>JAANMY010000921.1_pt1 | contig 37288 bp, 39 predicted proteins | sample 7279691 | NCBI WGS metagenome assembly JAANMY01 (sample SAMN14094543, study PRJNA606508) | bioreactor metagenome | isolation source: A lab-scale SPAN reactor treating ammonium-rich wastewater day 388 | place: Ireland: Galway | collected 2018-02-07
CAGCGGCAGCTGGACCATCACCGACAGCACCCCGAAGAGCAAGGTCAGCTACGCCATCGACAACGATGACTTCGGCAGCAACAAGCGCTCGACCATCACCCTGACCCCGACCGGCCGCAACAACCGCAACGTCGAGGTCAAGCAGAGTTATGACGTCGATTACGGGTTCAACCTGCTGGGCCGCTACGCCGGCCTGTACGTCAAGAGCTACATGGGCGAGGACATCAAGATCGGCCTGTCGCGCCTGACCAACCTGCTGTCGGGCATCCCGAACCAGGACTACGGCATCGCCAACAGCCGCCTGACCGGCATCGAGCTGGCCCAGCTGCCGGCCGAACACGTGCTGTTCGTGACCTCGGGTGCGGTCAAGCGTGACGACGCCAGCATCCAGGGTTCGATCGCCGCCAACCAGGAATGGATCAAGCGCACCATGGCCGCCAACGGCCTGGAAGCGGTGGGCCCGCTGCGCATCGCCACCAACGAACTGGGCCGCGAGACCTACAACTTCGACGTGGTGCAGGTGGTGCGCAAGACCGGTGCGACCGGTGCCGCCACGTCGCCGCTGACCGTCGCGACGCAGGGTCCGGTGAAGTACGCGCTGAACCCGGAGCGCCGCGCCGCCCACGGCAAGTTCACCGGCTACTTCGCCGAGCTGGACGCGATGCGCAACGCCATCCGCGCCTGGGCTTCGGTGCGTGGCTACGAAGTGATGGACCGTCCGTACGAGGCCTACACCGGCGGCGTCGGCCCGGCATTCACCGAGAACGGCAGCTTCGACATCTACTGGCCGGTCAAGGGCAAGTAAGCCGCCCCGCCCTGTGACACCCCGGACGCCGCGCAACCCGCGGCGTTCGCTTTTCCTGAGAACCGCGATGGCCCCGATCCATACCGGACTGAACGAACGGCAGATGCACCGGCGCTTCTGGCTGGCTTCGGCGGGCTCGCTGCTGGCGGGATGGGCGGTCGCGCTGGGTGCCTATGCCGCGCACGCGGCGGTCGACGACCAGGCACGCAGGTGGTTGCTGCAGGCGGCGGTTTTCGCGTTCGGGCACGGCGTGGCCTTGGCCGCGTTGGCACCGCTGGCGGTGCGCAAATGGGCCTGGTGGGGATTGCTGGCGATCGGCGCCGGCGTGCTGCTGTTCTCCGGCAGCCTGGTCGGGGCGGCGTTGGCCGGCTGGCCGACCCGGCTCGCCCCGTGCGGCGGCGGGCTGATGATGGTGGGCTGGCTGCTGCACGCGATCGGCCAGTGGCGGCGTTGAAGACGCGGCATCCGCGCGGTTTCGACACGGCCGCGGCGGATGACTACCTGGCCCGCCGCGATCGCAGGCTGGCGCGCTGGATCGAGCGCATCGGGCCCATCGCCCCGCAGCGCCAGTGGCGCGGCCGCTTCGACCCCGCGGACGCGCTGGCCCGCGCCATCCTCTACCAGCAACTCTCGGGTAAGGCCGCCGCGACCATCGTCGGGCGGGTGGAGGCGGCGATCGGCAGCGACCGGCTGCATGGCGACACGCTGGGCCGCATCGATGACGCCGCGTTGCGTGCCTGTGGCGTCTCCGGCAACAAGGCGCTGGCGCTGCGTGACCTGGCACGGCGCGAGGCGGCGGGCGAGATCCCGCGGATGACGCAACTGCCCTGGCTCGACGAGCAGGCGATCATCGATGCGCTGGTGCCGGTGCGCGGCATCGGGCGCTGGACGGTGGAGATGATGCTGATGTTCCGCCTCGGCCGCCCCGACGTGCTGCCGGTGGACGACCTCGGCATCCGCAAGGGCATCCAGGTGCTCGACAGGCTGGACGCGATGCCGACCCCGCGCGAGGCCTTGGCCCGCAGCGCGAAGTGGGCGCCGTTCCGTACCCAGGCCAGCTTCTACCTGTGGCGCATCGCCGACGCGGGCAGCGCGGCGAAAACGCCGGTCAAGCGCTCGCAGGACTAGGCCGAAGCCACCTCGAAACGCCAGTGCCACGGCTCGTAGACGATGCCGTGCGGGTTGTCGCGCGGATAGCTCATGTGGAAGCCGTGGTTGGCGGCATGCCGCGCAAGCCAGTCGAAGGCGGGCGTGGCTTCGAAGGTTTCCTCCGCCGGTGGTTCACCGGGCGTGCCGATGTCGAGGGCGAGGCCGGAATGGTGCTCGGAGAAGCCGGGTGCGGCGTTGACCTGGAGGATCTCGTCGACGCCCAGCCCGCGCGCGCGCTTCCGCTCGAAGATGCCGAGCTGGTAGGCATGGCTGCGGTAGCCGGATATCGCTTCCAGCACGATGCCGTCGGCCAGCGCCGCCGCCAGCATCCGCATCCACGCGCGGGCGGCGTCCTCGCGGAGCCAGAGCGGGCGGCGCCAGCGGTCGAAGCCGGCCAGCGCCAGCCAGTCGGGTTCGGCGACCAGCGACAGGCCGCTCGTGTCGGCGTAGGCATCGGCATCCAGCCCGAGCTGCTGCAACCGCGCGGCCAGCGCATGCATCGGCAACGCGACGGGCGGGTGGCTGGCGCGGGCCTGCCGGAAGCTGCGCCGCGCGTGCCAGCGCTCCGCATCGTCCAGTCCGGGTTCGTGGGCGAGGCGGGGGATCATCGGCACGGCCTTGCCAGATGCATCGAGCGCGGCCAGGTAACGGCCATCCGACTTGCGCCGCAGCACCCAGCGCGACATCGCCAGCAAGCGCGCATCGTGGTTGCCACGGGCACGCAGCAGCCACGCGGGCCAGGTTTCGATGTCGGCGCTGTTGAACAGCAGGCGCGGGCGTGGAAGCATGCGGCGAGGTTACCCGATGCGGCGCGGCCCCGGCCCGGCGGCGCGCTTCAGCGCATCGAGCAGGGATTGCGGGTTGTCCAGGCTCAACAGCAGCAGCCGGCCGTCGCGTTCGGGCAGGGCGAGCACGTGGTCACGGTCGGTCAGCAGCGCGAAGACCTTGCGCCCGCCGGCCTGGCGGAAATGCCCGGCCTGGTAACCCGGCATCGCGCTGCCGAAGGTCTTGATGCCGGGCTTGTATTCGGGATGTTCGTCCAGCCGCACGATGCGCGCATGGTCGAGGTCGAGCGCGGACACCGCCACCCGCATGGCGTTGAGGCCGGCGACGACGTGCAAGGTGTCGCCTTCGAGCACCACGCGGCGGCGCCCGACCACCACCGCGAGCAGGCCGAGGCTGGCCAGCGTGCCCAGCAGCAAGGGCGGCCACGCGCGGTGGGCGGCGGGATCACGCAGCACCAGGACCAGCGCCACGCCGATCGTCACCAGCACCAGCGCGAACACCAGCGCGACCTTGCGGTAGTCGGGTGCGGGCACGCTGAAGCGGCGCGCCCCGCTCATGGCCGTGCCTTGATCCACTGCGCGATGTCGCTGACCAGCGCCGCATCGACATGGCCGGGCTTGGCATAGCTGTCCAGCCCCGCGCCTTCGGCGCTTTCCATGCCCAGGTGGTTGAGCGTCGGGTAGTGCTTGAACGTCACCTGCTTGTCGGTGCCGAACGCGGCCCGCCATGCCTGCCAGTCGGCATCGACCACCTGGATGTCGCGCGCGCCCTGCAGCACCAGCATCGGTTCACCGGCCTTGCGTGCCTCGGCGACGGGATCGACCGCATCCACGCTGCGCCAATAATGTGCCGGCTGGTTCATCGGCGTCCCCATCTTGGCGACGTCGCCCTGGCCGCGCACCGCGGCGATCTGCGCCTTCAGCCGGGCCATGTGCGCGATGCCGGCGTCGCTCTTCTCCATGCCCTGCATCTTCAGCAGGCGGTTGTTCTGTTCGACCAGGATGTCGAGCAGGTTGCGCGCCGGCGCGGCCAGCAGCACCAGCCCGGCGACATGGCCGTCCTTGATGGCGATGCGCGGCGCCATCATCCCGCCCTGGCTGTGGCCGAGCACGTAGAGGCGCTTGGGGTCGATGCCCGGCGTGGCGCGCAGCGTGGCCAGCGCGGCGACCGCGTCGTCGGTGGTTTCGGTGTCGATGTCGAGGGTGTCGGCGCCGTAGTCCTGCGGACGCGCGTTGCTGCGTTTCTCGTAGCGCAGCACCGCGATGCCCTGCGCCGCGAGCCCGCGCGCGATGTCGAGGAAGGGCCGGTTCGGGCCGATGGTCTCGTCGCGGTCATGGGCGCCGGAGCCATGCACCAGCACCACGGCGGGGAAGGGACCCTGGCCCTTCGGCATGGACAGCGTGGCGCCGAGCGCGCGTTCGCCGCTGCCGACCCGTGTCTCCGATTCGGTGAAGTCCGCATCGACGGCGATGGCCGGCGGCGGCGCGACCTCGGCTTCGGCCGGGCGTACCAGCAGGCCGGACACGCGGCCCTGCGCATCGACTGCGATGGTGGCGTCGAACTTGCCTTCGCCGCGCGTGAGCGGGATGCGCACCACCCGTGTGTCGCCGCTGGCCTGCAGCTTCGGTTCGCCGCGCGTACCGGCGGCCGGCAGCGACTTCCACACCTGTTCCAGCATGGCGGCCGGTACGGCCTGCCTCATCGCGGCATCGAACATCGCCTCGACCTGCGCGAACTCGCCGCGGTCGAGATGGTCGAGCACGCGCACGGCGGTGGCGCGGGCCTGGTCGGGGGCGACCTGGGCGGAAGCGTTCATGGCCGCAAACGCGGCGATGCAGGCGATGGCGAGCCGGCGCATCACGCCACCGGCCGCTTGAAGATCGCCAGCGGGGTGCCGGTCATCGGGTTGGCGTTGAAGCTCACCAGCTCCCAGCCCTGGCGGCCGAGCAGGGCGAACTGTTCGGCCAGTTTCTTCTCGTTGAACGTGCCCCACATGTTGGTCGGCATGTTGACGATGTTGTATTCCCATCGGGCGCTCATGGCGATGCTCCTTCGGTCAGGCCTTGCGGCGCTTCAGGTACAGGCGGGTCGGCTCCATCAGGTTGCTGCGCAGCGCGGCGACCAGTTCCCAGCCTTCGGCGCCCATCTCGTTGAGCGTGGTTTCGATCTTCTCGCCCGGCCGCCCGGCGATCTGTGGCGTGATGTCGATGACTCGGTATTCCCAGCGTTCGTTCATGGCGTGTCTTCCCCGGGTGGGTTGGGTGTGTCGGGTTGTTTCAGGCGCCCCGCGCGGCGCAGGGCGTCGCGCAAGGCGTATTCGATCTGGGCGTTGACGCTGCGCAGTTCGTCGTCCGCCCAGCGCTGCACTTCGGCCAGCACGGCGGCATTGATGCGCAGCGGGTAGGCCTTCTTCTCGCTCATCGCGCGCCGGGCCCGGTGTTGGAGCGGCGCACATGCCACCACATCGACAGCGCCAGCGCGTTGACGACGACCGCCAGCGCCAGCACCCCCTGCAGCACGCGGCGGCCATCGGTGCCGGCCCAGTGCAGGCCGAGCGCGCCAAGCAGGATGGCGATGCCGACCAGCGCCATGCGGATCGCCAGCCCGCGCGAGGCGGGCCGTGCGTCCTTGGCCAGCCAGGCGGCGACCGCGATCGCCGGCAGGCCGGCGAGGGCGAGCACCAGGGGCACGAGGGCCTGCATCAGTACAGCGTGCCGGCGTTGACGATGGGCTGGGTGGCGCGCTCGCCGCAGAGTACGACCAGCAGGTTGCTGACCATCTGCGCCTTGCGTTCCTCGTCCAGGTGGACGACGCCGTTCTTCTGCAGCTCGGCCAGCGCCATTTCCACCATGCCGACCGCACCGGCGACGATCCGCGTGCGTGCGGCGATGATCGCGTTCGCCTGCTGGCGCTGCAGCATCGCCTGGGCGATTTCCGGCGCGTAGGCAAGGTGGCTGATGCGCGCGTCGAGCACGGTCACGCCGGCATCGTTGAGGCGTTCGGCCAGTTCCTTTTCCAGGTGCGCGGAGATCTCGCTGGCGTGGCTGCGCAGCGACAGCTGGCCTTCCTCGTGCTGGTCGTAGGGGTAGCTGGTGGCCATCGAGCGCAGCGCGGCCTCGGACTGGATGTGCACGAAGCTCTCGTAGTCGTCGACGTTGTAGACCGCCTCCGACGCATCCACCACCTGCCAGACGATGACCGCGGCGATCTCGATCGGCGAGCCGTCCAGTTCGTTGACCTTGAGCTTGCCGCTCTCGAAGTTGCGCACGCGCATCGACACCTTGCGCTTGGCGTAGAAGGGGTTGTTCCAGCGCAGGCCGTTTTCCTTCGCCGTGCCCACGTACTTGCCGAAGAAGCTCAGCACCGCGGCCTGGTTGGGTTCGACCATGTACAGGCCGACCAGCATCAGCACCGCGAGGGTGCCCATAACCACGCCCAGCACGATCTGCAGCACGTGGCCGGCGGCGATGCCGGTGACCGCCAACCAACCGGCCACCAGTGCGGCCACCAGCAGGCCAAGCAGGACCGGCACGCCGGGCAGGGAACGGATGACTTTCTCTTTCATTGGGGGTGGCTCCACGGGGTTCGAAATAAAGATATCAAATTGATATCAATTTTCAAGTCGCGACGCAGCAGCACCCGGCAAGCGGACGAAATCCTTTGAAACGGGGAGTTGAAGCAGATTCTCAGCGCGTGTACGGGAGATAGAGGATCGGCGCCGGGCTGAATTCGCCGGTCGCGAGGATGCCCTGGCCGCTGTGGGAGAAGGTCACCGCCTCGGGTTGCGGCAGCAGGGTCATCGGAACCACCAGCGGCGGCTGTGTCACCGCCTGCGCCCAGCTCTGATCGCCGTGGCGCGGATAGACCAGCAGGTTGCTGTAGGTCAGCACGGCGATCGCATCGCGCTGCGGGCTGATGCCGGCCGCGGTCACCTGGCTGCGCAGGCGCGCCACGGCGGGGTTGGCGCGGCGCGCCTCGGCATCGGCCTGGGGGACGCCCGCCAGCGTGCCCGCGAGCTTGGCGGTGATGACTTTCGGCCCCTTGCGCGTGCCGTTCGCCCCGGCGCGCAGCGGCAGCGTGTAGAGCTGTGGCGGTTGGCGCTTCTTGGTGATCAGCAGGATCTCGTTGCGCTCGACATCCACCGCCACCGCCTCGCAGTCGCGGGCGCCGTCGGGCCAGCGGAATTCCAGCGACCACGCCGGTCTTAGCGTGCCGCCGGCCTCCGCATCGGCGGGTTCGGCGAAGACGTGCACCGACATCGTCTTCCTGACCCCGCCGTTGTCGCCGGTGTCGGCCACCAGCAGATAGGGCGTGCCATCCAGTTCGAAGCTGGCGATGTCTTCCCAATCCACCTTCTTGACGCCTTCCACCGCGAAGGTGCCGAGGCGGCGGCCGCGCCGGCTCAGCGCGTACACATTGGCCGGGTTGCCGCTGTCGTCGATGGCCCAGAGCACGTCGTCCTGGCGCCGCGAGGAGGCGATGCCGCTGATCTCGTTGAGCGCGCCATCGGTGACGAGCCCGGCGATCTGGGTCTCGGGCAGTTCTTCGGGATGGCCGCAGCCCGCGAGCGCGATGACCAGCGCGCATGCGAGCAGGGCGCCCGCGGCTCTGGGAGCAGGGAAGGGCATGGGCGAAGGATGACAGATGCCGCCATGCGCATAAACTGGCCGCCGTCATTTTCCACGGCTTGCGCGCATGACCACGATCGGCACCCCGTTGACCCCCGGCGCGACCCGCGTCCTGCTGCTCGGTTCGGGCGAGCTGGGCAAGGAAGTCGCGCTGGAACTGCAGCGCTTCGGGGTGGAGGTGATCGCCGCGGACCGCTACGCCGACGCGCCGGCGATGCAGGTCGCGCATCGCAGCCACGTGCTGGACATGCTCGATGGCGCGGCGTTGCGGGCGTTGATCGAGGCGGAGCAGCCGCACATCGTGGTGCCGGAGATCGAGGCCATCCACACGCCCACGCTGGTCGAGCTGGAGCGCGACGCCGGCCTGCGCGTCATCCCCACCGCACGCGCCGCTTGGCTGACAATGGACCGCGAGGGCATCCGCCGGCTCGCCGCCGAAACGCTGGGCGTGCCGACCTCGCCCTACCGCTTCGTCGACACCCATGCCGAGTACATCGCCGCCATCGAGGCCATCGGCTTGCCCTGCGTGGTGAAGCCGGTGATGTCGTCCTCCGGCAAGGGCCAGTCCACGGTCCGCACCGACGCCGACATCGACACCGCCTGGGACTACGCGCAGACCGGCGGCCGCGCCGGCGCGGGGCGCTGCATCGTCGAGGGCTTCGTCGACTTCGACTACGAGATCACCCTGCTCACCGTGCGCCATGCCGGCGGCACCGCGTTCTGCGCGCCGATCGGCCACACCCAGGAACACGGCGACTATCGCGAGAGCTGGCAGCCGCAGCCGATGTCGCCGCTCGCACTCGAACGCGCGCGCGGGATCGCCGGCAAGGTGTCGGCGGACTTGGGCGGCTGGGGCGTGTTCGGCATGGAATTCTTCGTCAAGGGCGACGAGGTCTGGTTCTCCGAAGTCAGCCCGCGCCCGCACGACACCGGGCTGGTCACGCTGGCCTCGCAGACGCTGTCGGAATTCGCGCTGCACGCCCGCGCCATCCTCGGCCTGCCGGTCGGCGCCGATGCCGGTGGCAGTATCCCGAACCTGTCGCCGGGCGCCTCCTGCGCGGTGCTGGCCGAAGGCCACGGCGTGCCGGTGTTCGATGATGTCGATGCCGCGCTCGCGCATCCCGATACCGCCCTGCGGCTGTTCGCCAAGCCGCGCGTGGCCGGGCAGCGTCGCGTGGCGGTCACCTTGGCGCGTGCAGACTCGGTGGATGCGGCGCGCCAGCTGGCCCGCGCCTCCGCCGCCGCGCTGCAGGTGCGGCTGGTCTGAACCCGAGCAACAGGGAGTGACGATGAGCGAAGACAAGAACGAGACGACGGCCAGGACCGACTGGTCCGGCAAGCCCGCCGCCGATGCACAGCCGGTCAAGCAGACGGTGGCGCCGCCGGTGCCGATGGAAGCCGCCGCCGCCGGCGAGCCGGCACCCGCCACGGAACACAGGCAAGCCGACCCGCCGCAGATCGCCGCCAACAGCGGCTACGCGGTGTTCTTTTTCCCCAACGCGCTCGAAGCGCTGGGCACGGTGGTCAGGCCCTACCTGCAGACGGGCAACGGCGAGCCGCACATCCTCTGCCGCGAGGTGGACACCGGCGGCGCCTTCATCGAACTCACGGTCGATGGCCAGTCGGCGGAAGGCATGCCGCAGCAGGTGGAACTGATGGTGCCGTCCAACATGGTCCGGCTGATCATGTCGGTGCATGCCGATGGCGTGTTCGGATTCGCGCGCCCGAGCGCGAAGTCGCTGAACTACTGAGTCAGTCCGCGACCACGTCCACCCACACGGCGTGGTGGTCGCTACCGTCGGAGAAGCGCGCGGCGTCTTGGGCTTTCGACGGCCAGGCCACGCCGGCGTCGCGCACCCGCAGCCCGCGCGAGGGCAGCACATAGTCGATGCGGAGCGTGCCGGCCTTGGGCCCGAAGTCGCCGGTATGCACGGCGGTGTCGCCCTTGCGCGGCAGGCCGTAGGCGCGGGCCTGCTCCGGCGCGCCGCTGCCGCGCGGCGCCGGGTAGTCGAGCACGCGCGGGCTCTTGAGCAACTGGTCGATGCCGCCCGGGCGCGAGTCGCCGTCGATCGGGTCGGCGTTGAGGTCGCCGGCGATCACGAAGTTCGCATCGTCGCGCAGGCCGCCGCAGCGTCCGGCGTCGTCGCACAGCCACGGCACCGGGCGCCCGGACACGTAATCGGCCCAGAGCCGGATCTCGTCGGCGTTGCGCGCGCCGTTGCGGTCTTCCGGCCCGTCGAAGGTGGGCGGCGTGGGATGCGCGACCAGGAAATGGATCTCGCCCTGCGGCGTCATCACCGGCACGTCCCAATGCGATTTGGAGGACAGGCGAAGCTGCTTCCACACCTTGTCGGCGTAGAACGGGCGGCCGGTCTTCGGGTCGCGCGGCGCGCGGGCATCCGGCATCGACGACCACTTCAGCAGCCGGAAGCTGCGGACGCGGGCGATGTCGAGCGGATACTTCGACAGCACCAGCATCCCGTATTGGCCCGGATGCAGGCCGTAGCCCCAGGCGTCGTTGCCGTAGGCGCGGCCGGCCTTGCCGACCTGGCCGTCGCCGTCGATGTCGAGCCCGCTGGCGACGCCGGTGTTCACTTCGGCGAAGTAACGGAACGGATAGTCCAGCGGCGTGCCGCCGGACTGCGCGACGCCGAGATAGTCGCGCTGGAACAGGTCGGCGGCGCGGCCCTCGCGGTCGTAGTCGAATTCGTTGAGCAGGACCACGTCGGGACGCACGCGCTGCAGCACCGCGGCGATCTTGCGGGCATCGGCGTCGCCGGCCCTGAGGCGCTTGGCCAGCCCGCCCGCCTCGTCGCTGTAGAGCGAGGTGTTGTAGGTGGCGAAGCGCACCGCCGGCATCGCCCCGCGGATCGCGCGCGACATCTCGCCGGGCAGGCGTTCGAGCGCGCGCACGTCCGGCGTGCCCTGCACGTTGATGCGCAGGCAGGCGGCGCAGGCGAGGGTGGCCAGGGCGAGCAGGCCGATGCGGAGGCGCGGATTCATGGGTCGAGATACTCCAGCGGATGCCAGCGCTCGCCATCGTAGCCGTCGAGCGGGCGGAAGCGGCGCTTGTAGTCCATCTTGGGGTGGCCGGCGATCCAGTAGCCGAGGTACAGGTGCGCCAGGCGCTCGCGTCGCGCCCATTCGATCTGCTGCAGGATGGCGAAGGTGCCCAGTCCGCGCGTGGCTTCGTCCGGATCGTAGAAGGTGTAGACCGCCGAAAGCGCCTTCGGCAGCAGGTCGGTGACCGCGACCGCCAGCAGCGGCCCGACTTCGCCATCCACCTTGCGGCGGATCTCCATGAAGCGCGTCTGCGACCAGCTGCCGGCCAGGAACTGGTCGAACTGCACCGCGCCGTGGTCGTCCATGCCGCCGCCGCGATGCCGCTGGCCCAGGTAGCGCTGGTACAGCGCCAGCTGCTCGTCGGTGCGTTCCGCCGGCAGCACGCGCGCGATCAGGTCCGCATTGCGCTTCAGACTGCGGCGCTGGCTGCGGTCGGGCCGGAAATGCGCCGCCGGCACCCGCACCGCCACGCACAGGCGGCAGCCGTGGCAGTTGGGCCGGTAGACCAGGTCGCCGGAACGGCGGAACCCGAGCTCCAGCGCACGCGGATAGATCTGCGGCAGGCGCGGCTCGTTGGGCTCCACCACCAGGTCGCGCGCGGGGCGGTCATGCCAGTAGCCGCATTCGTGCTCACCGGTCTGGAAGATGCGGATGTCGTGGTCGGGATGGGCATCGGCACGCATGCCCCGAGGATAGCGGCGTGCCGTCGCAGGATGGGCGACCGACCCGCACCTGAACGCGCCGGTCACGCGGTCAACCGCCGCCGTGCCGGCGCGTTGATCCGGCATCACCCCCCTGCACTGGAGCAGACGATGTCCCGTTCACGCCTTTTCCTCGCGCTGGCCGCTGGCGGCGCCCTTGCCGCCGGTGTCGCCATCGCCGCCCCGCAGGCCACCGCGCCCGCGGCCCCCGCCAAGCCCGGCATGGTCAAGCCCGACACCAACAACGACGGCGTCATCGACCGCGCCGAAGCCGCCAGGCACCCGCGTCTGGCCGAACGCTTCGACCAGCTCGACCGCAACAAGGACGGTCGCCTGACCGCCGACGAACGCCCGATGCAACGTGGCATGAAGCGCGGCATGCGCGGCCACGGCGCCATGGGCATGAAGACCAAGCTCGATACCGACAAGGACGGCCGCATCAGCCGCGCCGAGGCCGCCGCCGTGCCGAAGCTGGCCGAGCGCTTCGCGCACATGGACGCCAACAAGGACGGTTTCCTGGACCGCGCCGACCGCGAAGCCAAGATGCGCGAACGCCGCGCCCAGTGGTTCAACGACGCCGACAGCAACCGCGACGGCCAGATCTCCCGCGCCGAGTACGACGCCGCCCACGCCAAGCGCATGGCCGAGCGCCAGCAGCGCATGAAGGACGCGCCGAAGCGCTGATCGCAGACCGCAATTCCCGGGGATGGGAATCGCCCGGCAGACCGCAGGACGCGGCTGCCGGGTTTTTTATTGCGCCGTCAGCGGCGGGTGCTGCCGGTGACGCGCCAGTCGTGGCCCTGTCGTTCCACGTCGAAGCGCTGGTCGATCCGCATCGCGCCCTGGTGCACGCGCATCCGCACCGTGCCGACGCCGGAACCATCGGTCATGTATTCGTCGATGTCGATGCGGGGAAGCTGCGTGCCTTCGCCGCATCGCCCGGCCTCGGCTGGCTTCGGCTTGCCCGCCGCGGCCAGCAGCTCGACGACGCGTTCGGAAGGCGTTTCCTCGTCGATGCGGATGCAGGCTTCGTCGATGCCGCGCTCGCCGGCGGCGCGACCGAGCAGCAGCGTGGCCAGCGCAGAAGGCACATCGACCCGTTGCACCACCGGCGCGGCGGTGCGCGCGGCGAGCACGGTGGGGCCCTGCACGATCGGGGCCGGGTTCGACACCGTGTTCGAGGGGGCGACCGGTGCCGTCGGGCGGCGCTGCCACAGCGTGATCAGCATCATCGCGAAGGCGATGCCGATCAGCAGCAGCACATTCAGGCGGCCGGGACTGAGCCAGCGTTTCGCCGAAACCGGCGCCGCGCCACCGACGCGCAGATGCTCGGGCAGGAAGCTGTCGCGTTGCCGGTCAGGCCGCGTGCTGTCGAGCAGGCCGGCCTCGCGCAGCATGGCGCGGGCCTGCGGCTGGTCCTCGGAGCGCAGCACCCAGACCGCCGCCTGGTTGCCTTCGCCGCCGCCTTCGCGATAGCTGATGCCGCGGTCGAACCTGCCGCGGTACGAGCGGCTGTTGCTGATCTTGGTGGCGATGCCGGCGTCTTCGAGCAGCTGGGCGACCGCTTCCACATTGGCCAGGCGCGGGCTGGTGAAGACCTGGCGCATCAGCCGGCGTCCTTGAGCACGCGGACCATGCCTTCCTGCGCGGTGCTGGCGACCAGGTGGCCGTCGACATCGAACACCTGTCCGCGGGCGAGACCACGGGCATCCTGCGCGCTCGGGCTGTCGATGGAGTACAGCAGCCATTCGTCGGCGCGGAACGGGCGGTGGAACCACAGCGCGTGGTCGAGCGAGGCCATCTGCACGCCCGGCTGGTAGTAGCTGATGCCGTGCGGGAAGTTGGCGGTGCCGAGCAGGTGGAAATCGCTGGCGTAGGCGAGCATCGCGCGGTGCAGTTCGGGCGCGTCGCCGATGCGCTCGGCCAGCCGGAACCAGACCTGCTGGAACGGCGGGCGCTTGGGCGGATTGAGCTCGTCGCGCGGATAGACGTGGCGGAATTCGAACGGGCCGGCGCGGTCCAGCCAGCGCTGGATCTTGATCGGCAGGGTTTCCAGCACCGCGTCGGGTACCGGGTCGGCGGGCTGCAGGTCCTCGGGATGCGGGACTTCCGGCATCGACAACTGGTGGGTGACGCCTTCCTCGTGCTTGTGGAAGGACGCGGCGGCGAAAAAGATCACCTGGCCGTGCTGGATGGCGGTGACCCGGCGCACCGAGAAGCTGCCGCCGTCGCGGGTGCGGTCGACGTTGTAGACGATCGGCGCATCGATGTCGCCGGCGCGCAGGAAGTAGGCGTGCAGCGAGTGGGCGTCGCGCGGATGGGCGTCGTCGATGGTCGCCTGCGCGGCGGACAGCGACTGCCCCAGCACCTGGCCGCCGAACACGTATTTGGTGCCGATGTCGCGGCTCTGGCCACGGAACAGGTTGTCCTCGAGGCGCTCGAGCGCGAGCAGGTCGACGAGTTCGGAAACGGGTGAGGTCATGCGGGGGCGATGGCGGCGGAAAAGGCCATCCATTGTAGGCGGCCCGGCCGCGACATCAGGACAACAGGCGCTGCAGGGGAACGGCCGCCAGCACGCGCGGCCACGGGAAAAGCGGCCCCGGGTCGCGCTTGCGCCGCACCTTCAGCGCCGGGTCGTCGCTGGCTTCGACCTCATTGGTGTCCAGGTCCTCGTGGCCGGCGATCGCGGTGATAGACGGGAAGCGCGCCTGCAGCTCGGCGAGCAGGGCGATCAACGCTTCGATCTGCGCGTCCGGATAGGGCTCGTCCATCGCCTGGTGGCGCGAATCCAGCCAGTGCGGGTGGCGGCCGGTGTTGACCAGTTCGATGCCGAGGCTGTGCGCGTTGCGGCCGCGCACGTGGTGGGCGACGCGCGTCTCCGGCACCCAGCGCTCGATGCGGCCGTCGCGGTCGATGTAGAAATGCCCGCTGTTGCCGCTGCCCGACTGCGGGTACAGCACCCGCTCGCCGTATTCGCGCGCGGTGGCCAGGTCCGGCAACTCGGTGCAGTGGATGACGACGAGGTCGATGTCGGTCGCAGCACGCGCTTCCAGTAATCCGGCGTAGGGCAGGGGGTGGTCGAGGATGTCGGCGGCTCGGTGCATGCGCGGATGCTAGCAGCCGGCCCGTCCGGGCTGGCGCGCCGCCTACAATGGCCGCATGAAAGGCCATTGCATCCTCTCCCACGGTTTCGAAAGCGGCCCCGACGCCACCAAGGTCACCGCGCTCGCCGAAGCCGCCGACGCGCTCGGCTGGACCCACGCGCGCCCGGACTACACCGACCTTGACGCCCGCCGCGACGTCAGCGAACTCGGCGATGTTCCGGCGCGCCTGCAACGCCTGCTCGCGCTCGCGCAGGATGCCGCGCGGCGCGGGCCGCTGGTCCTGGCCGGTTCCAGTCTGGGTGCCTATATCTCGGGCCTGGTGTCGCTGCAGGTGCCGGTCGCCGGCCTGTTCCTGATGGCGCCGCCGATCCGCATGGGCACGGCGCATCCGCTCGATGCCGCGCCGGTGCCGACCTCGATCATCCACGGCTGGCGCGACGAGCTGATCCGCGCCGATGAAGTGGTGATGTGGGCGCAGGCGCGCCGCGACCGCCTGCTGATGGTGGATGACACGCACCGCCTGACCGAGCACGTGGAATCGTCCAAGCTCGCCTTCGCCGCCCTGCTGGCGGGGCTCTGAGCCGCGATGAAATTCTTCGCCAGCTGCGGCAAGGGCCTGGAGTACCTGCTCGCCGACGAGTTGCTCGCGCTGGGTTGCGCGCGCGCGACGGCCACCACCGCCGGCGTGAATGTCGAAGGCGAGGCCGTCGACGCCCAGCGCGCCGTGCTGTGGTCGCGCTTCGCCAGCCGCGTGCTGTGGCCGCTGGCGGAATTCGACTGTCCGGACGAAGCCGCGCTCTACGCCGGCGCCCGCGCCATCGACTGGACCGCCCACCTCGACGCCGACATGACGATCGCCGTCGATGCGCATGTCTCCGGAGACGGCATCACCCACGCGCGGTTCGCCGCGCAACGGGTCAAGGACGCAGTGGTCGATGCATTGCGCGAGGCGACCGGCGCGCGTCCCTCGGTGGATGCCGAATCGCCCGACCTGCGCATCAACCTGGTCGTGCGCAAGGGCCGCGCGATCCTGTCGGTCGATCTCTCCGGCGGCCCGATGCACCGGCGCGGCTGGCGTGCGATGCAGGGCGAGGCGCCACTGAAGGAGAACGTCGCCGCGGCCGTGCTCGCGCGTGGCGGCTGGCCGAAGCGCTACCAGGAAGGCGATGCCTTGCTCGACCCGATGTGCGGCAGCGGCACGCTGCTGGTCGAGGGCGCGCTGATGGCGGCGTATGTCGCGCCGGGCCTGCAACGCCACGGCCTGAACCTGCCGACCTACTGGAAGGGCTTCGACCGCGACGGCTGGCACGCGCTCCACACCGAGGCCGAGGCCCGCGCGAAGGCCGGCATCGCCGCGCTGCGTCCGGCCTTTTTCGGGCGCGACCTGGACCCGCGCGCGATCGACGTCGCCCGCCAAAACGCGGAAGCGGCCGGCGTCGCATCGGCGATCGCGTTCGACGTGCGCGACATGGCGCACCTCACCGCGCCGCCGGCTGACAGTGGCCTCGTCGCCTGCAATCCGCCGTATGACGCCCGCCTCGCCGCCGATGCCGCGCTCTACCGCCAGCTGGGTGACGCGCTGAAGGCGGTGGTGCCCGGCTGGAGCGCCAGCCTGCTCTGCGGCAACGAAGAACTGGCGCGCGCCACCGGCCTGTTCGCGCGCAAGCGTTACCAGCTGTTCAACGGCGCGATCGAATGCACGTTGATCGTGGTCGATCCGCTGGCGCCGCCCGAGCGCGTGGATGCCGTGCCGCGCCCGCTGTCGGACGGCGCGCAGATGGTCGCCAATCGCATCGACAAGAACCTGCGCAAGCTGAAAGGCTGGTGCAAGCGCGAGGGCATCGAATGCTTCCGCGCCTACGACGCCGATTTGCCGGAATACGCCGCCGCCATCGACGTCTACCGCGAAGCGGACACCGGCGAGACCTGGCTGCACGTGCAGGAATACGCAGCGCCCAGTTCGATTCCGGAAGCGCTGGCCGAACGCCGCCTCGGCGATCTGCTCGCCGCCGCGCGCCGCACCTTCGACGTGCCGAAGGAGCGCGTCGCCATCAAGACCCGGGTCACCGGCAAGGGCGGCAGCAAGTACGGCCGCTTCGCGCGGACCGGCGAGTTCCTGACCGTGCGCGAAGGCCCGGCGCGGCTCAAGGTCAACCTGTTCGACTACCTCGACACCGGGCTGTTCCTGGACCATCGCCCGTTGCGTATGCGGATGGCGCAGGAGTCACGCGGCAAGCGCTTCCTCAACCTGTTCTGCTACACCGGCGTAGCCAGCGTGCAGGCGGCGATGGGCGGCGCGGCGCAGACGACCAGCATCGACCTCTCCGCCACCTACCTCGACTGGCTGGCCGACAACCTGCGCGAGAACGGGCAGGGCGGCAGCCGCCACCGCATCGCCCAGGCCGACGCGATGGAATGGCTGGAATCCGAACGCGGCGAGTTCGACATCATCTTCTGCGACCCGCCGACCTTCTCCAACTCGAAGCGGGCGGATGATTTCGATGTGCAGCGCGACCACGTGCGCCTGCTGCGCGCGGCGGTGGCACGACTGGCCCCGGACGGCGTGCTCTATTTCTCCAACAACTTCCGCCGCTTCAAGCTGGATGAGGCGGCGCTGGGCGAATTCGCGCGCGTCGAGGACATCAGCGCCTCGACCATCCCGATGGATTTCGCCCGCAATCCGCGCATCCACCGCGCCTGGCGGATCACCCGCCGCTGACAACCGCGGTCAGAAGCCGAGTTCGGAGATCTGCGCGAAGGCGCGCTGCAACCCGGCGTCGTCGCTGGCCTGGATGTTGAAGTAGGCGACACGGCCGTTCGGGAGCACGACCGAGGTTTCCCGCGCCACGATGTCCGGACGCGAGGCGATCTCCGTCCGGTACCACCAGGTCTCGCTGCCGTTGACGCGGGTGGCCTCGGCGCGCAGCCGGCGCGTGGGCTCGAACGGCGACGCGTTGCTGACCATGACGGTGAAGGGCTGGCTGCCGGTGGCGTCGGTCGCCTTGCAGAACAGCAGGTCGGGATTGTTGACCTCTTCCCAGTGGAGCGCGGCATTGGCCGGAAGGCGCGGGCATTGCGCCGCCTGTTGGGCCTGCGCCGGCGAGATGGAAAACAGGATCGCGAACGCGAAGACGGAACACGCGGTGGCAGTGGCTTTCATCGGTCCCCCAAAGACCAAACCCGATGGCCTATGCCTAGCCGGTTTTGCTGCGTTGCGTCAACGTTGCGACGCCGCAAGCGTGAATCAAGTCACACAACGATGTGTTTCATGGGGCCCGTCTGATGGAAAGCGTCGCGGTGGGCGGTTCCTTCCAGTCCAGCGCCTTCAGCGCCACCTGCCATGTGCCGAAGCGGCTGCTGTTCGGGGCCTGCTGCAGGTTGCCGGGATCGCTGTTCAGCACGGCAGTCGCGGCGGTACCCGAAGCCGGGGTCCAGCGCAGTTCGATGTCGGCGTCACCGGCGCGGATGCATTGCACGTCGGGTCGGCAGCGCGAGTCGGCGACCAGGCGGGCGTAGGTGAGGGTGCTGCGGTCGGGGAGCGTGAGCGACTGGCCGACGCGGAGCGCGTGGTCGCCCGGGACGTTGACCGCGGCAGCGCTGCTTGCCGGGGCACCGTTGCCGCCGGGGCTCTGGCAGCCGGCGAATGCGACGGCGAAGGCGAGAAGAAGGCTGCGCATGACGGGATTCCTCGGGGGCGTGGAGCGATTCAGCCAGCGTCGCCCAGAAGGTCGGGTGAACGGCTGATTTCGACGTCGCCACGGCGCGAGGCGATGCGGTCGGCCAGCCGCGTGGGCTCGGGCAACCGGTAGCCGGCGACGAAGCGCATCACCAGTTCCGGCGCCGAGGCCATCGACACCCGGTGGCCGGGCGAGACGAACAGCGGCAGGCAGCCCACCTTGCTGCGCAGCGCCCAGCCGATCTGCTCGCCCGGAGTGCCGGTTTTCGATGGCAGGCGCAGCGGGGTGAACGCGCCGCGCATGTCGTGCAGCGAGGCGAATTCGCCGACCAGTTTCTTCTTCGCCACGCCGATGGCCGGCAGCCCGGTGATGACGCCGAAGTGGGCGGCGATGCCGAGCCGCCGTGGATGCGCGATGCCGTGGCCATCGACGAAGGCGAGGTCCGGCAGTCGCGGCAGCCCGCGCAGGGCCTCGACCAGGGCAGGCAGCTCGCGGAAGGAGAGCAGGCCGGGGATGTAGGGCATCGACGTCGGCAGGCGCGCGACGTGGGCGGCCAGCGGCTGCAGCGACACCGCATCCAGCAGCACGGCGGCGGCGCGGGTCGTTGCGCCGCCATCCTCGAAGCCGACATCGAAGCCGGCGATCGTCTGCAGCTTCTTGGGGAAGCCGTCGCGCGGTTTCACGCGGGCGGCCAGTTCGCTCTGCAATGCGCGGGCGGCGCGCACATCGCCCTCCCAGTGCGGCGCTTCGACATCGATGCTCAGTTCGACCATGGAACGAGTGTACGCCGCGGGTTGTTCCGGCCCGTCGTGGACAGCGGACAAGAAAAAAGCCGGACCCGCGTTGGCGGCGTTCCGGCTTGATCGACCTGACCTTGCGATGGTGGAGCCAGGGAGGATCGAACTCCCGACCTCGTCATTGCGAACGACGCGCTCTCCCAGCTGAGCTATGGCCCCGTCGCAGGGTCAGGCGCGCAGTTTAAACCGCGTCGCCGGCCGATGCCAGCCCGTCCGGGCGGCCCCGGCCGTCCACCATCGCGGCGGCGGACACGTCGGCGGTGACGTTGCCCAGCGTGGCGAAGACGTCGGGGATGGTATCGACCGCCAGCAGCAGCCCGAGTGGCTCGATCGGCAATCCGAGCGCCTGCGTCACCGGCATGTTGGTGGCCATGAAGCTGACCTGGCCGGGCAGGCCGACCGAGCCCAGGCTGACCACGACCGCGAGCAGCACGGCGGTCGCCCATTGCAGCGGCCCGATGTCGATGCCGTAGGCCCAGGCCACGAACGCGGCCACGCCGATGTACTGGATCGGGCTGGTCAGGCGGAACAGCGACACCGCCATCGGCAGCACCAGCGAGACTGTCGGCAGCGGGATGCGCAGCTTGCGGTCGGCGACTTCGATCATCGCCGGCAGCGAGGCCAGCGAGGACTGCGTGCTCATCGCCACCGCCTGCGCGGGGAAGACCGCGCTGGCGAACTGCGTCAGCGAACGACCCGTCCACAGTTTCACCAGCGGGTACAGCATCGCGGTCGCGATGAGGTAGAGCACGCACAGCATCGCGATGTAGATGCCGAGCGCGCGCAGCGTATCCACGCCGGCCTGCGCCGTGACCGCCAGCACCAGCGCGAACACGCCGAGCGGCGCGACGGCCAGCACCCAGCGCACGATGACGATCATCACGTCGGCGATGGCATGCACCAGTTCCAGCAGCCGCTCGTGGCGATGCGCTTCGATCCGGGTCAGCGCGAAGCCGAAGAACAGCGAGAACACCACCAGCGGCAGCATCGCGCTGGCGGCGGCGGCGGCGATGGCGTTGCTGGGGATGATGCCGGTCAGCCAGTCGGCGGCCTTCGGTGCATCGACGGTTGCGACATCGCCCGCGCCCTTCAGCGCTTCCATCAGCGCCGGGCTGTGCGGCATCAGCGACAGGAAGGCGGGGGCGGTGATGGCGGCGAAGGTCGCGGCGAACGTGAGCACCACCAGGAAGATGACGATGGCGCGGCGGGCGATGCGACCGGACGCCGCGGCATCGCGCGCGGTCGAGACGCCCAGCACCACCAGCGTGCCGACCAGCGGCACCACGGTCATCTGCAATGCGTTGAGCCACAGCTTGCCGATGGGTTGCGCGATCGCGGCGACGCTCGCGCCGAGTGGCGGCGAGATCCACGCGAGCAGCAGGCCGATGACGGCGGCGGCGGCGAGCGCCAGCAGCACGCGGGTGGTGGCGGAGAACGGCAACGTCATGGGCGGGACTCAGCGGAAGGAAGTGCGGGCGGGCAGTTGCCAGCGGGACTGGCGTGCATCGTAGGCGGCATCGGGCATCAGCACGAAGACGGGGTTCGCACCGGGCTTGAGCCAGCCCGCGAGCGCCTGCATCGCCGGCTCGGCCATCGCGGTGCAGCCGGCCGTCGTCTTGTCCGGGTTGCCCCAGAGGTGGGCGAAGATGCAGCTGCCCATGCCGGCCACGTTGCGCGGGTTGTGCTCGATGACGAAGCCGAGCTTGTAGCGGTCGTCGCCCGGCTTCACGAGGTCGAGGCGCATCGGTTCGCTGGAGCCTTCCACCGCCGCCTCGCCCACCTCGCGGCTGTCCACGATGCGGTTGTAGAGCGGCGAGGCGGGCACGTCCATGCACCAGTTCGTGGCCTGCATCTGCCGGTAGTCCAGCGCGGTGCGCGCGCTGCCCGCATAGCCGAACGCCATGCCGATGCCGAACACGCCGGCCGGGTTGCGGCCGTCGCCCTCGCGCTTCTGCGGGCCGTCCGACTGCGCCTCGTGCAGGCCGATGCCCCACGCACTGCCGGCGCGCCCGAGCATGACCGGCGTGGCCGCGCCGACCTGACGCCAAGCCGCGCCGTCGCGCTCGAAGCGCCGCATCGTGCCGCGCACGGCATCCCAGTCCGCGCTGGTCACGACGACCAGTTGACGCGCGTTCGACCACGGCAAAGGGGCGGAGGGAGATGCGGCGGGCGTGCCGGCGCAGGCGGTGAGTAGAAACATCACCAGTGCGATAAAGGCCAAGCCGCGCAGGCGGGAAATCATCGGGATCATCGGGGTCATGGCGAGAGTATCTCCTGCATGCGCTCCAGGTTGGTGTTCACCGCGGCGAGGCGCTGTTCGCGGGCATCGCAGAGCACCACGAAGATCAGATCGAGCAGGTGCTGCAGCGCCGCCTGGTAGAGCAGCGGCGCGATGTGGGTGCGGTCGTCGTGCGCGGACACCAGCAAGGCCATGTCGGCCTGCGCGCGCAGCGGGTTGGCGGAATGCCGGGTCACGCTGATCACATGGCCGATGCGCGGCTGGCAGTCCTGCAGCATGCGCGTGAGCATCGGTTGCTGGCCCTGTTCGGAGAACACCAGCAGCACGTCGCGCTTGCCGGCACCGGACAGGCCCGCGGCCATGAGCGCGGGATCGAAGTGGTGCACGGCGAGGATGCCGAGCAGCGACAACTTCATCGCGAAGGCGCGGGCGGGCACGCCGTCCTCGCCCAGCCCGATCACGAACACCGCGTTGGCGCGATGGATGGCCTGCGCGATGGCGTCGATGTCCGACGGGGGATTGAGCAGCCGCGTTTCCTGCTCCGCCTGCGACTTGCGGTGCCAGAGCTCCTCGGCCACCCGCGCGTGCGGATGCAGCACGGGGGCGTCGGCATCGTCGGCGTGGGCACCATTCCCGTTGCCGTTGCCGCCTTCGCGGGCGAGCGCCTCGCCGATCGAGAACTTGAGGTCCGGATAGCCCTTGAAACCCAGCTTCTGCGCGAACTTGACGATGGACGACTGGCTGATGCCGAGCGCATCGGCCAACTGCTGCGAGGAATAGTCGCGGAGGAAGTGCGCGTTCTCGAGGACGTGGTCGGCGATGCGCCGCTCCATCGCCGACATGCGGTCACGCTCGGCGCGGATGCGCAGCAGCGGCATGGGTCAGGCGCCGGCGATCGGCTGCAGGCCCGGCACTTCGCGCACGCCGAAGCCGGGCGCGCTGCCGAGGGTGATCTCGGCCTCGTTGAACACGGTCTCGCCGATCACCGGATCATGCAGGCAGAGCGAGGGGCCGTCGAGGTCGACCTTGCTGATCACCTGCGATTTCGCCGCCGCCAGGTGTGCCGCCGCCGCCACGCTGACCGAGGATTCCAGCATGCAGCCCATCATGCAGTCGATGCCGTGGATGGCCGCGATGTCGGCGATCTGGATCGCGCCGGACAGGCCGCCGGTCTTCATCAGCTTGATGTTGATGATGTCGGCCGCGCGCATGCGGATCAGCTCGATCACCTCGCCCGGCCCGAATACCGATTCATCCGCCATCACCGGCGTGTGCACGCGCTCGGTGACGAACTTCAGCCCGGCCAGGTCGCGCGCCTTCACCGGCTGCTCGACCAGCTCCAGGTGCACGCCGGCATCCTCCAGCTGCTGCAGCGCGAACACCGCCTGCTTGGCGGTCCAGCCCTGGTTGGCGTCGAGCCGGAGCAGGGCGCGGCCTTCGACCGCCGCGTGGATCGCGCGGACGCGCTCGATGTCCACGCCGATGTCCTTGCCGACCTTGATCTTTAGCGCGGAGAAGCCGCGTTCCACCGCCTTGATCGAATCCGCCACCATCTTGTCGATGTAGTCCACGCTGATGGTGATGTCGGTGCTGACCACCGGATCGCCGCCGCCGAGCAGCTGGTAGGTAGGCGCGCCATGCAGCTGGCCGAACAGGTCGTAGAGCGCGATCTCCACCGCCGCCTTGGCGCTGGTGTTGCGTTCCAGCGCCGATTGCACCAGCGCGATGTTGCGGTTGTGGTCGGCCACCTCGCGGCCGATCAGCTTGGGCCCGATGTAGTGGCGGATGGCGTTGGTGATCGAGCCATGCGTGTCGCCGGTGATGACGGCGGTGGCCGGCGCGCCGCCCCAGCCGGATGCGCCGTCGTCGGTGCGCAGCCGCACGATGATGTCCTCGACATGGTCCACGCTGCGCAGCGCGGTCTTGAACGGCGTCTTCAGCGGCACGCGCAGCAGGCCGAGCTCGATGGCGGTGATCTTCATTGGATTCCCCGGTATTGCGCGTCAGCGGCGCATGCGCTGGATGCTGTAGATCCTGTCGACGTAGAGCGCGTCCTCGCCCGACTTGATCGGTTCGAGCGGCGTCACCGACACGGCGTTGAGCGGATAGTGCGCGACCTTTCCGGATGCATCGGCGTAGCGCACGCCCGGCGTGTCGTGGATGACGTAGGTGAGGCCGTTCTCGTGGCCCACCACCATCATCACGTGGCCGGGGATGTAGACAAGATCACCGGGCTGCAGGGTCCTGAGCATCGCCATGCGGTCGTCGCGCGACATCGATTCCGGCACCGGCAACGTGTTGAACGCCGGGCTCTTGCCCTGGTCGCTGGTGTTGCGCGGCATCTTCACCCCGAAGCCGGCATACACCTCGGACACGAAGCCCGAGCAGTCGCGCGCGTCGTAGCTGTGGCCCCAACCATAGCGCTCGCCGAGGAACTTGAAGCCCTGCGTCAACACCCCGCGCGGCGTCAGCGGCAGGTACTGCGTCGCCACATCGGCCGATCTAGGCAGCAGGGCGGGCGAGAGGCGCAGGCGGCCTTCGGCATCGCGCACCGGCAGTTCGATGACGTGCGCCCCCGCCGGCAACTGGCCGTTGACCGGCCTGTCATCCGGCCAGTCCGCGAGCAGCGGGACGCGCGTGCCCATGTCCAGCGAGAGGCGTGACAGCTGCGGCTGTTCCGGCGTGTAGACGGTTTCGGCGCGGGCACCGGTCACCAGCAGCCACGGTTCACGCGCGGCGTAACCGAACACATCGGCGGCGCTGCCGTAGGCGAGATGGTCGCGGCGCATCCAGGCGGCATAGCGCGGCGACAGCACGAACACCCAGTCGCGGTCGCGGCTCTCGTGCAACACGCGCACCGGCGTGCCCGGGAACACCGCACTCTCCTGGAAGCGGTCGATGTCGGTATCGCCGGCGCGACTGAAGACACGCGTGGCGGTGGGGAAGCTGCGCAGGTCGGCGCGACGGGTGACCAGCGCCGGGCGCGTTTCCACGTTCGCGGGGATCGCGTCGAGCGCGGCATCGCGCAGCCAGCCATCGAGCGTCGCCGCGGGCACCTGCTTGCCGGCGACGTCGTAGCGCGGGCCCGTCGGCAGCTTCGAGAGCTTCGCGATCATCGCGCGCACCTCGCTGCCCGACATGCGATCGGGTGCGGCGGCGACATCGTGCACGCTCGGGTCTTCGGCCAGCAGGCGGCTGTTCTGCGCGGCGATGGCGGCCGCATCCAGCATCGGTGCATCGGGTGACGCGGCGCGCGCGATCCAGTGCGCGGCGGTCTGCTGGGCGCTGTCCACATACGGGATGACGGCGCGTGCGGGTTGCGCATCGCCCCCCGTGGACGAGGGCACCGGCACGCCCGCGCAGCCCGCCGCGAGCAGCGCGGCGAACAAGCCCGTGGCTATCCGCCGGATGAAGAAAGGATGGCGCACCGTCATGGCCTTCGCCCGCTGGATGGAATAGCTATTTTTATATCACGCATTTACGGAATAATTTATTGACCACCCGTGGCACGCGTGTTACACAGCGTCATGGGTGGGGGAGTCATGGCATGCGCGGCAAGGGTGGCAGGACCTCGGTGATCGGTGTGGCCAGCGTGATGCTGGCAGGCGTCGCTGTCCATGCCGCGGCGCAACAGCCGACTGCTGTCGATGGCCTGGCCGAAGTCCGCGCACTCGCCGATGCCGGTCATTTCCGCGACGCCAATGCACGCATCGATGCCCTGCTGCCCAACGCGGATCCCGACCGGCGCCGTGCGCTCGAATGGGAGCGCGAACGCATGCGCCGCGTCAGGATCGATTTCTCGCTGGACCGCGCAGGCGCCTGGCAGCGCGTGCAGAAGCACATTCCTGATCTCGACGCCCGCGAATTCGCGGTCTGGGACCGGCAGGGCCTGATGGAGGCGATGGAGATCGATGGCGAGCGCCGCTGGTTCGGGCGTGCGCCTTCCAACCTGTTCCGCCTGAGCGCCGAGGCTCGCGCTCGACGCGCCGAGCAGACGCCGTTCCGCGAAGGGCCGATGGAAAGCCTGAACGATGTGCAGCGTTCGATCCGCGCCGATGCGCTGGCATCCGGCAAGACCAACGGCCTGCAGCCGATGCGCGTGCGGGTGAAGCAGGGCATCACGGTCGAGGCCGATGCGGTGCCGCCCGGTGAAACCGTGCGCGCCTGGATCCCGTGGCCGCGCGAAATCCCCGGCCAGCAGCGCGACATCAAGCTGTTGTCCTCCAGCCCGGCGAAGGCGCGCATCGCCCCGGCTTCCACGCTGCAGCGCACCGCCTACATGGAGGCGAAGGCACGCGCCGGCACGCCGACCGAATTCGCCATCGAATACGAAGTCACGCTCTCCGCGCAGTACCACCCCATCGATCCCGACAAGGTGCAACCGACGCCGGGCCAGGCATCGCTCGCGCCGTTCCTCGTCGAACGCGCGCCGCATGTCGTCTTCAGCGACGACCTTCGCGCGTTCTCGCGCTCGGTGGTGGGCGATGAGAAGAATCCATACCGCATCGCGCAGAAACTGTTTGCGGCGGTCGACCGCATCCCGTGGGCGGGCGCGCTGGAATATTCGACCATCCGCAACATCAGCGACTACGCGCTGAAGGCGGGCCACGCCGACTGCGGCCAGCAGACCCTGTTGCTGATCACCCTGCTGCGCATGAACGGCATCCCGGCGCGCTGGCAGTCCGGCATGGTGTTCGGCGCCGACGGCTACGACAACCTGCATGACTGGGGCATGGTCTACCTGGCGCCCCATGGCTGGGTGCCGATGGACGTGACCACCGGCCGCTTCGCCACGCAGGCGCCCGGGATGGAATGGTTCTACCTGGGCGGCCTGGACAACTGGCGCATCGCTTTCAACGACGACTGGAGCCGGGACTTCGTGCCGGCCAAGCAGTACGTGCGCTCCGAAACCGTCGACCTGCAGCGCGGCGAGGTCGAGTGGAAGGGCGGCAACCTGTATTTCGACCAGTGGGATTACCACTTCACCGCCACCGTGATGCCGGCGCCTGCCGGCGTCGCGATGGCCCATCAATCGGCAGCGGGAGGGTAGGGCAATGAGGAAGATGAAGCGTTCTGCATTGGCGGTGATGGTGGGCGCATGCCTGCTCTCGATGTCGGCGGGGCCGGTGCTGGCGCAGAGCGCCACCGGCGCGATCGCCGGCCGGGCCGATCCCGGCGCGCAGGTGACCATCACCAATCCCGCCACCGGCTACAGCCGCACCGTGACCGCGGGCGCCGACGGCACCTATCGACTGGCGCAGTTGCCGGTGGGTGACTACCGCGTCGAGGCCTCCGGCAAGGCGCTCGATGCCAACGTGTCGCTGGGCGGAACCACCACGGTGAACCTGTCGGGCGGTGCGAGTGGCGGCAGCCTCGACACCGTGCAGGTGGTCGGCTCGCGCGTGGTCAACCGCGTCGACGTGCACTCCATCGAGACGGCAACCAATGTCAGCCGCGAGGAGCTGGCACGCATCCCGGTGGACCAGACGCTGGGTTCGGTCGCGCTGCTGGCGCCGGGCGTCATCGGCGGCAACTCCTCGTTCGGCGGCATCTCCTTCGGCGGCTCGTCGGTGGCCGAGAACTCGGTCTTCATCAACGGCCTCAACGTCACCGACTTCTACCGTCGCCAGAGCTTCTCCAGCGCGCCGTACGCGTTCTTCCAGGAGTTCCAGGTCAAGACCGGCGGCTACTCGGTGGAGTTCGGGCGCAGCACCGGCGGCGTGATCAACGCGGTCACGCGCTCGGGCAGCAACGATTTCCATGGGGGCGTGGAAGTGACCATCGAACCCGCCGCGTGGCGTTCGAAGGCGGACGACCACCATTTCGTCGATGCGGTGACGCAGGCGAACGGCAGCGTGGTCAACAACCCGGTCGACTACTACGCCAGCTTCGACCGCAACTCCTTCGCCAAGGCCAACGTCTGGGGCTCGGGCCCGATCATCCGCGACAAGCTGTTCGTGTTCGCGATGTACGAGTTGCGCGACGGGAATACCTGGAACACCAACACCGGCGGCAGCAGCTGGTTCGAGTCGCAGTCCAACAACGGCTTCTGGGGCGCGAAGGTCGACTGGAACATCACCAACGACCATCGCCTCGAACTGATGGCGTTCTCCGACGAGGGCAGCACCGACACCGATGCCTACGGCTTCAACGTGGCCACCGGCAACCGCACCAACTACACCGGCCAGACCACCGCCGAGAGCGGCGGCAAGAACGGCGCGCTGACCTACACCGGCCACTTCGGCGACAACTTCACTGTCAAAGCGATGTACGGCGAGAACAACAGCAAGAGCATCTCGCGCTCGCCCGCGGACCTGCTGTGCGACCCGGTCGCGATCAACTCCTCGTACAACACGCAGTACGCGGCGATGGGACGCCCCCAGGTCACCTGCCATCCCACCTCGGCGTCGATCGTGGACCACGAGGACAAGCGCCAGGTCGGGCGCCTCGACTTCGAGTGGACGCTGGGTGACCACAACCTGCGCTTCGGCCTGGACCGCGAGGTGATGACCACCGACCGCACCTCGTTCTACCCGGGCCCGAGCGGGATGCTCTACACGGTGTACGCCACCACGCCGGGCGCGCCGCTGGACAACGGCGCGACCGTGCCCGCCGGCGTCAACGCCATCGTGATGGGGCGTCGCCGCATCGACGGCGGCGTCTTCGAGACCACCGCCAACGCGTGGTACATCGAGGACAACTGGAACATCACGCCCAACTTCCTGCTCAACCTGGGCGTGCGCGTCGACAACTTCAACAACAAGACCGCGGTCGGCTCCAGCTTCATCAAGATGGACAACCTGGTGTCGCCGCGCCTCGGTTTCTCCTGGGACATGCGCGGCGACGGCGCCCGCAAGCTGTTCGGCAACCTGGGCCGCTACTACCTGCCGGTCACCAACAACATCAACTACACCTTCGCCGGCGGCCTGACCGACGAACGCACGTTCTATGCCCTGAACGGCTGGGCCGGCAAGACCAACCCGTTCACCGGCACGCCGTACATGGCGCCGGTGCTTGGCGCGCAGATCGGCGGCGTGGACACGCAGTACAACGTGTCGGTGGGCGACCTGCGCCAGAGCGTGGACCGCGACATCGAGGCGGTCTACCAGGACGAGGCGATCCTCGGCTACCAGGCGATGATCAACAACGCATGGTCGTGGGGCGTCAACGCCACCTACCGGCGGATGACCAACGCGCTTGACGACATCCGCATCAACCACACGCCCTGCGGCAACACCAGCACGCTGTGGCCGATCGGCAATCCCGGGCAGCCGCTGACAATCTGGGGCACGACCAGGATGGGGTGCGCGACGGACGGCTGGATCACCATCGACACCTCGGTGGACGGTTACGTCAAGGGTGGCAGCGGGCAGGTAATCGGCTACTCCGAGCCGCGCCGCACCTACAAGTCGGTCGAATTCCAGATCGACCGTGCGTGGGACGAGAAGTGGGCGTTCAATGCGTCGTACCTGTGGTCGAAGTCCGAGGGCAACCACGAGGGCCCGGTCAATTCCGACACCAACTACGGTGATACCGGCATGGTCCAGCACTGGGATCACCCGGCCAACAACGAACGCTATGGGCCGCTGTTCAACGACCACCGCCACCAGGTCAAGCTGCGCGGCACCTATGCCTTCAACAAGGCATGGAGCGTCGGCGGCACCCTGACGGCGTCGTCCGGTGGGCCGATCACCGCGTTCGGCGTCACCTGGCCCAACGACACGCTGGCCGCGGGCAGCTTCGTCACCGAGGGTTCGGGTGGCGGTTCCGGTTGGCTGTGCGTCAGCAACTGCGGCGGTGCGTACAACACGCGCGTCTACCAGTACAGCCCGCGCGGCGCCTTCGGCCGTTTGCCCTGGACCTACAACCTGGGCGCCAACGTGACCTGGCAGATGCCGGTGGAGAACATCGACCTCAAGGTGCGTTTCTCGGTCTTCAACCTGTTGAACGACCAGGAAACCATCAACGTGCGCGGCCGCTACGAGCGCGGCCCGGGCGTCTACCGCACCACGTTCGGGACCGGCACGCGCTGGCAGTCGCCGCGATACGCGCAGCTGGTGGTGAGCTGGAGCTTCTGACGTTGCCCCCTTTCGTTCGTCGCCTGTGCCTGGCGGCCGGGCAGTTCGTGGCGCTGGCCCTGTCGCCATCCCTCCCGGCGCAGGCGGCGGACGAAACCTTCTACGACGTGCAGCTGGATGCGGCCGTCGCACGCTACCGGTTGCCGGGCGTCGCGGTCGGCGTGGTGAAGGATGGCGAGGTCGCCTACCGCGGTTTCCGCGGCGAGCTTGAAGCCGGTGGCGGCCGCAAGGTCGATGGCGCCACGCTGTTCAAGATCGCCTCCAACAGCAAGGCGATGACCGCGGCGATGCTCGGCCGCCTGGTCGACCAGGGCAAGCTGGAATGGGACGATCCGGTGGTGCGCCACCTGCCGGATTTCCGCATGCAGCACGACTGGGTGACGCGCGAGATCCAGGTCCGCGACCTGCTCATCCACAACAGCGGGCTGCCGGCCGGCGCGGGCGACCTGATGCTCTGGCCCGAGCCCAACGCCTTCACCCGTGCCGACGTGCTCAACGGCATGCGCCATCTCAAGCCGAAGTGGAGCTTCCGCTCGCGCTACGCCTACGACAACACGCTCTACATCGTGGCGGGCGAGGTGGCGGCGAAGGCGGGCGGTGCCTCCTACGAAACGCTGATGCAGCGCGAGGTCTTCGCGCCGCTCGGGTTGTCGGGATGCCGTGTCGGCGCGTTCCGTCGCGACGGCGCCAGCAACATCGCCCAGCCGCACCGCCTGCGCGATGGCCGTTACGAAGTGGTCAACCGCGATGGCGATGTCATCCCCGCCAGCACCATGGCCGCCGCCGGCGGCGTGCGTTGCGGCCTCGACGACATGCTGCGCTGGGCGTCGATGTGGCTGCAACCGGCCAGCATCGGCGTGCAGGCCGATGGCAAGCCCTGGCTGTCCGATGCCCAGCGCGAGGCCGCCTGGTCCGCGCAGCAGCCGATGCCGTTGTCGGCGCGCATGAAGCGATGGGATGACAGCCACTTCAGTGCCTATGGCTACGGCTGGCGGCTGTCGGACGTCGATGGCACCCAGCGCGTCGCGCATACCGGCACGCTGAGCGGCATGTATTCCGCGCTCACGCTGCTGCCCGAGAAGGGCGTCGGCATCGTCGTGTTGATCAATGGTGATGCGGACGAAGCGCGCACGGTGTTGATGCAGGCGCTGACCAAGCATTTCACCGCGCCCGCGAAGAATCCGGGCGTGGACGGCTATGCCGGCCTGCTGGCCGAGGAGCGCAGGCACGCGGAGACGAAGGCGCCGTCGAAGATCCCCGATACGTCCGGTCGCACGCCGGCCACCCCGGCGCAGCTCGGTCGCATGGTGGGCGTGTGGCGTGATCCGTGGTTCGGCGAGGCGGCGGTCTGCCCGCGTGCGGGCGAGGTGCGTTTCAGTGCCGCCAAGTCACCGCGCCTCACCGGGCGGGTGATGTCGACCCGCCACGGCTGGCTGGTAGATTGGGACGGGGATGCCGCCAGCGAAGCCTGGTTGCGGCTGGCGCCCGGCAAAACGGGTCACCTGTCGATGGCCAAGCTCGACCCCGACGGCGACTTCAGCGACGACTTCGAGGACCTCGATTTCCAGCGCGTCGGCGACTGCCCGGTGCGTTGAGCTCAGCCGAGGATCGCGGCGAAGCGCGACGCCAGCAGGGCCTGACGCCAGCCCTTGAGCGCATCCGGCCAGGCGCCGGATTCCATCAGCGCCTCCAGCCAGCGCCGTGATGCGATGACGCCTTCGGGGATGTCGTGTTCGCGGGCCACCTCGGCGACGGCGTTCTGCAGGCGCTTGAGCTTCTGCTTGTCGAGGTCGGCGTCGCGGCGCACCGGCGGCATGGTGGCTTCGTCGTCGAGCGGCGTCTGCAGCGCCTCCCACAGTTCGCGGGCCAGCTTGCGCGGCGACTTCGGCGTGGCATCCAGCCACTCGCGCAGGGCGGCGAAATCCGCCGGCGGCCGTTGCGCCAGCTGCAGCGCCAACGGCTGGTCGATCACCCAGTTCTTCGGCAGGTCGCGCTCGCGGGCGGTGCGTTCGCGCCAGCGCATCAGCCGCAGCAGGCGGGCCTGGGAAGCGGCATCGAAATCCTGCGCCGGGCGCACGCCGAGGTGCGGCCACGGGTCCGGCGTGTAGTCGGCAGCGTTGCGCAGGGTGCGTCCGGCATCCTCGCGCAGCCAGTCGGCGCGCCCGAGTTCCGCCAGCTTCGCCGACAGGTGATCGTGCAGCGCGGCAAGATGCACCACGTCATCGGCCGCGTATTCGCATTGCGAGGCGCTCAGCGGCCGGCGCAGCCAGTCGGAGCGCGTCTCGCCCTTTTCCAGCGCCACGCCCGACACGGCCTGTACCAGCTTCTGGTAACTCAACCCGGCGCCGAGACCGCACAGCGCGGCGGCCGCCTGGGTGTCGAACAGCGGTGCCGGTAGCGCGCCGCAGGTATGGCCGAAGGCGACCAGATCCTCGCTCGGGCTGTGCATCAGCTTGAGCACGCGCTCGTCGCGCAGCAGGCTGGCGATCACCTCCGGCATGCCGGGCACGGTCGGGTCGACCAGCAGGATGCGGTCAACGATGGCGATCTGCACCAGCGCCAGCACCGGCCACCAGGTGCGTTCGCGGACGAATTCCGTGTCGAGGCCGACGCGGTCGGGCAGGTCGGCGAGGTGCGCGCGCAGGGTGTCGGGCTGGTCGATCCAGAGAAAAGTCACGCGATGTTCGGCTGTCGGAAAGGCGGACAACGATACCCTAGGCGGATGCCGCGACCCGTGCCCCCGCTGCTGTTGCTCGTGCTGCTGCTCGCTGCCTGCGGCGGCGACGGTGCACCGCCCGCGCCCGAGGCCGGTTCCATCGAGGCGCGCCTGCGCCGCGGGCTGGTGAGCATCAGCGGCGACGAGGCGCCGGTCTATCCCCTGGACTGGGCCGTGCCCGTCGTCGATCCCGCCACGCCCCTGCCGGCGCTCCGCCGCCAGGCCGCCGCCGCGCTGAAGGCCGGGCATCTCTACGAAGATGCGGAAGCCGCCATCCCGCTCTATCTCGCGATCCTTGAACGCGATCCGGCGGATGGCGCCGCCCGCAAGGGCCTGGAGTCCGCCCGCATCGCGCTGCATGCGCTGGGCGATGCGGCGTTGGATGCCGCCCATGTCGATCCCGCGCGTGCGCATGCCATCGCCGCCGTCGCCCGCACGCTGGCGCCCGATGCCCCGGAGACGCTCGCCTATCTCGCCAGGGTGGATGCCGCCGACCGCCTGCAGGCGCTGCTTGAGCATGGCGAAGCGGAACTCGCGGCCGGCCGGTTGGGCGAGGACGGCATCGGCGCCGCCACCGCCTTTCGCGAAGTGCTGCGCAACCGGCCGGGCGATGCACGCGCGCTGCAGGGCATGGCGGCGATCCAGCGCGTGATGATCGACCGCGCGATGCAGGCCGTGGCCGCCGATGATTTCGAAGCCGCGACGGGGTGGCTGGACGATGCGGCCAGGCTGCATCCCGCCGACGGGTCCGCCATCGCCGGCGCGCGGCATCGCCTCGTACTGCGGCGCGAAGCGCGCGTGGCGCGCGTCTATGCCGACACTCTGCGCAAGCTGGAAACGCCGGGGGCATTCGGTGCGTTGAAAGCGGCCGCGGGCGACATCGACCACCTGCGCGCGATCGCGCGCCCGGGCGATCCGCGGATCGCCGCCGCGGAAGCCCGGCTGCAGCTCGCCACCCGCTATGGCACGCATCGGCCGGGCCAGCGCTTCAGCGAGGCGTTGAAGGCGGGCGGACAGGGGCCCGAGATGGTGGTCGTCCCGCACGGCGATTTCCTGATGGGCGCGCCGGAAAAGGAAAGCGGCTCAAGCAAGGCCGAGTGGCCCCAGCACCGCGTCACCTTCCAGCGCGGGTTCGCGATGGCGCGCACCGAGCTGACGGTGGCGCAGTTCGCGCGCTTCGCCGAGGCCACCGGCTATGACACGCGGGCGGAGCGGCGCGGCTACTCGGTGGTCTACGACGAACGCAGCGGCAACTTCGTGCTGCGCAACGACATCAACTGGCGCCACGATTACGTCGGCCGCGCCGCGCGCCCGGACCTGCCGGTGCTGCATGTCGATGTGCGCGATGCCGAGGCCTACGCCGAATGGCTCTCCACCCAGACCGGCCAGCCCTACCGCCTGCCGCACGAGGCGGAGTTCGAATACGCGCTGCGTGCCGGTGGCCAGACCCGTTATCCGTGGGGCGAAGGCAACCCGCCGAAGCGTGGCGGCAACCTGACCGGCAGCCTGGACCGCTCGCCCGGCGGCCGGCGCTGGGGCAATGCCTTCCAGGGCTATGGCGATGGCTACTGGGGCCCGGCGCCGGTGGCGCGCGACCGCGCCAACGCGTTCGGGCTGCAAGGCCTGGCGGGCAACGTGGGGGAGTGGACGGTGGACTGCTGGCACCAGGGCTACCGCCGCGCCCCGGCCGATGGTGGCGCCTGGTCCAACCCCGGTTGCCGCAGCCGGGTGGTCCGGGGTGGCACCTGGTCCAGCGCCCCGGCGCAGGCACGTTCGGCCTGGCGGATGGCGCAGGCCCATGACGTGACCAATGCCCGAACCGGCTTCCGGGTGGTGCGCGATCTCTGAACGCCAGCGATCGACTGCCCGGGACGGTGTAGGGTAGGCGCGGGGGAGCGCGTGGGGGTTTCACGGAGCCGTCGTGCGCGACCCGATTCAATAGCCGGCGTCCCGCGCTTACCGTGCACGGGCCGCTTCCAAGGAGACTGCCAGCATGCGCCAAGACCCGACCCAAGACCCGTATGGCCAGCCGCGTCGCCGCGGTTTCGGCTTCAGCCCGCGCCTGCTGATCCTGGCGGCGTTCGCGATCTACGGGATGTACTACTACTTCTCCAACCGCACGGTCGACCCGTACACCGGCGAGAAGGTGCTGATCGACAAGAACATCGACGCCGCGCAGGAAGAGGCGCTCGGGCTGCAGGCCTTCCAGGAAGTGCTGCAGCAGGAGCAGCCGGTCGATCCCAACTCGCAGATCTCGCAGCAGATCCGCACCATCGCCACCCGCCTGGTCGACAAGATCGACGAGGTCGAAGGCACGCTGGCGCAGGAACACGGCATGCAGGCCGGCAACTTCGCCAAGGACTTCAAGTGGCAGGTGGTCGTGCTGAACTCGCAGCAGGCCAACGCCTTCGCGCTGCCGGGCGGCAAGATGGCCGTCTACACCGGCCTGGTGCCGATCGCGCAGAACGCCGACGGCATGGCGGTGGTGATGGGCCACGAGATCGCCCACGCGCTGATGCGCCACGGCGCGCAGCGCATGAGCCGCGGCAAGCTGGAACAGGTGGCCGCGATGGGGGCGGCCGCGGGCGGCATCGACCCGGGCATCCAGCAGGCGGTGTTCAGTGCCTACGGCGTCACCTCGCAGCTGCCGTACGCGCGTGCCCACGAGAGCAGCGCGGACGAAGTCGGCCTGATGCTGATGGCCGCCGCCTGCTTCAACCCGGACGAAGCCGTGCCACTGTGGGAACGCATGGCCGCGCAGGCCGGCGGCAATTCCGGCCCGGAATTCGCCTCCACCCACCCCAGCCCGGAAAGCCGCATCGAGCACCTGCGTTCGCTGCTGCCCAAGGCGCACGAGTTCCGCCAGCGCTACTGCAGCGACAAGCCGGCGACCGCCGCCAGCGGCGCGTTCTGAGCGCCGTCATCGACGCCAAAGAAAAACGGGCCGAAAGGCCCGTTTTTTTGCCGCACGATGTGGCTTCGTTGCGCGTCAAAGCCCTTTCAGCAGCGAGCCCAGCACCAGCATCCCGAAACCGACCGTCATCATCCAGAACGCGTAGGGCGCGGCCGGCGGGAAGTAGCCGAGCTTGCCGGCCAGGGCCAGCAAGCCGATCAGCAGCGCGATGAACCAGGTCGCGAAGGCGGGCGGGGTGAGTTTCATGGAACGTCCTCGATGAAGTGCGGAATCAGAAGCTGATGAACAGCCCACCGTTGACCGGCAGGTTGGCACCGGTGATGAAGCCGGCGTCCTCGGCGGCGAGGAATTCGACCGCGCGGGCGATCTCGTGCGGCTGGCCGAGCCGGCCCACCGGTACCTTCGCCACGATCTGCGCACGGATCAGCTCGTCCATCCCCATGACCAGCGCGGTTTCGCAGTAGCCGGGCGACACCGAGTTGACCGTCACGCCCTTGGCCGCGACCTCGCGCGCCAGCGCCATGGTGAAGCCGTGCATGCCGGCTTTCGCCGCGGAATAGTTGGCCTGCCCGAACTGGCCGGTCTGGCCGTTGACCGAACTGATGTTGACGATGCGCCCGAAGCCGCGCGCCACCATGCCGTCGATGACGTGCCGGGTCAGGTTGAACACGCCGTCCAGGTTGACGTTCATCACCGCGTCCCACTGCGCCTTGTCCATCTTGCGCAGGGTGGTGTCGCGGGTGATGCCGGCCGCGTTGACCAGGATGTCGATGCCGCCGTGCTCCGCATCCATCGCCTGGGCGAAGGCGCGGCAGGCGTCGAAGTCGGTGACGTCGAGCGGATGAAAGGCGGCGTCGGTGCCGGCCATCGCCGCCTCGAACGCTTCGATGCGCTGCGGTGCGCTGCCCAGGTCCACGGCGACCACGCGGCGTCCGGCTTCGTGCAGGCTGCGGCAGATCGCGGTGCCGAGGCCACCCAGCCCGCCCGTCACCACCGCCAGTCGACGGTGGCTGTCCCCGGTGGTCACCGGCATCTCAGCGCTTGCCGCCGGGCTTGCTGTCGTTGGGCTTGTCCGCGCTGCCGCCGGCCTGGCCGGCCATGAACTTCTGGAACTGCGTCCACGCCTCCAGGTTGCGTTCGGCCATCTGGTTCATCATCGTCCACGGGCTCTGCCCGAGCAGCCCGCCGATCTGCTGGCGGAACTGGTTCTGCTGCTCCAGGAACAGCTGCATCGAGCGTTCCAGGTAGTTGCCCATGAAGCCCTGCATCGAATCGCCGTAGAAGCGGATGATCTGGCTCAGCAGCTGCGTGGACAGCACCGGTTCGCCGCCCTGTTCCTGCTCGGCGATGATCTGCAGCAGCACCTGGCGGGTCAGGTCCTCGCCGGTCTTGGCATCGCGCACCTCGAACTGTTCGCCGTCGAGGATCAACTGCCGCACTTCCTCCACCGTGATGTAGCTCGAGATCTCGGTGTCGTAGAGCCGGCGGTTGGGATATTTCTTGATGATGCGCGTGGGCATGACTCGGCGAACCCCTGTGGAATCGCCTCAGGATGACGCAGCGCAACAGGCCGTGCAACTGGCGCGGGGGCCCCCGAAATGAACAGGGCCCGCGCGTGGCGGGCCCTTCCGTCGGCGATCGGGTGGGCTTACCAACCCATGTGGTGGCCGCCGTTGATGTCCAGGTTGGAGCCGGTGATCCAGCTGGCGTTGTCATCGGCCAGGAAGCCGACGCCGTAGGCGATCTCCTCCGGCGTGCCGAGGCGGCCGGTCGGGATGTCGGCGACGATCTTGGCGCGGACTTCCTCCGGCACCGCCATCACCATGTCGGTGGCGATGTAGCCGGGCGAGATCGTGTTGACGGTGATGCCGTTGCGGGCGTTCTCGCGCGCCAGCGAAATGGTGAAGCCGTGCATGCCGGCCTTCGCCGCGGCGTAGTTGGCCTGGCCGTACTGGCCCTTCAGGCCGTTGATCGAGCTGATCTGGATGATGCGGCCCCACTTGCGCTCACGCATGCCCTCGATCACCGGGCGGGTCACGTTGAAACAGGAATTGAGGTTGGTGTTGATGACGTCGCACCACTGGTCCTCCTTCATCTTGTGGAAGGTGCCGTCGCGGGTGATGCCGGCGTTGTTGACCAGGATCTCGACCGGGCCGAGCTTCTCCTCGATCTCCTTGACCATCGTGGTGGCGTCGTCGGTCGAGGTGACATCGCCCTTGACGAGCAGCACGTCGTAACCCTCGGCCTTCATCTTGTCGGCCCAGGCGCGCGCCTTTTCCTCGCTGCGGTAGTTGGTGGCCACCTTGTGGCCCATGTCGGCAAGCTGCTTGATGATGGCCGTGCCGATGCCGCCGGTGCCGCCGGTGACGAATGCCACGCGTGAAGTCATGAGATGAGCCCGCCTCGTTCGGATGTGTGACCTTGATCCGATTCTAGGCAGGCTTCATGGAAAAGCTGTTGTGCGATGCGGCGAGGGCTGCGCCGCGCGCGGAAGCCGGCGCACGTCGAAGGCGGAGATGGCGCGCTGGAGGACGGTCTCCACGTCACGGTGCCCTGCCAAGGCCGACGCATCCTGACCCAACGCGCGCCATGCCGCGATCAGGGCGGGCAGGGGATCCGCCGCATCCAGCG
>JAANMY010000924.1_pt1 | contig 37127 bp, 37 predicted proteins | sample 7279691 | NCBI WGS metagenome assembly JAANMY01 (sample SAMN14094543, study PRJNA606508) | bioreactor metagenome | isolation source: A lab-scale SPAN reactor treating ammonium-rich wastewater day 388 | place: Ireland: Galway | collected 2018-02-07
GGAGGCCAATGCCCGGCTCTCCATCGCTCCCCTGCTGAATGCTGGCGAGTTCTCCACCATTTCCGAGAACCTGACCGAGGCCGATGTGGCGATCCGGGAAACCCCCCACGGACAGCGCACCCCAGTTTCCCCAAGATCCAGGTCGGGATGAGATCCCCTTCCCGAGTTGCTCTCGGGAGGGTTTCTCATTGCTCCTGGTCGGGGGGCTTATATGGAGAGTCTCGGCTCTTGACTGGGGCCTGGAGAGCAAGCCCAGAAGCGTCAGTCGGCCCAGATTGACGATCTGCTGCACCAATAGAACTGCCATCCCCAGGATGACTGAAAGCATTCCCAGGAACAGCAGCCCGAAGGCGATCAGGCAGATGATGCGCCGCAGCCGCGCGATAGCGTTGGGCCGGAAATCCGGCGGAGCCCGCGCAGGGGCAAGCCGTAGTCGCAGGCCAGCAGCTGGATGCGGTTCACCCCGGCGGAGCCCGCACGGGGACAAGCCGATCCGAGCGCGGCCGGAAACCTTACGCGCCGACAAACCATTGCGGCCCGCCGGACAGAGACGTTCTCCGTGCGGATGGACGCGCGCGGAGGGGTAAACGAAAAAGGCGGCGCCCATGGCCCCGCCTGCACCACGCCGACCGACCCGCCGCGGCGCGGGATCGGCAGCCGCCAAGGCGGCCGGCCGAGCCCCTACGCGATGCGGGCCTAGCCCGCGGTCGCGGTTTCCTTTTTCGAATCGGTGTGGATCAGCAAAGGCTTGGCTGCGGGATTGTCCACCGCCTCCTCGTTGACCACCACCTCCTCGACGCTGCTCATGCCGGGCAGGTCGAACATCGTGTCCAGCAGGATGTCCTCCATGATCGAGCGCAGGCCCCGCGCGCCGGTCTTGCGCTTGATGGCGCGGCGGGCGATGGCGACCAGCGCGTCCTCGGTGAAGGTCAGCTTCACGCCCTCGAGGTCGAAGAGCCGCTGATACTGCTTGACCAGCGCGTTCTTGGGCTGGGTCAGGATGGTGATCAGCGCCTGTTCGTCAAGGTCGCCCAGCGTGGCGATGACCGGCAGGCGGCCGACGAATTCCGGGATCAGGCCGAATTTCAGCAGGTCCTCGGGCTCGAGCTGCTTGAACAACTCGCCCACGCCCTTGTCGTCGTCCTCCTTGACGTTGGCGCCGAAGCCCATCGCCGTGCCCTTGTTGCGCTGCGCGATGATCCGGTCCAGCCCGGCAAAGGCACCGCCGCAGATGAAGAGGATATTGGTCGTGTCCACCTGCAGGAATTCCTGCTGCGGATGCTTGCGCCCGCCTTGCGGCGGCACCGAGGCGACCGTGCCCTCCATGATCTTCAGCAGCGCCTGCTGCACCCCCTCGCCCGAGACGTCGCGAGTGATCGAGGGATTGTCGGACTTGCGGGTGATCTTGTCGACCTCATCGATATAGACGATGCCGCGCTGCGCCCGCTCGACGTTGTATTCGCTGGCCTGCAGGAGCTTGAGGATGATGTTCTCGACATCCTCGCCGACATAGCCGGCCTCGGTCAGCGTGGTGGCGTCGGCCATGGTGAAGGGCACGTCCAGGATGCGCGCCAGCGTCTGCGCCAGCAGCGTCTTGCCGCAGCCGGTCGGGCCGATCAGCAGGATGTTCGACTTGGCCAGCTCGATGTCGGTCTTGGAGCTGTGGTTCAGCCGCTTGTAGTGGTTGTGGACGGCCACCGACAGCACGCGCTTGGCATGTTCCTGGCCGATCACGTAATCGTCCAGCACGTTGCAGATCTCGCGCGGGGTCGGCACGCCGTCGCCGGATTTCAGCGCCGAGGACTTGGTCTCCTCGCGGATGATGTCCATGCAGAGTTCGACGCATTCATCGCAGATGAACACGGTCGGACCGGCAATCAGCTTGCGCACCTCATGCTGGCTCTTGCCGCAGAAGCTGCAATAGAGCGTGTTCTTGCTGTCGCCGCCGGTCGGATTGGCCATCAGTTCATCCTCGTATAGCACCGGAGGCCCGGCAAAAGCGCCGGACGACCGCCTGTTCCGGACGTGGCCAGGCCACGCCATGCGTTGCCCATCATGTTACGAGCCCCCCCGGCCCGTCACAATCCCCAAAACGCCTGCCCCGCCAGCTTCCCGCAGCCGTGATCACTGGCCCGGCTCGGCCTTGCCGCGCGCCGTCAGGATCTCGTCGATGAGGCCCCAATCCTTGGCCTCCTGCGGCGACATGAAGCGGTCGCGCTCCAGCGCCTCCTCGACCTCTTCCAGCGTGCGGCCGGTGTGCTGGACATAGATCTCGTTCAGGCGCCGCTTGAGCTTTTCGGTCTCGCGCGCATGGATCAGGATGTCGGTCGCCTGGCCCTGGAAGCCGCCCGAGGGCTGGTGGACCATGATGCGGCTGTTCGGAAGCGAGAAGCGCTGCCCCGGCTGGCCTGCGCACAGCAGCAGCGAGCCCATCGAGGCCGCCTGCCCCACCACCAGCGTCGAGACGCGCGGCTTGATGTATTGCATCGTGTCATAGATCGACAGGCCCGCCGTCACCAGCCCGCCGGGGCTGTTGATATACATGCTGATGTCCTTGGTCGGGTTTTCCGCCTCGAGGAACAGCAGCTGCGCCGAGATCAGCGTCGCCATGCCGTCATGCACCGGGCCGGACAGGAAGATGATCCTTTCCTTCAGCAGGCGCGAGAAGATGTCATAGGCACGTTCGCCCCGGCTGGTCTGTTCGACGACCATGGGGACGAGGGTGTTCATGTAGAATTCTGCCGGATCGTGCATGTCTGTCCTTGCTTTTGTCCCTGCCTGGCCTGTCCGTTTCGCGATTCGTCCCAAGGCCCCTGTCCCGTTCGACCGCTCTTAGACGCGAAAGGTTGACAGAGTCTTAGTAACGCCGGGCCCCGAGGACAAGAGAGCGATAAAATTTGCCCCTGCCCGGCCGGGCCGGTAATCTGGCGCCCGAGCGACGGAGAAACGCATGAAACTGATCGTCGGCCTGGGCAATCCGGGCGCGAAATACGCCGCGAACCGGCACAATGTGGGCTTCATGGCGGTCGATCGCATCGCCGCCGACCACGGCTTTGCCCCCTGGCGCGCGCGTTTCCAGGGCGAGATCGCCGAGGGGCGGCTGGGGGGCACGCGCGTCACCCTGCTCAAGCCCGGAACCTTCATGAACCTGTCGGGCCAGTCGGTCGGCGAGGCGATGCGCTACCTGAAGCTCGGGCCCGAGGACGTGACCGTGCTGCATGACGAGCTGGACCTCGCCCCCGGCAAGCTGCGGCTGAAGACCGGCGGCGGCCATGCCGGGCACAACGGGCTGCGCTCGCTGCACCAGCATATCGGCGAGGGCTATCGCCGGCTGCGCATCGGCATCGGCCATCCCGGCGACAAGAACCGCGTGTCGGGCTATGTGCTGTCGGATTTCGCCAAGGCCGAAGAGGCCGGGCTGGACGACCTCTTGCGCGGCATCTCGGAGGGGGCGGAGGCGCTGGCGGCGGGGGACGATGCGCGGTTCATGAACGCGGTCGCGGCGCGGGTGGCGCCGGCACGCAACAGCGGCACCCGCCCCGAAAACCCCGGCAAGGGATCGCCGGAAAGGCCCGCGGCGAAACCCGCCAACGACCTCGCCGCCGAGCCGCCCAGCCTCTCCGACCGGCTCAGGGCGCTGACCGAGCGGTTCCGGTGACGGCCTGGCGCGAGGCCTTCGCCTTGCAGGCGGGGGCCTGCCGCGCGCTCGGCTCGCCGCTCACGGCCCGGGTCTGCGAGCAGCTGGCGCCGGTCCTGGCCGAGGGCGACGGCGCGCTGGCGCAGCGGGTGCGGACCTGGCCCGGCGATCCCAGCCACCGCGGCGATTCGCTGCCGCTGCGGCTTTGCGGGGCGCTGCATGCGCTGGTGCTGAACGGGCGCGACCCGGAACTGGCGCGGGCCTATGCCGGGGGTGACGACGCATGGCTTCGCCATAAGATTCCCGAAGCAATTCATCAGCATCAGCCGCATATGCTGGAATGGGTCGAGCTTGCGCCGCAGACCAATGAGGTCGCCCGCGCCGCGGTGCTGATCGCTGCGGGCCGGCACTTGGCCGGCGAGCTTCCCGGATGCCGCTTTGACTTGCTGGAGCTGGGGGCGAGTGCTGGACTGAACCTGAACTTTCCCCTCTATCATCTTGATATAGGCGATGAAGACCGGACTATTGGAGACAATGCGACGCTTGTCCGGCTTGCCCCGGAATGGCGCGGCGCGGTCCCGGCCCATGCTCTGCTGGCGACCGGCGCGGCGCGGGGGGTGGACCTGAACCCGCTCGATCCGGTGCGCGACGGGCTGCGGCTTCTGTCCTATATCTGGGCGGACCAGCACGCGCGGCTGGAGCGGATGCAGGCGGCGCTGGCCCTGGCCCGGAGCCATCCGCCGCGGGTGGATCGCGGCGATGCGGGCGACTGGCTGCCGGCCCGGCTGGCCGAACCTTGCAACCATGGCAGGCTTGTCTATCACACCGTTGCGGCGCAATATTTTCCCGCCGCCACGCGCGCGCGGATCGAGGCCGCGCTGCAGGCCGCCGGCGCGCAGGCCAGCCCCGAGCGCCCCCTGGCGCATCTGTCCATGGAGGCCGACGGCGGCGAGGGCGCGGCGCTGGCCCTGCGGCTCTGGGCCGGCGGCGGGATGCGGCAATGGAGCCTCGGCCGGGCGGATTTCCATGCCCGCTGGATCGACTGGCAGCCGAAGGAGACCTGACATGGACCCCGCGCTCAACGTCCTTGGCGGCAAGCTTGCGCCCTGCTCGACCGCGCCGCTGACCGGATTTTTCCGCGACGGCTGCTGCAATACCGGCCCCGAGGATCGCGGCCGGCATACAGTCTGCGTCGTGGTGACGGCCGAGTTCCTGGCGCTGTCGAAATACCTGGGCAACGACCTCAGCACGCCGCGGCCCGAGTTCCGCTTTCCGGGGCTGAAGCCGGGCGACCGCTGGTGCCTTTGCGCCGCGCGCTTCCTGCAGGCCGCGCAGGAATTCGCCGCGCCCGAGGTGGTGCTGGAGGCCACCCATGCCCGCACGCTGGAGATCGTGCCGCTGGAACTGCTGCAAGCCCATGCCGTGAAGGGCGAGGACTAGCGCCCCACCTGCGCCAGATAGTGCCGCACCGCATCGACGACATGGCGAAAGCGGTCGCCGCCCAGGTGCTTGCCGCCATACCAGCGCGTCACGATCACCACATGGTCGGTCAGCCCGGCCCGCTCCAGCATCTGCAGGATGATCTGGCCGGCGCCGCTTTCGCCGTCGTCGTCGCGCACCGCCTCGCCCGACAGGATCGCGGCCCAGCTGTTGTGGGTCGCCTTGGCGAAACGCTTGTTGCGGCGCAGCTCGGCCAGCAGCGCCTCGGCCTCGGCGCGCGTCCTGGCCGGCCCGCCCGCCACCGCATAGCGCGAGCCGCGGTCCGAGATGATCTTGTCGAAGACCGCCAGGCTCATCTCCGCCGCCGGACGTAAAGCTCCAGCCGGTGGCGGACGATCTCATAGCCCATCTCGGCGGCGATCTCGGCTTGCAGGCGCTCGATGCGCTCGTTGACGAATTCCATGACCTCGCCGGTCTCGACGTCGATCATGTGGTCGTGGTGGCTGCCGTCGGCGGGCTCGAACCGCGCCGGTTCGCCCTCGAACTCCAGCTTCTGGATCACGCCCTGCGCCTCGAGCGCCGAGAGCGTGCGGTAGACCGTCGCCAGCGACACCCCCGCCCCCGCCGCCATGGCGCGCTGGTGCAGCTGCGTCGCGTCCGGGTGATCCTCGGCCCCGGCCAGCACGCGCAACAGCGCCGCCCGTTGGCGGGTGATGCGCACGCCGGCACGGCGCAGCGCGGCCTCGAAGGCTTCGGCGCGGGTTTCGATCTCCATGCGGTTTTCTGGCCCAGATGCGAAGAAATTGCAACTGGCTTGACAGTTGAGAATCGTTCGCAGATAAACGGCAACAGAACCAGGCCCACGGGAACAAGAATCGGACCATGAAGCGCAGAACATTCCTGACCACGGCCCTTGCCGGGCTGGCCGCTCCCGCCATCCTTTCCGCCCCGGCACTGGCGCAGGGCGGCAAGTTCAAGGTGGCGACCACCTTCACCATCATCGCCGACATGGCGCGCAACGTGGCCGGGGACCGGGCCGAGGTGGTCTCGATCACCAAGCCGGGGGCCGAGATCCACAATTACGAACCCACCCCCAGCGACCTGATCGGCGCCCGCGACGCCAGCCTGGTCCTGCGCAACGGGATGAACCTGGAACTGTGGTTCGAACAGTTCCTGCGCAACCTGGGCGACCTGCCCTCGGCCACGCTGACCGAGGGGATCGAGCCGATGCCGATCTCGGGCGGGCATTACGACGGCAAGCCCAACCCGCATGCCTGGATGGCGCTGGACACGGCGCTGTTCTATGTCGACAACATCGCCGCCGCCCTGTCCCAGGTCGACCCCGAGGGCGAGGGCAGCTATCGCGCCAATGCCGGCCGCTACAAGGGCGAGATCGCCCGCACCATCGGCCCGCTGCGCGACGCCGCCCGCGCCCTGCCCGAGGAGCGGCGCTGGCTGGTGACGTCGGAGGGGGCGTTTTCCTATCTGGCGCGGGATTTCGGCCTGCGCGAGCTGTTCCTGTGGCCGATCAACGCCGATGCGCAGGGCACGCCCCAGCAGGTGCGCCGCGTGGTCGATGCGATCAGGCAGCACAAGATCCCGGTGGTGTTTTCGGAAAGCACCGTCTCGGACCGCCCGGCCAGGCAGATCGCTGCCGAGACCGGGGCCCGCTATGGCGGCGTGCTTTACGTCGACAGCCTGTCCGAGGCCGGCGGGCCGGTGCCGACCTACCTGGACCTGCTGCGCGTGACCTCGGAAACCATCGTCGAGGCGCTGAGCGATGCGTGACGCCCTGGGCATCGAGGTATCCGGCCTGACCGTGGCCTATCGCAACGGCTTCACCGCCCTGCGCGACGCGAACTTCACCGTGCCGCAGGGCTCGGTCACGGCGCTGGTGGGGGTGAACGGCTCGGGCAAGTCCACGCTGTTCAAGGCGCTGATGGGCTTTGTTCCGGCCGCCGCCGGCAAGGTGCGGGTGCTGGGCCTGACCGTGCCGCAGGCGCTGCGCCGCAACCTGATCGCCTATGTGCCCCAGGCCGAGGAGGTGGACTGGTCCTTTCCGGTGCTGGTCGAGGACGTGGTGATGATGGGCCGCTACGGCCATATGGGCTTTCTGCGCCGGGCGCGGCCCGAGGATCGCCGCGCCGTGGACGAGGCGCTGGCGCGGGTGAACATGCAGGACTTCCGCCACCGCCAGATCGGCGAGCTTTCGGGCGGCCAGAAGAAGCGCGTCTTCCTGGCCCGCGCCCTGGCGCAGGGCGCCTGGGTGATCCTGCTCGACGAGCCCTTTACCGGCGTGGACGTCAAGACCGAATCCGCCATCATCGCGCTGTTGCAGGAAATGCGGGACGAGGGGCGGGTCATGCTGGTCTCGACCCACGACCTCGGCTCGGTGCCGGAATATTGCGACCGGGTGGTGCTGATGAAGAACACGGTGCTGGCCCATGGCCCCACGGCCGAGGTATTCACCCCCGACAACCTGCGGCTGGCCTTCGGCGGCGTGCTGCGCCATTTCGTGCTGGGGCCGCGGCACCTGCACGACGACGACGACCCGCGCGGCCTGACCGTGCTGTCGGACGACGAGCGCCCGCTGGTCTTTTACGACGACAAGCAGCGCAGCGCCCGCGAAGAGGCGGCGCCGAAATGATCCGCACGCTGCTGGTGCCCTTCGAATACAGCTACATGACCGACGCGATCTGGGTCTCGGCGCTGGTCGGCGGGGTCTGCGCCTTCCTGTCGGCCTATCTGATGCTCAAGGGCTGGTCGCTGATCGGCGACGCGCTGTCCCATTCCATCGTGCCGGGCGTCGCCGGGGCCTACATGCTGGGCCTGCCCTTCGCGCTGGGGGCGTTCCTGTCGGGTGGGCTCGCGGCGCTGACCATGCTGTTTCTGAACAAGCGCACGGGCCTGCGCGAGGATGCGATCATCGGCCTGATCTTCACCGGCTTCTTCGGGCTGGGGCTGTTCATGGTCTCGCTCAACCCGATGGCGGTTTCCGTGCAGACCATCACCATGGGCAACATCCTGGCGATCACGCCCGGCGACACGCTGCAACTGGCGCTGATCGGCGGCATCTCGGCGCTGGTGCTGGCGGCGAAATGGCGCGACCTGATGGTGGTGTTCTTCGACGAGAGCCACGCCCGCACCATCGGGCTGAACCCGCAGGCGCTGAAGGTGCTGTTCTTCACCCTGCTCTCGGCCTCGACCGTGGCGGCGATGCAGACCGTCGGCGCCTTCCTGGTCGTGGCGCTGGTGGTGACGCCCGGCGCCACCGCCTATCTGCTGACCGACCGCTTTCCGCGGCTGATCCTGCTGTCGGTGGCGATCGGCTCGCTCACCTCGGCCATTGGCGCCTATGTCTCGTTCTTCCTCGACGGCGCGACCGGGGGGGTGATCGTCTGCCTGCAGACGCTGATCTTCCTGGCCGCCTTCCTGCTGGCGCCGAAGCACGGGCTTCTGGCCGCCCGCCGTCGCGCCCGCGACGCGCTGAAGGAGGCCGCGTGATGGACTGGCTGCTGATGCCCTTTTCCTTCCCCTTCATGCGCGATGCGGCGCTGATCGGGCTGATGATCGCGCTGCCGGCGGGGCTTTTGTCCTGCTTTCTGGTGCTCAAGGGCTGGTCGCTGATGGGCGATGCGGTCAGCCATGCCGTGCTGCCCGGCGTGGTGCTGGCCTATGTCGCGGGCCTGCCGCTGATCCTTGGCGCCTTCCTGGCGGGCCTGGGCTGCGCGGCCCTGACCGGCTGGATCCAGGACAACAGCCGCGTCAAGGCCGACACCGTGCTGGGCGTGGTCATGTCGGGCATGTTCGGGCTGGGGGTGGTGCTTTACACCGCGATCCAGACCGACCTGCACCTGGACCATATCCTGTTTGGCAACATGCTGGGCGTCGGCCCCGAGGATCTGCGCCTTGCCGGCGGCATCTCGGCCATGGTCGGGCTGGTGCTGGTGCTGAAATGGCGCGATTTCGCGCTCCTGGCCTTCGACCCGGTGCAGGCGCGGGTGTCGGGGCTGGCGTTCAACCTGCTGAACTACGGGCTGCTCGCCATGATCTCGGCCACGGTGGTCGCCATGCTCAGCTCGGTCGGCATCATCCTGGCCGTCGCGCTGCTGATCGCGCCGGGGGCGGTGGCCTTCCTGCTGACGCGCCGGCTGTCCGCCATGCTGGCCACCTCGGTCGGCGTCGCGGCATTCGGGGCGGCCAGCGGGGTCTGGGCCAGCTTCTGGCTGAACAGCGCGCCGGCACCGACCATCGTGCTGGTGCTGACGGCGCTGTTCGTGCTGGCCTTCCTGTGGCGCAGCGTGGCCACGCGGCGGGCGCAGGGCGTGACGGGCTAGACCGTCCGCCCGCCATCGACCTCGAGGATGACGCCGGTGATGAAATCGGCCTCGTCCGAGGCCAGGTAAAGCGCCGCATTGGCGATGTCGCGCGGCTTCGACAGCCGGCCCAGCGGGATGGTCGAAAGGAAGCGGGCGCGGTTCTCGGGCGTGTCCTCGCAGCCCATGAAGCGCTCCAGCATCCCGGTCTCGCCCATGACCGGGGCAATGGCGTTCACGCGAATGCCCTCGGGCGCGAGTTCCGCCGCCAGGCTGCGGGTCAGGGTGTTCACCGCGCCCTTCGAGGAATTGTACCAGCTCAGCCCCGGCCGCGGCCGGATGCCGGCGGTCGAGCTGACGTTGATCATCACCCCCTGCCCGCGCGTCCGCCAATGCGGCAGCACCGCATGGGTCATGTGAAAGATCGACAGCACGTTGATGTCGTAGATCTTGCGGAACGCCGCCTCGTCGGTGTCCAGAAGCGGGCCGTTCGGCGTGGTCCAGCCGGCGTTGTTCACCACGATGTCGAGGCCGCCGAAGGCTTCGCGCGCCTTGTCCACCGCCGCGCGGACCTGGTCGCCCCGGCTCACGTCGCAGGCAAGCGCGAGCCCGTCGATCCCTGCGGCCACCACCGCCGCGCCTTCGCCGTCGATGTCCAGCACCGCAACCCGCGCCCCCTCGCGCGCGAAGGTTTCGGCGATGCCGCGCCCGAAGCCCGAGGCGCCGCCCGTCACCAATGCCGTCTTGCCTTGCAGCCGCATGATCTTTCCCTCCCTTTATGCGAAACGATGAACCACGGTCTTCAGCCGCGAGAATTCGTAAAGCGCGGCGAAGCCCTTTTCGCGCCCGTGGCCGGATCTGCGCAGCCCGCCGAAGGGCAGCTCGATCCCGCCCCCGGCGCCATAGGCATTGATGAAGACCTGCCCGCAGCGCATGGCGCGGGCCATGCGCGCCTGGCGGTCGCCGTCGCGGGTCCAGATGCCGGCGACCAGCCCGTATTCGGTGCCGTTGGCGATGGCCACGGCCTCGGCCTCGGTGTCGAAGGGGATGGCGGCCAGCACCGGGCCGAAGATTTCCTCCTGCGCGAGCGGGCTTGCCGGATCGACCGGGCCGAAGAGCGCCGGCGCGACGTAGAAGCCCGCCGCCGGCGCGTCCCCGGCAATGGCGCCGCGGGCGATCAGCGGCGCCGCGGCCCCGGCGATGTAGCCTTCGACCCGCGCCTTCTGCCGGGCCGAGATCAGCGGGCCCAGCAGCGCGCCCTCGGCCGGGCCCGCCTCGACCGCGCGGAAGCGTTCGGCCAGCATGGCGGTCAGCCGGTCCCAGATGCCGCGCTGGATCAGCACGCGCGATCCGGCCGAGCAGGTCTGGCCGCCGTTCTGCACGATGGCACCCACGATCACCGGCGCGGCCGCCTCGAGGTCGGCGTCGTCGAAGACGATCTGCGGCGACTTGCCGCCAAGTTCCAGCGTGCAGGGAATGTGATTGCGCGCCGCGGCGATCCCGATGGCCTGGCCGACCTGGGGCGAGCCGGTGAAGCTGATGAAATCGACGCCGGGATGTTCGGACAGCGCCCGCCCGGCCACCGCGCCGCGCCCGGTGACGATATTGATCGCACCGGGTGGAAAGCCGCTCTCGGCCGCAAGCGCGCCCAGGCGCAGGATGGTCAGGCAGGCATCCTCGGCCGGCTTGGTCACGGTGGCATTGCCCATGGCCAGCGCCGCGCCGACCGAGCGGCCGAAGATCTGCACCGGATAGTTCCAGGGGATGATATGGCCGGTGACGCCATGCGGCTCGCGCAGGCTGATGGCGTCATGGCCGTTCAGGAAGGGGATCACCTCGCCATGCAGCTTGTCGGCCGCGCCGCCGTAATATTCGAAATAGCGCGCCAGCGCCGCCATGTCGGCGCGGGACTGGGCGATGGGCTTGCCGTTGTCGCGGGTTTCCAGCTGCGCCAGCGTCTCTGCCTCGGCTTCGATGCGCAGGGCAAGGCGCAGCATCAGCCGGCCGCGTTCGGCCGCGGTCAGGCGGCCCCAGTCGCCCTCGAAGGCGGTGCGGGCGGCACGGATCGCGGCATCCACGTCCTCGGGACCGGAATCGGCGATGGCGGCGAAGGGCCGGCCGTCGAGGGGCGAGATCATCGGCATCTCGCGCCCCGAGGCGGCCGGGCGCCAGGCGCCGCCGATCAGGTTGCGCGGCAGCGGCAGGATCGGGTCGTGGAGCATGTCACCTCCGTCCGGCGGGATTCGCCTGGGCGCAGCGTGACGGCGCCCGGCGCGGGACGCAAGGCTGGCAAATCCGGCGGGGCCGGTTAATCTGCCCGCGATGCAGCAGCCGAGGCCAGCCATGAGCAAGCAACCCAGCGCCCATCCCGACGATCCGCATTACGTCAGCCGCCTGGGCTGGCTGCGCGCCTCGGTGCTGGGGGCGAACGACGGCATCGTCTCGACCGGCGCGCTGATCACCGGGGTCGCCGCGGCCGATCCGGGACGCGAGGCGATCCTGATCGCCGGGCTTGCCGGGCTGGTCGCGGGGGCGATGTCCATGGCCATGGGCGAATATGTCTCGGTCAGTTCGCAATCGGATACCGAGCGCGCCGACATCGCCCGCGAACGCACGGCCCTGCGCGAGATGCCCGAGGCGGAGCTGCACGAGCTGGCCGCCATCTACGAAACGCGCGGCATGAGCCCCGGCACCGCCCTGCAGGCCGCGCGCGAAGTGACCGAGCATGATGCGCTGGCCGCCCATGTCCGCGACGAGCTGGGGCTCAGCGAGGCGTCGAACGCAAACCCGCTGCAAGCGGCGCTGGCCTCGGCCGCGACCTTCAGCACCGCGGCGTCGGTGCCGCTCTTGGCGGCGGTGTTCGCGCCCGGCGGCCAGGTCGTCGCCAGCGTGCTGGTCGCGGTGCTGGTCGCACTGGGGACGCTGGGCGCGCTGGGGGCCTGGGCCGGCGGCGCCCCGCCCGGCCGGGCGGTGCTGCGGGTGACGGCGGGCGGAACCCTGGCGCTGGCAGCCACCGCCGGCATCGGCAAGATCTTCGGCGTGGCGGTCTAGCACTACTTTGGCAGAAGTGCATTTTCAGGATTCCCAAGAGTCACTTGCGGTGATTCATAGAGTGCCAGCTTGTGGAGGCTGGCGATGGCGGATGATCGACGGGACGATCTGACGGAGTGGCTTCGTCCCTTTGTGGCAACATTGGGCGACCGGCGCCGGGCGCGGATGTGTCCGGCTTGCGTTGAGGGGCTGATTGGTCCTGGCGATCGCAAGAGCGTGCAGCCCATGGCGATGCGTTCGCCCGGGATTGGTTATGACCAACGTCATCATTTTATTGGTGCCGCGCTGTGGGCCAGCGCGCCGCTGGAGAAGGAACTGTGCCAGCAGGCAGACGCCTTGGTTGGTGGCAGCGATGCTTGGCTGATTATTGATGATACCGCGTTACCCAAGAAGGGGCGTGCCTCAGTTGGGGTAGCACCGCAGTACGCGTCGGCGCTCGGCAAGAACGCCAACTGCCAGACCCTTGTGTCGGTGACGCTGGCATCAGGCGAAGTGCCCGTGATGATCGGGCTTCGGCTGTTTCTGCCCGAGAGCTGGACCAGTGATACGGCGCGCATGGATCGGGCAAAGGTTCCTGACGAGGCGCGCACCTACCGTACCAAGCCGGAGATCGCATTGGCCGAGATCGACCGTGTGCGCAGCGCAGGTGCGTGCTTTGGCGGCATCCTGGCCGACGCCGGCTATGGCCTGTCTGGCCCGTTCCGGCAGGCGCTCACCGAGCGTGGACTGATCTGGGCCGTGGGCATCCCTCACAAGCAGAAGCTCTACTCGGCCAACGTTACCCTGATCTTCCCGGTCGCCGGGCGCGGGCGACCGCGTAAGAACCATGTCCCCGATGTCCCATCTCGTCCGGCGCAGGATACTTGAGAATGCGAAGGGGCAGGCCGTGAGTTGGCGGCGCGGCACGAAAGGCAAGCTCTCAGCCCGGTTCGCTGCCATGCGCGTCCGCGTTGGCCTGCGGACCGCCGCAGCGCATTGGCAATCTTGGCCAGCAGCATCTGCCCGGCGAGGAGGTCTGGCTGGTCGGCGAGCACCGTTCCACCGGCGAGCGCAAATACGACCTCAGCAACCTGCCGGCCGACACACCGCTCAAGAAACTGGCCGGGGCCATCAAGGCCCGTTGGGTCTGTGAGCAAGCCCATCAGCAGCTCAAGGAAGAGTTGGGCCTTGACCACTTCGAGGGCCGATCATGGCAGGGCCTGCACCGACATGCGCTCATGACCATGATCGCGTTCGCCTTCCTGCAAGCCCGACGCCTGAAGGCAGCGGGTCGGAAAAAACAGGGCCCCAGCTGCCCCGCCGCAACCGAGCCTACCAGCTATCAGACAGACGATCTTGATCCAGCTCAGTCAGCCGCCGCCCAACTGTCCCCACTGCCGTAGGAAGTGGCGAAAAATGCTCAACAGACTTCTGCCAAAGTAGTGCTAGGCTTCGCGGACATAGCCGGCGCTGGCGGCGATCAGCGCGCGGGCGTAATCGCCCTGCGCCGCGCCCGCGCGCAGGCTGGCGGCGTCCATTTCCTCGACGATCCGGCCCGCGCGCATCACCGCCAGCCGGTCGCACATATGCGCCACCACCGCCAGGTCGTGGCTGACCAGGACATAGCTCAGCCGCCGCTCGGCCCGGATGTCGGCAAGCAGGTTCAGGATCTCGGCCTGCACGCTGACATCGAGCGCCGAGGTCGGCTCGTCGAGCAAGAGGAGCCTGGGCTCGGCCGCGAGCGCGCGGGCGATGGCGACGCGCTGGCGCTGGCCGCCCGACAGCTGGTGCGGATAGCGGAATCGGAAGCCCTGCCCCAGCCCGACCTGGTCCAGAAGCCGGGCGATGCGGGCGTCGATCCGGTCCATGCCCTGCAGGCGCAGGGTTTCCGACAGCACCCGGTCCACGGAATGGCGCGGATGCAGGCTGGCATAGGGATCCTGGAACACCATCTGCACGGTCTTGTGGAAGCCGCGCGAGCGGCGGCGGCCGGCGACGGCTTCGCCCGCGACCTCGATGCGGCCCGACCAGCTGTCGACGAGCCCGGCGATGGCGCGCAGGATCGTGGACTTGCCCGAGCCGCTTTCGCCGACAAGGCCGAAGCTTTCGCCCGGCCGGACGGCGAAGCTGGCGGATTTCACCGCATCGACGCGCTCGGGCGGATGGCCGAACCAGACATCCAGATCCTCGACCGTCAGCATGGGTTGCACCGGGGCGGATGGGTATTTGGGGAACGAAGAAGCCGCATCATGCCGCGCCCTCGGGCGGGGCGTCGCGCCAGCCCGCCTGCCTTTGCAGGACCGCGAGCCGTTCCACCGGGCGGTCGAGGCGCGGCAGGCTGTTCAGCAGGCCCTGGGTATAGGGGTGGCGGGCGGCGTGCAGATCGCGCGCGGGCAGTTCCTCGACCACGCGGCCGGCATACATGATCAGGACGCGGTCGCAGAATTGCGCCACCAGGTTCAGGTCGTGGCTGATGAAGATCAGCCCCATGCCGCGGGTGCGCACCAGCCGGTCCAGGATGCGCAGCACCTCGTTCCTGACCGAAACGTCCAGCGCCGAGGTGGGTTCGTCCGCGATCAGGATCTCGGGGTCGGGGGCCAGCATCATCGCGATCATGATGCGCTGGCCCATGCCGCCCGAGACCTCGTGCGGATAGGCATCGAAGACCCGCTCGGGGTCGCGGATCTGCACGGCGGCGAGCATTTCCAGCGCCTTGTCGCGGGCCTGGGCGCGGCTGACGCCCGTGTGCAGCCGGTAGCCCTCGACGATCTGGCGGCCGACGGTCATCACCGGGTTCAGGCTGAACTTGGGATCCTGCATCACCATGCTGATGCGCGCGCCGCGCAGGCGGCGCATCCGCCGCTCGGGCAGGTTCAGGATCGATTCGCCGCCAAGCGCCATGCGGTCGGCGTCGACCCGCCCCGGCGGACGCACGAGGCCGAGGATGGCGCGGCCGGTCATGGTCTTGCCCGAGCCGCTTTCGCCGACCACGCCCAGCCGCTCGCGGCCCAACTCGAAGCTGACGCCGCGCACCGCCTCGAACAGGCCCGAGCGGGTCGGGAAGGCGACGCGCAGGTTCCGGACCGAAAGCAGCGGCGTCATTCCCGGCCTCCCCTGGGATCCAGCACGTCGCGCAGCCCGTCGCCGAGCAGGTTGAAGGCCAGGGACACCACGAAGATCGCCAGGCCGGGCATGGCCGCGACCCACCAGAAATCCAGGATATAGCTGCGCCCGTCCGAGATCATCGCCCCCCATTCCGGCATCGGAGGCTGCGCGCCGAGGCCCAGGAAGCCCAGCCCCGCTGCCGAGAGGATGATCCCCGCCATGTCGAGCGCCACCCGCACGATCAGCGAGCTGACGCAGAGCGGCCAGACATGGCCGATCAGCAGCCGCAAGGGCCCCGCGCCCTGCAGCCGGGCGGCGGCGATATAGTCGGCGCGGCGGATGGTCAGCGTCTCGGCCCGCGCGAGCCGCGCATAGGGCGGCCATGAGGTGATGGCCAGCGCCAGCACCGCATTGCCGATGCCGGGGCCGAGGGCGGCGACGAAGGCCAGGGCCAGGATCAGCTTGGGGAAGGCCAGGAAGATGTCGGTGACGCGCATCAGCACCTGGTCGACCCAGCCGCCGGCGAAGCCCGCCACCGTGCCGACGAAAAGCCCGATCACCGGCGCGATCAGCGCCACGGTGCCGACGATGAACAGCGTGACCCGCGAGCCGAAGATCAGCCGCGACAGGATGTCCCGCCCCAGCGCATCCGTGCCCAGCCAATGCTGCGCGGAGGGCGGCTGCAACCGCTGGGCCAGGTTCTGCGCATAGGGGTTTTGCGGCGCGATCCAGGGCGCGAAACCCGCGACCAGCACCAGCAGGACCAGGATCGCGAGCCCGACCATCGCCAGCCGGTTGGCGCGAAAGGTCAGCCAGCCCTGGTAGAGCGCCCCGAGCCGGGCCTGCCGCCTTGTCTGCGGCGCGTCCGAAAGCAGCCATGCGCGGGTGGTCCGGGTCATGTCGCCCTCGGGTCCAGCAGGCGGTAGAGGATGTCGGAAAGCAGGTTCAGCGCCACGAAGCAGGTGCCGACCACCACGGTCCCGCCCAGCACCGCGTTCATGTCGCCGGCCAGCAGCGCCTTGGTGATATACTGGCCGATGCCGGGCCAGGAGAACACGATCTCGGTCAGCACCGAGCCTTCCAGCAGCGAGCCGAAGCTCAGCGCGATCACCGTGACCAGCGGCACCAGGATGTTGCGGAAGGCATGGCCCCAGATCACCCGGCGCTCGGACAGGCCCTTGACGCGGGCGGTAACGACATATTCCGCCGAAAGCTGCTCCAGCATGAAGCTGCGGGTCATGCGGCTGATATAGGCAAGGCTGAAATAGCCCAGAAGGCCGGCCGGCAGCACGATATGGCTGAAGGCGTCGCGGAAGGCGGCCCAGTCGCCGGCGACCAGGCTGTCGACCAGGATCAGCCCGGTGACGATGGGCACCATGCCGTCGTAGACGATGCCCTGCCGTCCCGGCCCGCCGACCCAGCCGAGGATGCCGTAGAACAGCAGAAGGCCCATCAGCCCCAGCCAGAAGATCGGCATGGAATAGCCCACCAGCGCCACCACGCGGGCGACCTGGTCGATCCAGCCGCCCCGGCGCGCGGCGGCGACCACGCCCAGCGGGACGCCGACCAGCACGCCGATCAGCGTGCCCAGCGTCGCCAGCTCCAGCGTGGCCGGGAACACCCGCCGCAAGTCCTGCGCCACCGCATGGCCGGTCGAGATCGAGCGGCCGAAATCGCCGCGCAGCACCTCGGCCATGTAGCGCAGGAACTGCTGCCAGATCGGCTTGTCCAGCCCCATGGCCTGGTAGGCCGCGTCATATTGCGCCTGGGTCGCGCGCTCGCCCACCACCTTCAGCACCGGGTCGATCGGCATGATGCGGCCGATGACGAAGGTGACGAGCAAAAGGCCCAGCAGCGTCAGCGCCAGCGACAGGGCCACGCCGGCGAAGCGACGGCCCAGCCGCATGGCGCGCCCCGACGGCGCGCCGGCGGCGGGGGGCGGCCCGTCCCGCCCCGGCTGGTCCAGCATGTCGGGCTGGACCACGCCCTATTCCTTCGTCACCTGACGATAGAGGACCGAGCTGACCGAGCCGCCCGAGGTCCAGTTCTGGACGTTCTGCTGCATCGCCACCTGCTCGATCTTCTGGAACATCGGGATGATCGGCGCGATCTCGCGATACTGGCTCTGGATGTCCAGATACATCTGCACCCGCTTGTCGGTGTCGCCCTCCAGCGTGGCGGCCTCGACGGCGCGGTTCATCTCGTCGGGCACCGCCCAGCTGTTGCGCCATGCCAGCTGCGACAGGCCGGCATCGTCGGCATTGTTCGGGTTATGGGCGAAGGTCGAGGCATTGGTATGCGGATCGGCGTAATCCGGCCCCCATTCGCCGATGAAGACCGGCACCTGGCGCGCGCGATAGGCGTCCAGCACCTGCGCCCCGGTCATCTGCTGGATCTCCAGCGTCAGCCCGACCTGCGCCATGGCGGCCTGCAGGGTCTGGGCGGCGTCGACATATTCGCGGATGTCGCGCACGATGGTCCTGACCGTGCCCGAGGTGATGCCGGCATCGGTCAGGATCTGGCGGGCCTTCTCGATGTCATGGGTCCAGGGGTTCTCGTCCGAGGCGCCCAGGTAGCCCTCGGGCAGGAAGTTCTGATGCACCTTCCACTGGCCCTTGAGGAAGCTCGATTCCATGCCCGCATAGTCGATCAGGTATTTCATCGCCTCGACCATCTCGGGGCGGGACAGCAGGGGATCCTTCTGGCTCAGCCCCATGTAGAGGATGCGGCCGCGCAGCTCGTCCATCACCTTCAGCCTGTCGTTGCCGGCGATGCCCTCGACATCGGTCGGCGTCAGGTTGCGGGCCACGTCCACGTCGCCCTGCTCCAGCAGCAGCCGTTGCGCGCTGCTTTCCTGGACATGGCGCACGATCACCCGCGCCAATGCCGGGGCGCCCTGCCAGTAATCGGGATTGGCGGTCAGCTGCACCGCCTCGTTCGGCCGCCATGTGGCCAGGGTGAAAGGCCCCGAGCCCGCATCGTTGGTGGACAGCCAGGCATTGCCGAAATCCTCGCCCTCGGCATGGGCCATCACGGTTTCCTTGTCCACGACCGAGCCGACCTCCGAGGCCAGGCAGTTCAGCACGTAGCTTTGCGCATAGGGCTGGTCGAGTTGCAGCACCAGCCTGTTGCCGTCGAAGGTCACGCGCTCGTCCACGTTCTCGGCGGTGAAGCCGAACTGGTTCAGGATGAAGGCGGGCGACTTGTTCAGCTTGACGGCGCGTTGCAGCGACCATGCGGCATCCTCGGCCCGGACCGGGTTGCCGGAATGGAACTTCACCCCCTCGCGCATGGTCAGCGTGATGGTCTTGCCGTCCTCGCTGACCTCCCAGCTTTCGGCCAGGCTGGGCTTGATGCCCGCCGCCAGGTCCAGCGGGTCGATATCGACCAGCCGGTCGTAAAGGTTCCTGACCACGTCCTGGCCCGAGAATTCGAAGCTCTGACCGGGGTCCAGGCTGATGATGTCGTCGATCTGATGGGCGATCACCAGCGTATCGGCGGGGGTCTCGGCCCAGGCGGCACCGGCCGGCGCCAAGGCCACGGCCGAGGCCAGCATGAGCGCGCGAAGCGGGAAACGGTTCTGCATGACGGATCATCCCTGTTGTCGCGCCCCGTCGCTCGCGGGGCTGGAATGGTAGCAGCTTGGCGCGAAGCCGGCCCTGCCGCAAGCCCCGCGTGAAACCCGGCCTGCCGGGGGGGCGAAGGGCGGCTGATGCACCGACCCGCCCGGCCAGGAAAATCGCGGCGCAGGCTTGCGCCGGGGCGCCGCCCCGTCCTATCTCGGGCGGAAGGAGAGACCATGGAAAAACGCACCCTTCCCGAGCGACCCGGCTGGCGCGACGAGGCCGAGAAGCTGGGCTTCAGCTTCGCCGACATGGGCGGCGAGCCCTATTGGGACGAAACCAGCGCCTATCGCTTCACCCTGCGCCAGGTCGAGGAGGACATCGAGGCACCCGCGACGGAACTGCACGCGCTCTGCCGCGAGGCGGTGGACCGCGCCGTCCGCGACGAATCCTGGCTGACCCGGCTCGACATCCCGCGCGAGCATTGGGATCTGGTCGCCGCCAGCTGGGCGCGGGGCGAGCCCGAGCTTTACGGCCGCATGGACCTAGCCTATGGCGGCCATGGCCCGGCGAAGCTGCTGGAATACAACGCCGACACCCCGACATCGCTCTACGAATCCGCCAGCTTCCAATGGCTCTGGTTCGAACAGCAGCGGGCGGCGGGGGTGCTGGATGCCGATGCCGACCAGTTCAACAGCATCCACGAGGCGATCGTGGCGCGCTGGACGCAGATCTGCACCGACGGCGAAGAGGTGCATTTCACCGCCGATCCCGACAACCCCGAGGATTACGCCACCGTCGAGACCCTGGCCTGGGCCGCGCGCGAGGCGGGCCTGGGCGCGCATTTCACCGCGCTTTCCCAGATCGGCCTGACCGAGGAGGGGCAATTCGCCGACGACCAGTCCCGCGTCATCGGCACGCTCTTCAAGCTCTACCCCTGGGAGGACATGCTGCGCGACGACTTCGCCCGGCACCTGCAAGGCTCGGGCACCCGCTTCATCGAGCCGCCCTGGAAGGCGGTGCTGTCGAACAAGGGCATCCTGCCGCTTCTGTGGCAGATGTTCCCCGGCCACCCGAACCTGCTGCCCGCCTTCTTCCTGGTCGACGTCGAGGAGGCGATGGCGGGCGGCAGCCCCGCCCCCGAGCTGGCCCCGGCCTTCGAAGCCGCGCGCGAAACCCTGGCCCAGGGCCATGTGACCAAGCCGATCTTCTCGCGCGAAGGGGCGGGCGTGGTGATCCGCGAAGCGGGCCGCGAGGTGGCGCGCACCGGCGACGACAGCTATTCGCATCACCCGATGATCGTGCAGGGCCTGGCCCGGCTGCCGGATTTCGGCGGCTTCCACCCGGTGCTGGGCGCCTGGATCGTGGGCGAGACCTGCTGCGGGCTCGGCCTGCGCGAGGACCGCTCGCCCATCACCCACAACCTGTCGCGCTTCAAGCCGCATTTCATCGAGGGCTGACCATGACCGACCGCCTCCCCCGCAAACGCTCGCGCCATGTCGCGCTGGTGCTGGCCGGAACCGCGACCCTGGCGCTGGCCGCCTGCGAGGACGACCGCATGGACGCGCAAAGCTTTCCCGACCTGGAAAGCTGCATCGCCGCCAGCAAGCAGGAAACCCTGTGGTTCACCGAGGAGGACTGCCGCCAGAACTTCGCCGCCGCCCAGCAGGAATTCCTGGAAACCGCGCCGCGCTACGAATCCAAGGAGCTGTGCGAACAGGAACATGGCGTGGGCAATTGCGGCGGCGACCCGGCCCAGGAACAGCAGGCGCAGGGCTCGGGCGGCGGGTTTTCCTTCATGCCGCTTCTGGTGGGCTACATGATGGGCTCGATGCTGTCGCGCGGCGGCGGCATCTTCTCGCAGCCGATGGTGAACACGGCCGACGGGCGCTATTCCACGCCCAAGGGCGACCAGAGCTTCGCCAGCAACCGCGGCGCGGGCAAGGTGCCGGCCGCGGCCTTCCAGCGTGCGCCCTCGACCATCGGCAAGCCGCCGATGAGCGCGGCCCAGGTCAGCCAGCGCGGCGGCTTCGGCGCCTCGGCCACCGCCCGCTCGGGCGGTCGCAGCAGTTTCGGCGGCTGAAGCCTTTCTCCGTTGCCGAAATACCCTCGGGGGTGAATTGCGGCCTTGGGCCGCAAGAGGGGGCGGACAGCCCCCTGTCCTGCCCCGGCCGCCCCACCCCGCCCGCGGCAAGTTAACGCTAACACGAACCCTTGCGCAGCGGCGCGGAAAAGCGCAACCTGCCGCGAGATTTCCGCAAGAACGAGGCCCGCCATGACCCCCGAACAGCAATCCCGGAACACCCGCGCGCTTTGCGAACTCGCCCCGGTGATCCCTGTCCTGGTCGTCGGCGATGCGACCCGCGCCGAGGGGCTGGCGACGGCGCTGGTCGCCGGCGGCCTGCCGGTGCTCGAGGTGACGCTGCGCACCCCCGCCGCGCTCGATGTGATCCGCGCGATGGCCAAGGTGCCCGGCGGCCATGTCGGCGCCGGCACCGTGCTGACCCCGGACGATGCGAAGCGGGCCAGGGACGCCGGCGCGAGCTTCGCCGTCTCGCCCGGCCTGACCGAGCGGCTGGCGCGGGCCTGCGAGGAAATCGGCCTGCCGCTCCTGCCCGGCGCCGTCACCGCCTCCGAGGTGATGCGGGCGATGGAACTGGGCTATTCCATGCTGAAGTTCTTCCCGGCCGAGGCGGCGGGCGGGGCGAAATCGCTGAAATCCCTGGCCGGTCCGCTGCCGCAGGTCAGCTTCTGCCCGACCGGCGGCGTGACCTTGCAGAACGCCCCCGACTACCTGGCCCTGCCGAACGTGGTCTGCGTCGGCGGCAGCTGGATCGCGCCCGACGCCGATGTCGCCGCCAGCGACTGGGCGGCGATCGAGACCCGCGCCCGCGACGCGCGCACGCTGCGCTAGACCCGCCATGGCGATGATCCTGGCCGAGGCTGACCCGATGCGCCGCGCCTGGCGCAATGTCATCGTGCTGTTGCTGGCGCAGGCGCTGCTCGGGGCGCAGATGTCGATGATCTTCATCGTCGGCGGGCTGGCCGGCCAGATGCTGAGCCCGAACCCCTGCATCGCCACCCTGCCGCTGTCGATGATGATCCTGGGCTCGGCGCTGTCGGCCCGGCCGCTTTCGGGCTTCATGCGCCGGCACGGGCGGCGGGCGGGGTTCCTTCTGTCCTGCGGCTCGGCGGCGCTTGGCGCGGCCATCGCCGCCTATGCCCTGGCCAGCGGCAATTTCTGGCTGTTCACCGCCAGCGCGCTCTTTACCGGGGTCTACATGGCGGCGCAGGGCTTCTTCCGCTTCGCCGCCACCGATTGCGCCCCGCCCGAGTTCCAGTCGCGCGCCATCTCCTGGGTGCTGGCGGGCGGACTGGCCGCCGCCTTCACCGGCCCGCTGCTGGTGCGCTGGACGGCGGAAGTGACCGCCATCCCCTTCCTGGCCACCTATGCCGCGATCATCGGGCTGAACCTGCTGGGCCCGGTGCTTTTCGCCTTTCTCGACATTCCGCGCCCGCCCGCCCCTGCCCAGGGTCATTCCCAGGGCCGGCCGCTGGGCGAGCTTCTGCGCGTGCCGCAGATCGCCGTGGCGATGATCTGCGGCATGGTCTCCTATGCGCTGATGAACCTGGTGATGACCTCGGCGCCGCTGGCGGTGGTGGGCTGCGGCTTTGCCACCGCGGATGCGGCCAACATCGTCTCGGGCCATGTGCTGGCGATGTTCGCGCCCTCGTTCTTCACCGGCCACCTGATCGCCCGCTTCGGCGCCACCCGCATCGTCATGGTCGGCCTGGCGATCCTGGCGGGCGCCGGGGCGGTGGCGCTGTCGGGGGTGGACCTGGCGCATTTCTACATCGCCATGATCCTGCTCGGGCTCGGCTGGAACTTCGGCTATATCGGCGCCACCGCCATGCTGACCCGCGCCTATCGCCCCGAGGAGCGCGAGCGGGTGCAGGGCCTGAACGACGCCATCGTCTTCGGCGGGGTGTTCCTGGCCTCGCTGTCCTCGGGCGGGCTGATGAACTGCATGGGCGGCTCGGCCCAGGCGGGGTGGAGCGCGGTCAACCTCGCCATGCTGCCCTTCCTGGTGCTTGCGGGCGGTGCGCTCTTGTGGCTGATGCTGCGCCCGCGCGAAGTGGCACGCTAGGGCGGCCTGACCCGCCCGCCCCACCTGCGGCGGGCGGCACCCGACCCTAGGCCTTGCGCAGCGCGATCACCGCGTTCAGCCCGCCGAAGGCGAAGGCGTTGGACAGCACCGCCTCGACCCTGGCCTCGCGCGCCTCGTTCGGCACCACGTCCAGCGCGCATTCCGGGTCCGGCTCCTCATAGCCGATGGTGGGCGCGATGACGCCGTCGCGCAGCGCCATGATGCAGGCCAGCAGTTCGACCGCGCCGGTGCCGCCGATCAGGTGGCCGTGCATGGACTTGGTGGACGAGATCATCAGCCGGTCGGCGTGATGGCCGAAGGCATGGGCGACCGCAGCGCATTCCGTCTTGTCGTTCGCCGCCGTGCCGGTGCCATGGGCGTTGATATAGCCGATCTCCTCGGGGCGCATATGCGCGTCCAGCATGGCGCCGGTGATGGTGCGCTCGGCGCCGATGGCCGAGGGCATGACGATGTCCTGCGCATCGGCCGACATGGAAAAGCCCACCACTTCGGCCAGGATATCGGCGCCGCGGGCGATCGCGTGTTCCCAATCCTCGAAGACGAAGACGCCGGCTCCCTCGCCCTGCACCATGCCGTTGCGGGTGGCCGAGAACGGGCGGCAGGCGTCCTTGGACATGACGCGCAGCCCTTCCCAGGCCTTGACGCCGCCGAAGCACAGCATCGCCTCGGACCCGCCGGTCAGCATGACGGTCGCGGCGCCCGAGCGCACCATGTTGAAGGCCAAGCCCATGGCGTGGTTGGAACTGGCGCAGGCGGTGGCCACGGTGAAGCTGGGGCCCAGCAGCCCGTATTCCATGCTCAGATGCGAACAGGCCGCGTTGTTCATCAGCCGGGGCACCACGAAGGGATGGACGCGGTTCTTCCCCTCTTCATAGACGGTGCGGTAATTCTCGTCCCAGGTGTTCATGCCGCCGGCGGCGGTGCCCAGCACCACGCCCGAGCGCAGGCCCAGCTCGCCCTCGAAGACCAGCCCGGATTGCGCCACCGCCTCGCGCGCGGCCAGCAGGGTGAACTGGGTGAACTTGTCGTAGAGGACGATCTGCTGGCGGTTGAAATAGGTCTCGGCCTCCCAGTCGCGGACCTGGCCGCCGATGCGGATCGCCAGCCGCTCGACGTCGCGGAACTCCAGCGGGCCGATGCCGCAGCGCCCCTCGCGCATGGCCTCCAGCGTCGAGGGCACGTCGCGGCCAAGCGCGTTGACCGTGCCCATGCCGGTGATGGCGACGCGGCGCATGCCGTTGGCGTGCCGGCCCATGATGACGCGGCCCAGCATGGTGCGGGCGATCTTGGTCGCGTTCTTGACCTTGCCCTTGACCTTGCCGGGCTTGCGTTCGGATTTGGGCGTTTTCTCGCCCTTGGTCCTCTTGGCGTTCATGCCTTTTCAGCGACCAGCTTTTCCACGGCGGCGACGATGGCGCCGAGGGTCGAGATGTCGAAGTCGGACTTCTCGGGCTCGTTGGCGTTGAAGGGCACCGAGATGTCGAAGGCTTCCTCGATGGCAAAGATGGATTCGACCAGGCCCAGGCTGTCGATGCCGATGTCTTGCGGCGACATCTCGAGCTTCAGTTCGGACGGGTCCATCATCGCCTGTTCTGCGACGATCTGGATGATGCGATCGCGGATTTCTGTCATCTCGGCCTCCGTTCTGTCCCGGTCAGGGGCGATTACATGCGGGAATGCTATTCCACGCCGCCCTTGTCGAGCAGTTTCTTAACAGTTTCGCGAAGCTCGGCCACTTGCGCGTAAAGCCGTGGCAGGCGGCGGATGTTCTTCTGCGCCTCGACATGGGCCTCCATCTTGATCGCCGGGCTGCCCAGCAGCACCCGGCCGGCGGGGGCGTTGGTGAAGATCTTGGTCGCGCCGCCGGCGATCACGTCGTCGCCGACGAAGATATTGTCCGAGACCCCGACCTGCCCGCCCAGCACCACGCGGTTGCCGATCCGGGCCGAGCCGGCGATGCCGACCAGGCCGCAAAGCAGGCAATCCTCGCCCACCAGGCAATTATGGCCGACCTGCACCAGGTTGTCGATCTTGGTGCCGCGGCCGATGCGGGTGGCGCGGATGGTCCCGCGGTCCACGGTGGAATTGGCGCCGATCTCGACATCGTCGCCGATCTCGACCCCGCCCAGCGAATGGATGCGGGTCCAGTGCTGCTGGCGGATCTCGGCCCGCTCGCCCAGGGACTGCCGGATCTCCTCGACCCCCGATTTCTCGGGGGTGACGAAGGAAAACCCGTCCGCGCCCAGCGAGACGCCGGGGTTCAGGATCACCCGGTCGCCGATGGTCACGCCATGGGCGATGCGCACGCCGGGATGGATCAGCGCGTCGCGGCCGATCACCGTCTCCGCGCCGATCGAGACATGCGAGGCGATGCGCGCCCCCGCCCCGATCCGCACCCGCGGCCCGATGACCACGAAGGGGCCGATGGCGGCATCCTCGGGCAATTCGGCCGTCGGGTCGATCACCGCGCTGGGATGGATGCCGGGGGCGATGCCGGGGCCGGGATCGAAGGCGCGGGTCAGCCCGGCCATGGCCAGCCGCGGCCGGCCGACCAGGATGGCGGCGCGCAGCCCCAGCGCCTCGGGGTCGGCCCCCTCGGCCAGCAGCGCCATGCCGCCCGGCGCCAGCTTCTCGGCATAGGCGGGCGAGGTGGCGAGCGCGATCTGGTCCTCGCGCGCCTGGCCGGCCTCGGCCGCACCGTTGACGAGCAGGCTGCCGTCGCCCCAGAGGCGGGCATCGAGTGCGCGGGCCAGTTCAGCGATGGTCAATGTCATGCGACTCCCCTTTGCTTGGGGTTCATCTATTCATCCGGGCCGGCGGAATCCAGCCCGGCCTTGGCCAGGGCCGCATGGACCAGCGCGTCGCGGCCATAGATGTCGGGAAAGCGGCGGATCTGGCCGGTCTCGTCGGGGAAGGCGGTGAAATAGACCAGATGCACCGGCACCGGCGGGCGCAGGTTCAGATAGGTCTCGCGCCCGGATTTCAGCGCCTTGGCGAACACCGCCTCGGGGCTTTCGACCTGGCCCTTCAGCAGCTCATGCGCCAGGTCGACGGGGCGGCCGACGCGGATGCAGCCATGCGAATAGGCGCGGCTCGACTGGTTGAACAGGTGCTTGGTTGGGGTATCGTGCAGATAGATGTTCCAGGGGTTCGGGAACATGAACTTGACCTGCCCCAGCGCATTGTCGTCGCTGGGTTTCTGCCGCATGCGATAGGGAAAGGTCTTGGCGCTGTATTTGCGAAAGTCGATGCGGTCGCGCGGGATGACGTTGCCGGCCCCGTCCACCACGTCCAGATGGGAAACCGCGTGGCGGTTGGCCTGCAGCCGCGGCAGGTATTCCTTGACGGTGATCGAGCGCGGCACGTTCCAGCGCGGGTTGACCACCATGTATTTCATCGTCTCGCTGAACTCGGGCGTCTCGAATTCCTGGTTGGCCTTGCCGATGACGACGCGGGTCTCGAAGACCTCGCGGCCGTTCTCGTAGATGCGGGCGTTGAACTCGGGCAGGTTCACCCAGACGTGGCGGGCGTTCAGGTCGTGGCCGGCCATCCAGCGCATCCGCTCCAGCGCGACCAGGATCGCCTCGGCCTCGGGGCCGGTGCCGCGGTTGAGCCGCGCGACCGTGCGCGGCCCGGCCACCCCGTCGGCCGGCAGCCCCGCCGCCTGCTGATAGGCGGCGACCGCCTGCGCCAGCGCGCCGTCATAGGTCAGCGGGCTGCCCATGGGCGCCGCGGCAAAGCCGACCGAGGCCAGCCGCACGCGCAAGGCCGCGACGGCGGCGTCGCTGGTCCCCTCGCGCCACAGCCCCTCGGGCACCGGCGGCGCATCGGCGGGCGCCACCAGCCGCGACTGCCGGGCAAGCGCCTGGCGCAGCGCCTCGTAGCGCGGATCCTGCGGCGGCAGGGCGGCCAGCATCGCCGCCGGATCGTCGGCGGCGGCAAAGGCGCGCAGCAGGTCGCCGGTGCGCGGGCGTTGCACCTCGCGCTTGATCCCCGGCTCGACCTTGCGCGGATCGAGGATCCCGCCCGACACGTCCCGGCTCCAGTCGGCAAAGGCGCGGGCAAAGCGGATCTCGTCCTCGACCGTATCGGCGCCGGCGCCGCCCAGCCTGCGCAGCGCGGCCTGGCGATAGCGCGCGGGCGGCAGGCCGTGCGAGGCCGCCTGCCCCAGCGCCTCGATCAGCGCGGCCCGGCGCAGGGCGCCCTCGGCACCGGCGAAGATCGGCTTCAGCCCGTTCGTGCCATAGAAATCCGCAAGGCCCGGATGGTCGGCGACCTGCTCGGCCAGCCGCATTTCCCTTTCGGAAAAGCTCAGCCGCGGCGCCGGAAGCGCGGCCACGGGCGCGGCATCCAGCGCCTGGGCCGCGGCAGCCCCCGGCATGGCCAGAACGGCCGCAACAACCATCACGCGAATCAGCCCAAAAGAGCGCACCTGACATTCCCTTCAACACCTGCGGCAAATCTTCGCATCCGGGCGGATTCCGGTCCAGCGAGGCGGGTTTTTTGTTGCATCACTGATGCAGCGTGAACACGGCCGCGCAGAAACATTGGATTTGGTTCCGAATCGCGCGGATTTCGGCGGATTCTCGCCGAGAATGGCAGAACTTCGCCGCCCCTGGAACGAAAAGCTTCCCACCGCTCGCGCGCTGGTGACATAGTCTTAACCGGTTCCGGCTAAACCGGACCGCGCCGTTTCAACGGACGGCAAGAACAACGAAAGCAGGACAGGCGATCTGACATGACGTTCGAAACTCTCTCGCGTCGGGGCATCCTTGGCGTCTTCGCGGCGACCACGGTGGCAGCAGCGCCGGTTATGGCCAATGCCTTCGGTCTGCTGCGGGGTGCCGGCGACATCCGCCGCATTCGCATGTATTCGGGGCGCACGGGCGAAAGCATCGACACGGTTTACTGGGTCGAAGGCAAGTATATCCGGGATGCCTTGAATGAAATCAACATCTTCATGCGCGACTGGCGGACGGGCCAGGCCATCGGAATCGATCCGCGCACGGTTGACATCGCCGCAGCCTCGCACAGGCTGCTGCAAACCAACGAGCCCTACATGATGCTGTCGGGCTACCGCTCGCCCAAGACCAATGCGATGCTGCGCTCGCAATCCTCGGGCGTGGCGCGCAACTCGCTGCATATGGTGGGCAAGGCTGCGGACCTGCGCCTCAAGTCGCGCTCGGTCTCGCAGATGTACAAGGCCGCGGCCGCCTGCAATGCGGGCGGGGTCGGCAAATACTCGCGCTCGAACTTCGTCCATATGGACTGCGGCCCGATCCGCCACTGGGGCGCCTGACTCGCGACCGATCAACTTCCGGTGATCACGCAAAGACCCGCCCGCTTGGGCGGGTTTTCGTTTGCCTGCTAGCGCAGCCGCGGCGGGGCCGAGGGGTCGCGCCGCACTGGTTCGGGCGCGGGCGCGGGAGGCGGCGGCTCCAGGATCAGCGCGCCGGCGGGCAGGTCTGGCTCGGCAAAGCCGATGTCCACGCCGCCGGGCAGTTCGGGCAGGAAGGCCAGCAACTCCGCCAGGGCCTTGGCCACCGCGGCCTGATGCGCCGGCTCGACGCCCGACAGGATCAGCGCATGGCCCTGCCGCCCGTCGCGCCATTCGGCGGCGACCAGGGCCAGGCGGCCGACCAGCCCGGCCATGTCGCCCAGCCGCTGCGCCAGGGGCTCGGCCAAGAGCGCCACCGCCTGGGGCGAGGGCGCGCCCAGGCGCCGCGCGGCCTCGTCCGGCGCCATGCTGGGCCGCGCCTCGAGCGCCCGCACCAGCCAGGCCAGCACCCCGGCATCCAGCATCAGCTGCGAGCCATGGCCGGGATTGACCAGCAGGCCCCGCCCCTCCTCGGCCAGGGCGGCGGCAAGCACCCGCCCCGGCAGGGCAAGATAGGCGACGGGACCGCCGACGAAACCGGCCAGCCGCTCCTCGCGGTCGCAGGCCAGGGCAAAGCGGCCCTCGGGCAGGTCGAACAGCCGCAATTCGGCGCGGTCGTCGGCCGGCTCGGCCAGCAGCGCGACGAAAAGCTCGGTATCGGCCAGGCGCGACAGGATGCGCGACCGGGCGGGCGCATCGGCCTCGTGAAAGGGAACCTGGCAAAGCTCATCCAGCGGGGTCATCGGCTTCTCTCAACAGGGCGGCAACGGCGGCGCGCAATTCCGGCAGCAGCTCGGCCTGGAACCAGGGATTGCGCCGCAGCCAGCCGGTATTGCGCCAGGACGGATGAGGCAAGGGGAAGATGTGCGGCGCATGATCGCGCCAGCCGGCGACGGTCGCCGTCACCCCGCCGCGCGCCGCGGCCCCCAGGTGCCAGCGCTGCGCATGGCCGCCGACCAGCAGCGTCAGGTCGGGCCGCAGCTCGGCCATGACGCGCGCGCGCCAGGTCTGCGCACAGATCGGCGGCGGCGGCAGGTCAGCACCCTTGGCGTCATAGCCGGGAAAGCAGAAGGCCATCGGCACGATGGCGATGCGCGCGCGGTCATAGAACTCGGCCTCGGACACGCCCATCCAGTCGCGCAGCCGGTCGCCCGAACGGTCGGCAAAGGGCCGCCCGGCCAGATGCACGCGCATGCCCGGCGCCTGGCCGACGACCAGGATGCGCGCGCCGGGCCGGAACCAGGCCACGGGGCGCGGGCTGTGCCGGGTCGCCGTCGCGGCAAAGCGCGGCGCACAGAGACGGCAGTCGGAAATCTCGCGAAGAAGGCTGGGCATGCCTGGCAGATAGGCACCCCGCCCACGGCAGAAAAGGGCCGGCATTCACGATATATCAAGCATTGATCGCCATGGTGGACAGCGCGACCCGCCCGGCATATGGTCCGGCCTGCCACGGCCGGGGGTGTTTACGGTCGGCGGCGGGAACTGTGTATGTCGTAACCATTACCATTCCGCGCCCGCGCGCGGACCAGGACGGCCAGATGATCGAATTCGACAACGTCTCCAAATCGTTCTGGACCGGCACGCAACGCAAGGTGATCCTCGACCGCGCCTCGTTCCGGATCGAGCTGGGGCGGTCGATGGGCATCCTGGCCCCCAACGGCACCGGCAAGACCACGATCATCAACATGATGTGCGGGCTGGAAAAGCCCGACGAGGGCACGATCCGCACCGAATGCCGGGTGTCCTTTCCGCTGGGCTTCATGGGCGGCATCACCTCGTCGCTCAGCGCCAACGAGAATGCGCGCTTCATCGCCCGCATCTACGGGCTGGACCCGGATTACGTCGAGGCGTTCTGCCGCTGGCTGACCGACATCGACGAATATTTCGACATGCCGGTCGGCACCTACAGCGCCGGGATGCGGTCGCGCTTCACCTTTTCGCTGATGCTGGCGCTGGAGTTCGACGTCTACCTGATCGACGAGGGCATGCCCAGCACCACCGACCCGGAATTCAACCGCAAGGCCGGGACGGTGCTTTACGAACGCCTCAGGTCGGCGACGGTGGTCGTCGTGTCGCACCAGGCGCAAACCATTGAAAAATTCTGCAATTCCGCTGCCGTCCTGCGCGACGGCAAGCTATACCAGTTTGAAACCCTCGAAGAGGCGAAACAATATTATGACTACACCGCCTAAGGCGCGCGCCTATCGCACCCGCCGCGAGGAATCGGTGCTGGCCGTCGGCCAGGAACCCACGGAGACCGCAAAGAAGCCCAAGGTGAAGGTCGAGGTCAGGAAAGGCGCCGAGACCCCGGCCCAGGATGCGGAACAGCTTTTCGCCACGGCCGACGACGGTTTCGGCGACATGCGCTTTCCCGGCGCGGCGCCGCGGCCGGCCGATCCGCCCCAGGATGCGGCAGTCCCGGTCCAGCCCCCGATGGCCGAGCGCATCGCCGCGGTGAGGGCGGAAAACCTGACCGATCGCCAGCTGCGCATGGCGCGCCGCATCGCCGCCATGCACGAGATCGAGGCCGCCTCGGATCACGAGGCGGTGGTCCTGCTGCGCGACCGCGGCATCGACCCGTTCCACCGCGCCTCCGTCAGCAGGATCCTGTCGGAAGAGGGCGCGCGGGCGCAGGCGGCGGCCGAGGCAGCCGGCACCACCATGCCGGTGCCGATGCGCGGGGATCGCACGCCCCCCCGTCGGCGCGGGACCGAGATCGCGCCGCTGCCCCCCGGCACGACCAACCTGCCCTCGCGCGAGGAACTGACCGAGGACCGCCGCGCCGCCGAGATCATCCGCATCCAGCAGGACATCGCCCGCCGCCGCCGCCGCAAGCTCCTGATGCTGTTCGCGCGCCTGGCGGCCTTTGTCGGGCTGCCGACGCTGGTCGCCGGCTGGTATTACTTCTTCGTCGCGACGCCGCTTTACGCCACCGTCTCGCAATTCCAGATCCAGCAGGCCGATCAGTCAAGCTCGAGCGGGCTGGGGGGCCTGTTCGGCGGCACGCAGCTGGCGACCAATACCGATTCGGTGTCGGTGCAAAGCTACCTGACCTCGCGCGATGCGATGCTGCGGCTCGACCGGGATCTGGGCTTCAAGCGCGCCTTCCAGGATCCGGCCATGGACCCGATCCTGCGCCTGGCGCCGGATACAACGAACGAACAGGCCTACAAGCTCTATCGGAACTCGGTCAAGATCGGCTACGATCCGACCGAGGGCGTCATCAACATGGAGGTGATCGCCCCCGATCCCGAGCTCAGCCAGGAATTCTCGCTGGCGCTGATCAAATATGCCGAGGGCCAGGTGGACCAGATGACCGCGCGGCTGCGCGAGGACCAGATGAAGGGCTCGGTCGAGAGCTACCAGGAGGCCGAGGAAAAGGTGCTGCTGGCGCAGCGCCGCGTCCAGGAGCTGCAGCAAAGGCTGGGCGTGCTGGACCCCGCGGCCGAGGGCGGCGTGATCATGAGCCATATCGCCGAACTCGAGCGCCAGCTGGCGGAAAAGAAGCTGGAACTGGGCCAGTTGCTCTCCAACCAGAGCCCCAATGCCAGCCGCGTCGCCGGGGTCAAGGGCGACATCGGCCGGCTGGAGGAGATGCTGGCCGAGACCCGCAGCCAGCTGACCGAGGGCAGCACCGCCCGCGGCTCGCTGGCCACCATCTCGGGCGAGATCCGCATCGCCGAATCCGACCTGCTGACCCGGCAGGAATTGCTGGCCGCCGCCGCCGCGCAGATGGAAACCGCGCGGATCGAGGCCAACAAGCAGGTGCGCTATCTCTCGCTCTCGGTCGCGCCGGTCCCGCCGGATGAGGCGACCTATCCCAAGGCTTTCCAGAACACGATCGTGGCTTTCCTGGTGTTTTCCGGCATCTACCTGATGCTTTCGCTGACCGCCTCGATCCTGCGCGAACAGGTATCCTCATGAATCATGTCCAGATCGGCAACGTCACCTTCGGCAACGACCGCCCCCTTGCGGTGATCGCGGGCCCCTGCCAGCTTGAAACCCTCGATCATGCGCTGATGATCGCCGAGACCGTGGCCGAGGCCTGCGCCAAGGCCGGCGCGGGCTTCGTCTTCAAGGCCAGCTACGACAAGGCCAACCGCACCTCGCTGAGGGGCCGGCGCGGCATCGGCATCGACGAGGGGCTGCGCATGCTCGACGAGGTGCGCCGCCGCATCGGCTGCCCGGTGCTGACCGACGTGCATGACATCGAGCAGGCGCGCCTGGCCGGTTCGGTGGTGGACGTGATCCAGATCCCCGCCTTCCTGTCGCGCCAGACCGACCTGCTGCTGGCGGCGGGCGAAACCCCGGCGGCGGTGAACATCAAGAAGGGCCAGTTCCTTGCCCCCTGGGACATGCCCAATGTCGCCGAAAAGGTCGCCTCGACCGGCAACAAGCGCATCCTGCTGACCGAACGCGGCGTCAGCTTCGGCTACAACACGCTGGTCGCCGACATGCGCAGCCTGCCGATCATGGCGCGGACCGGCTGGCCGGTGATCATGGATGCGACCCATTCCGTGCAGCAGCCGGGTGGACAGGGCGGTTCCTCCGGCGGGAAGCGCGAATTCGCGCCGGTCATGGCGCGGGCGGCGGTGGCGCTGGGCGTGGCCGGCGTCTTCATCGAGACGCATCAGGATCCCGACAACGCCCCCTCCGACGGGCCGAACATGATCCATCTGGAGCGGATGCCGGCGCTGATCGCCTCGCTGATGCGCTTCGACGCGCTGGCCAAATCCGACCCGGTGATGGGCTGATCAGCCGGCCGCAATGGCCCTGGCCGCGGCATGGGCCGAGGCCCAGGCCCATTGGAAATTATAGCCGCCGAGCCAGCCGGTGACATCCACCACCTCGCCGATGAAATAGAGGCCGGGCACGGATTTCACCTGCATGCTCCGCGAATCGAGCGCCCGCGTATCGACCCCGCCCACCGTGACCTCGGCCGTGCGCCAGCCTTCGGTGCCGACCGGGCGCAGGGCCCAGCGATTCACCCGCGCCCCCAGCCGGTCGAGCGTCGCGTTGCCCTGATCGGCCAGCCGCGCACCGGCCAGCCCTGCCTCGGCAGCGATGGCCTCGGCCAGCCGGGCAGGCAGCCAGCGCGTCAGGGCCGAGGCCACGGCCATGCGCCCGCCCTGCCCGCGGATCTCGCGCAGCGCCGCGGCGACATCCGCATCGGGGGCCAGGTCGACGGCGATCTCCTCTCCCGGCCGCCAGAAGCTCGAGATCTGCAGGATCGCCGGTCCCGACAGGCCGCGATGGGTAAAGAGCAGCCCGTCGCGAAAGCGGGTGCGCCGCCGCCCGGCGCCATGGCTGACCTCGGCGGCGACCGACAGCCCGGCCAGCGGCCGGCAAAGGTCCAGGTCCTGCTGGGCGAAGGTCAGCGGCACCAGCCCGGCCCTTGGCTCGGCCAGCGCCAGCCCGAAGCGGGCGGCGATGTCATAGCCGATCCCCGTGGCACCCATCTTGGGGATCGACTTGCCGCCCGTCGCCACGACCACGCGCCGCGCCGCCAGCGGCCCTCCTGGGGTGGCGACCACGAAGCCGTCGCCTGCCCGCTCCACCCCCGCGACGGCGGTCCCGAGCCGCAATTCGGCGCCGCGCATTCGGTGCAGCAGCATGTCGATGACCTGCCGGGCGCTGCCGTCGCAGAACAGCTGCCCCAGCGTCTTTTCATGCCAGGCGATGCCCGCCCGATCCACCAGGGCGACGAAATCCCCAGGCGTGAAGCCCGCCAGGGCCGAGGCGGCAAAACGCGGGTTGCCCGAAACGAAGCGATCAAGCCCCGTCGCCAGATTGGTGAAGTTGCAGCGCCCGCCGCCCGAGATGCGGATCTTTTCGCCCGGCGCACGGGCGTGATCCAGCACGACGATCCGCCCCGCCCGCTCGCCTGCCTGCCACAGGATCGAGCCGGCGCAGAAAAGTCCGGCGGCCCCGGCACCAAGAATGACTGTATCGACCTGTTCCATGCCGGGCGCATAGAACTCCGGCGCGGAAGCCACAAGATTTTTCCGTTTTGCCTCTTGCACCCCCCCGTCGGCTTGGCTAGATACGCCTCCACAAGTTGGGGCGTGGCCAAGTGGTAAGGCAACGGTTTTTGGTACCGTGTACCGTAGGTTCGAATCCTACCGCCCCAGCCAATTCACCTAATTCGTTGAGTAGATGGGATTTTCTTCCCTCAGGGACGGGATCTTTCCGAACCTTTTCGACGGGATAGCCTAGATTGGCTCGTGACCTGCCTCGTGATGGCGGTTGGACGAAGGACGGGGTTATGCCCCAAGAGATGCCCCAGGGTGGGGTGGGCAGAGGTGGCTGGTGGCATGGGTGCTGGTCGGGAAGGCTACGGTCGGATCGAGGTTTGAGGGAAGCAGCGCCCCCTTGATTATCCAGAAAGAAAAACCCCGAACAGGATGTGTCCGGGGATTCTGGATGGTTCCTGTCGCGTAGAAGGGCCGATGGCCCCAACCTTCCCCCTGCTATGAGCAGGTGGTCGGGGCACCTTTGGACAAAAGCTCCTGCCAGTTATCACCAAGCTGCTGACGTGCAGACAAGGCATTGGCAGCTTCGCGGCTACCCTCCGGGATCACCTTCACCACCATGTCCTGGCTATGATCGCCGGACCAGAAGTTGGAAGCCGATGCGTCGCCGACGATGATGAATTTGTCATAACCGCGCCTGATGACCTCTATGGATGCTGTCTTGAAAGCGACATTCCTTGCGCCGTTCGCCCCGCAGGCAGGTGCGGCTTGGGTCGATACCTTGAAGGTATCTTTTGCCATCGGCTGGATTGTTGACTGGGCGCAACCGGCGGCTAGCAGGAGGGTAGCGCCGAGGAAGAGTGCTGGAAGTTTAATGTTTGCCTTTTTATCGGTGGTTACAGGGAGATTTCTTGCGCGGTCCAAGTGATTAGGAATGCGGCATGAGGAGCGAAGGATATGCTGCCAGGCGTGGACTAGCAGGTCGAACGGCTTAGCCTTCCCTCTTCCCGAACAGTCTGCTGCGTAGGGTAGTGATTGCTGACTTGGCCCCGCTGGTGACAGCCGATGCCCCGCCCTGTGCAACGCCGGCGACCTGCGAGGAATAGCGTCCAGCCTTCCGCATCAGTTGGGATTGGGGTGAGAGCGTGGTTGCAAACTCACGTTCCACGGCCTCGATTGCCAGCGCTTCCTTTTCATCGAATTCGCCATCGGCATGCGCAAGCTCATCCAGAAACTGGCAGATGTTCTTACGGATGGCGTCGGGATTGCAGTCGGGGTTGTCGATCTGGAACTCGGCCAATGTCCGCGCCATCTCCTTGAGGCTCTGCTTCTTGATCTGCAACTCGATCAATGGAAGCGCACGGCGAGCGTAGCCAGGCGCGATGCCCCATTCCTCGAAAAAATAGTTGACCACCGTTTCCCGCTCCGCATCATCTATCGGGGCAGAGAACTCGGCTACCTTCATGGCAAGCCCCGCGATCATGTCGAACAGCGCAGCCCCCAACAGGTCGATCGGCGTATTGATGAACTTCGGAATGGTCTCGACGTTGGATGACCCGGCACCCAGGAGCATCCGTTTCGCCCCGAAATAGGCACCACCAGAGAGCACACCTGCCGTCGCTATAACCGCCAAGGCAAGCGGGGCTGTCGCCGGTGCCGAAGCAAGCCCCACGGCAACTGCAGCCTTGGTGAGCAACCCTGTGCTTGCCGCCGGAATTAATGTGGACACGGTAGCCGCGCCGGCGCTTCCCACACCGACAGCCTCCTTTGCGTCCATGACAGTATCGAAAAGATTTTTTAGCTTTTGCGTGGTATAGGCGTCCTCACCGATGCCCAGCTTGATCTTGAACTTGTTGGTATCGACCACGACCAGTTCGGCCTTACCCAGTTCCTCCATCATCTCCTCGACTTGATCCGTCACGATTTAACACCCACCAGAGCACCAAAGGAATCGAGCAGTCTGTCCACTCGTTGCCGGAAATCTGGACTGCCCATGTCCACCAGAACACCATGACCGATCCCTAAGACCAGTAGCAGAGGAGTAAGGAGCGCAGCAAGCCGTCTGGTGATCGGCCCTCCCGGCAATGACGCGATGAGAGCAGCCATTACATAGGCAACGATCACACCCAAAGCCATAGCGGGAAAGGCCCGCAATAGGTTGAGCGCGAAGTCGAGCAACTTGCGACCTATTGCAAGAACCTTACCGCCGATCTGGACTGTAAGGTCTGACAGTTCGAACAGGATCGCCTTGATATCGGCAGGAAGGTCTGTCCGCTCTAGCAGCCTTCGCAGCTTCCTCTTCGGCGGGGCTGTATTCACTTCCTGCACCAACTGCTCGAATGTGACCCTCATTGAAACCTCATCAAGAAACCGTGACCCGAGGTTAGGATCGCCAAGAACGTATTTCAAGCGGAGAAGAAGTGACCTGCCCCGGGATTTTTCCTCCAGATGCGATTAGAGTCCGGCCCAACTTGAGGACGGACAATGAAGCGAACGAGATTCACGGACGAACAGATCA
>JAANMY010000925.1_pt1 | contig 37072 bp, 32 predicted proteins | sample 7279691 | NCBI WGS metagenome assembly JAANMY01 (sample SAMN14094543, study PRJNA606508) | bioreactor metagenome | isolation source: A lab-scale SPAN reactor treating ammonium-rich wastewater day 388 | place: Ireland: Galway | collected 2018-02-07
GAAAGGGCGCGAACGATTTTCGCAAGTTCACGCCAAAGCATCGCGCCCCTGCGGTGCGCTCCTACAGGGGCATGGCGCATGGGAGTAATGCCTCGGCGCAGCGCAAACACAAAGGCCGCCCGGAGGCGGCCTTTGCGTCGTGCGGATGAAACGCAGGCTTACTTGGCCAGGCGCGCCGCGATGGCCGCGCCCAGGTCGCCCGGCGACTTCACCGTGGTGACGCCCGCGGCTTCCATCGCCGCGAACTTGCCTTCGGCCGTGCCCGAACCGCCGGAAGCGATCGCACCGGCGTGGCCCATGCGCTTGCCCTTCGGCGCGGACGCACCGGCGATGAAGCCGACCACCGGCTTCTTAACGTGGTTCTTGATGTACTCGGCGCCGGCTTCCTCCGCCGCACCGCCGATTTCGCCGACCATGATGATGCCTTCGGTCTGCGGGTCTTCGTTGAACAGCTTCAGGCAGTCGACGAAGTTCAGGCCGTTGATCGGGTCGCCGCCGATGCCGATCACGGTGGACTGGCCGAGGCCGGCAGCGGTGGTCTGCTTCACGGCTTCGTAGGTCAGCGTGCCGGAGCGGCTGACGATGCCAATCTTGCCCTTCTGGTGGATGTGGCCCGGCATGATGCCGATCTTGCACTCGCCCGGGGTGATGATGCCGGGGCAGTTCGGGCCCACCAGCACCACGTCCGGATGCTGCTTCAGCACGTTCTTGACGCGCAGCATGTCCAGCACCGGGATGCCTTCGGTGATGCAGACGATGACCTTGATGCCGGCAGCAGCCGCTTCCAGGATCGCGTCGGCCGCGAACGGCGGCGGCACGTAGATCACGGAGGCGTCGGCGCCGGTGGAGGCCACGGCTTCGGCCACGGTGTTGAACACCGGCAGCTCGATGTGGGTGGTGCCGCCCTTGCCGGGCGTGACGCCGCCGACGACCTGGGTGCCGTATTCCACCATCTGGGTGGCGTGGAAGGTGCCCTGCTGGCCGGTGAAGCCCTGCACGATCACCTTGGTGTTCTTGTTGATGAGAACGGACATGGAATTGAATCCTTTGCTGTCGTAGGAGCGCACCGCAGGGGCGCGATGCTTTTGGCGTGATCCGGCAAAACGCGATCGCGCCCCTGCGGTGCGCTCCTACAGGTGTGGGGTCAGGCCGCCTTGGCCACAGCGGCGACGGCCTTGCGGGCACCGTCGTTGATGTCGTCTGCCGGGGTGATGGCCAGGCCGGATTCGGCCAGCAGCTTCTTGCCCGCCTCGACGTTGGTGCCTTCCAGGCGCACGACCACCGGCACCTTGACGTCCACTTCCTTGACCGCCGCGATGATGCCCTCGGCGATCATGTCGCAGCGGACGATGCCGCCGAAGATGTTGACGAAGATCGCCTTCACCTTGTCGCTGGACAGGATCAGCTTGAACGCCTCGGTCACGCGCTCCTTGGTGGCGCCGCCGCCGACGTCGAGGAAGTTGGCCGGGGCGCCGCCGTTGAGGGCGATCACGTCCATGGTGGCCATCGCCAGGCCGGCGCCGTTGACCATGCAGCCGATGTTGCCGTCCATGGTCACGTAGTTCAGGTCGTGCTCGCTGGCCTTCACCTCGGTCTCGTCTTCCTGCGTGGTGTCACGCATGGCGGCGAGGTCCTTGTGGCGGAAGGTGGCGTTGTCGTCGGAGTTGACCTTTCCGTCCAGCGCGTACAGGTTCTGGTCGTCCAGGATCGCCAGCGGGTTCAGCTCGACCAGCGACAGGTCCTTGTCGTTGAACAGCTTGAACAGCCCGCCCATGATGCCGGCCAGCTGGTTGGACTGCTTGGCGGTCAGGCCCATCTTGAAGCCGATCTCGCGGCCCTGGTAGGGCTGCACGCCTTCGACGTAGTCGACCACCAGGGTGTGGATCTTCTCGGGGGTGTTGGCCGCGACTTCTTCGATGTCGACGCCGCCCTCGCTGGAGACGATGTAGGTGATCGACTTCTGGTCACGGTCGACCAGCAGCGACAGGTACAGCTCCTTGACGATCTCGCCGGCGGTGGTCACCAGCACCTGGTTGACCGGCAGGGCGATGCCCGCGGACTGGTAGGTGGCCATCTTCGTGCCGAGCATCTTGCCAGCCGCAGCCTGCACGTCATCGGTGGTCTTGCAGAACTTCACGCCGCCGGCCTTGCCGCGGCCACCTGCATGGATCTGCGCCTTGACCATCCAGGGGCCGTTGCCCAAGGACTTGGCCGCCTCGACCGCTTCGTCGGCGCTGGACGCAACGCGCCCGGCCGGAACCGCAATGCCGTAATCGGCAAACAACTGCTTCGCCTGGTACTCGTGGAAATTCATGGATCACCCGGGGAGGAATTTGCCGATAACGGCTGGAACGCTCCGCGTGTCCGGTGGAACCGGTCCGGCGCGGGCGGCCGGCCATTTTAACGTGTTGCGGCGCGGCATGCTTCGATCCCCGTCGCATCCCGCATACTCGGCCCCATGGCCCCGCCTGACGCCGCGACCACCGACGCCCGCTCGGTCCACCACGCCGAAATCCGGCGGGAGCTCTATTTCTTCACCCTGTACCGGGTGTTCGAAGCCGCGCTGCTGTGCCTGACGGTCTTCGGCCCGGTCGGCGACCTGCTGGCGCAGCCGCGCCACCCGCAGCTGGCGGCCGCGGTGGCGCTGGCCTACCTGCTGGGGGCGATGCTGCTGTTCGCCACCGGCCGCCGTGGGGCGGTGCAAAGCCAGGTCGCGGCCGGCGTGGCCGGCGACATCCTGGTCACCGCGTTGGCCATGCACGCACTGCCGTCGCTGGCCTCCAGCATCGCCATGATGCTGCTGTTCAACGTCGGCGCCGCCGCCCTGCTGCTGCCGCTGCGCCGCGGCCTGTTGGTGGCTTGTGCCGCCAGCCTGGCGCTGCTGCTGCAATACGCCTGGACCGTCGCGGTCGGCGAGGACGACGGCCGGCCGGCGGTGGAAGTGGTGATGTTCGCCACCAGCTATCTGGCGATCGCCACCCTCACCAGCCTGCTGGGCCGGCAGCTGCGCGCCAGCCAGGCGCTGGCCGAGCAGCGCGGCAGCCAGGTCGCCAATCTGGCCGAGGTCAATGAACTGATCATCCGGCGCATGCGCACCGGGGTGCTGCTGGTCGACGGCGATGACGAGATCCGCCTTGCAAACGAAGCAGCGATGCTGCAACTCGGGGACGCCGGCGAGGGCCGGCGCCTGCTGGCCACCGCCGCGCCGGCGCTGGAGGCCCGCCTGCGCCGCTGGGAGCGCGACGGCAACAACGACCCCACGCCGCTGCAGCTGGCCGCCGACCTGCCCGAGGTGCTGCCGCGCTTCGCCCGCCTGCTGGCGGAAGGCGACCAGGTGCTGGTGTTCCTGGACGACGCCGAGCTGGCCTCGCGGCGGGCGGAAAGTCTCACTCTCGCCACCCTCGGCCGCTTTTCCGCCAGCCTGGCCCACGAGATCCGCAACCCGCTGGCGGCGATCAGCTACGCCACCCAGCTGCTGGAGGAATCGCGCGACATCCCCGAGGCCGACCGCCGCCTGCTGGAGATCATCTACCAGCAGACCCGGCGCATGAACGGCATCGTCGAGAACGTGCTGGGGCTGGCCCGGCGCGAACGCGCCCAGCCCGAGCACGTGGACCTGGGCGAATTCGCCCGCCACTTCGTGGCCGACTACTGCAACAGCCATCCGCTGGACCGCGACACCCTCGAGGCCCGCACCGACGGCCGGCCCGTGCCCTGCCTGGTCGACCGCCGGCAGCTGCAGCAGGTGGTCACCGTGCTGGTGCACAACGCGCTGATCTATGGCCGCATGCCCGGCGAGCCGGCGCGGGTGTCCCTGCACGTGCACCGCGACGCCAAGGGCGCCCCGCTGCTGGACGTGGTGGACCATGGCCCCGGCATTCCCGAAGCCGTCACCGGCCAGCTGTTCCGTCCGTTCTTCACCACCTCCAGCCACGGCACCGGGCTGGGCCTCTACATCGCCCGGGAGATGTGCCTGGCCAACCAGGCCGACCTGCGCTACGTCGCCATCCCCGCCGGCGGCGCCTGCTTCCGCATCCGCCTGGCTGGCGCACGCGCGATCGATACGGCCTGACCGCGCGCCGCGGCCTCAGTCGATGCCCAGCTTCTTCAGCTTGTAGCGCAGCGCGCGGAAGGTGATGCCCAGCTGGGCGGCGGTCTTGGTCTTGTTGTAGCGGTTGTCGACCAGCGCCTGTTCGATCGCCTTGCGCTCCACTTCCTCGATGAATCCCGGCAGCGCACTGCTGGCGGATTCGCGCGGGTCGATCAGGCTGGGGTCCAGGGTGGCGGCCGCTGCACTGGCCTGCGCCGCCAGCGACGGTGGCGGCGCCGCCGGGCGGGCTTCGGGCAGGCGCAGGTCGGCGGCGCGGATGCCGTCGTCGTCGGCCAGCGCGAAGGCGCGCTCGAGGATGTTCTCCAGCTCGCGCACGTTGCCGGGGAAGGTGTAGTGCGCCAGCGCCTCCATCGCGTCCGGATGCAGCTCCGGCCGCAGCCGCCCCTGCGCTGCGGCCAAACGGGTGAGGATGGCGTCCACCAGCACCGGCAGGTCCTCGCGGCGCTCGCGCAGCGGCGGCACCCGCAGTTCGATGACGTTGATGCGGTAGTACAGGTCGTGGCGGAACCTGCCCTCCTCCACCAGCGCGGCCAGGTTCTTGTGGGTGGCGGACAGGATCCGCACGTCCACCGGCACCTCGGTATTGGCGCCCACCGGCCGCACCGACTTCTCCTGGATCGCGCGCAGCAGCTTCACCTGCATCGACATCGGCAGCTCGGCGATCTCGTCCAGGAACAGCGTGCCGCCCTCGGCCGCCTGGAACAGGCCGGTCTTGTCGGCATGGGCCCCAGTAAAACTGCCCTTGCGATGGCCGAAGAACTCGCTTTCCATCAGCTCGGTCGGGATCGCGCCGCAGTTGACCGGCACGAACGGCCCGGCCGCGCGCATCCCCTCGTCATGGATGGTGCGGGCCACCAGCTCCTTGCCCACGCCGGACTCGCCCGCGATGTAGACCGGCGCCTGGCTGCGGGCCACCTTGCCCAGCGTGGCGCGCAACTCGGCCATCGCCGCGGACTGTCCCAGCAGCCGCGAGGCCACCGCACCAGCCACCGGCGCCCTCTTGGGCACCTCCTCACCAGCGGCAAGGGCCGTTGGCACCAGCTTCAGCGCGTGCTGGACCAGCCCGCGCAGCACCGCCAGGTCAACCGGCTTGCTGACGAAGTCGAAGGCACCGGCCTTCAGGGCGCCCACCGCCGCCTCCTGGTTGCCGAACGCGGTGATCATCGCCACCGGCGTCTGCGCGTAGAGCTGCGAGATTTCCTGCACCAGCTCGATGCCGGAACCGTCGGCCAGGCGCATGTCGGTCAGGCACAGCGCGTACTGGTTGCGCTTGAGCAGCGCGCGCGCGTCGTGGAGGGACGAGGCCGTGTCGCATTTCAGCCCCATCCGCCCCAGGGTCAGCACCAGCAGTTCGCGGATATCGCGCTCGTCATCGACCACCAGGGCACAGATCGGGGCGTTGGCTTGGGGGCTGCGGGGGGGAATACTCATATTGCCGGAACCATAACCGGTTGCCACGCCGGGTCCAAGTGCGACAAGGCATGGCACATCCCGGCATTCCGGCCCGCAATGGCGGCGGTGGGCACCCGCCCTGTCCTTGCGCCGTTCCCGCATGCGCGGGGCAGCCGGTTGGCACACTATATTGAGGGACGTGGCTCAGGCATGGCGGCACACAACGCCCCGAACCACGCAACCCAGATCACGCATCGGAAGTTGACGCTTGACGTCACTTGATGACGCAATCCGTCATACACTCCGGCCGGCGCACGACCCCAACCGCGTGATACCGGTCACGGAACTGGCGCCCAAGCCGCGCTGTCCGCTTCTGGCATGAATCCTGCGTTATAACTTCCGCACGTGTCACCGCCCGTAGTCGGGACCGGTAACCGGCGGGCACCACGGCACGTGAACCACCCAACCAACCCTAGGGGATACACCATGAACAAGCAGCAAGGCTTCACCCTGATCGAACTGATGATCGTGGTCGCGATCATCGCCATCCTGGCCGCCATCGCGCTGCCGGCGTACAACAACTACCGCATCACCTCGGCTGAAGGCGCCTGCCAGGCCGAAGCCAAGGCTTACATGAACTCGGCCGTGGCCGCTTATATGTCGAGCATGACGGTGGAAGCCCCCAAGGCGAAGGCCTGTACCGCTCCGACGGCTGCGCTCAGCACCTTGACAGGCAACTCCACTTTCACGCCGAAGGGCCCGGGCCAGAAGTCCACGGTCTGCTCCAATTCCACGGCAACCTGCGGTAAGCCGGGTGTTGCCACCCCGTAAACTGCATCAGTACTTCGCAACACTCAAAGCCCCTTGCAAGAGGGGCTTTGCTTTTTGCGTGCAACGCAGCGCAACTTCGCAGCACCTCTTCACAGCAGGAAGCCCCCCCCTACTGCAAGCGTGGCATGCCGATTGCTTGGTTTGGCGGAAGGGAGTCCCTTCCTCGGAGATCAGTAACATGAACCACCGCGAAAATGGCTTCACTTTGGTTGAGCTGATGATCGTGGTGGCCATCATCGCGATCCTCGCAGCCATAGCCCTGCCCGCGTACAACAACTATCGGATCAAGGCGGCGGAAGGCGCCTGTCTCGCCGAAATGAAAAATTACGCCCAATTCGCATTGTCCGCGATCTACACGAGTGCAGCGATAACAGCGCCACCTAAAACAGCATGCCGTAGCGCCGATACGGCAACTGACATGAGTACGCCGATTACGGGCACGCCCAAGCCTCCCGGCGCAGCTATTACCACCTGCGACATGCATACCGCTAATTGCTCGCTGTAGGCCGCGCCATAGGCGATACTCGCTGGCATCGCCCGCACCCACGCCCTTGCATGACGTCACAACGAGGATTCCCAACGATTGCATTTGCATGTGCAATCGTTGCGTCACTGCCCTTCCTGTGGGGCTTGCCGGGCGACTTCATCTTCGATGACATCCCCAACATCGTCCTCAACGGCGGCCTGCAACTGCGTTCGTTGGCACCTGCCGATCTGTTGGATGTCCTGCTCTACGGCCAGCTGAGCGGGCAAACGCGCGGCCTGCCCACGCTGACGTTTGCGCTGAATCATTGGTTGGGCCACGGGTTCGATCCGGGCATCTTCAAAGCGACCAACATTGCCATCCACGCCGTGACTACATCGGCGCTGGCTGTACTGCTACGCGAAATGCTGCTGATTGCCGGCGTGGCGCCATCGCGTGCGCGGTGGGCGGCATTGGCACTGGCGTTGGCGTGGGCAATACATCCCCTGCAAGTGTCATCCGTCCTCTACGTCATCCAGCGCCTGCAGACGATGGCAACACTGTTCCTGTTGCTGGCTCTGCTGAGCTACCTGTCCGCACGCCAGGCGCAGATGGCCGGGAAATCCGGGCGGACGGGATGGATGCTCACCGTCTTGTTATGGGCGTTGGCACTGAGCTGCAAGGAGGACGCCATCCTGTTGCCGGCCTACGCCTTGGCAATGGAACTCACCGTCTTGCGCTTTCGCGCGGCCGACTCCGCGCTGGCGCGGAAGCTCCTGCATGGCTATCTACTTGCGGCGGCACTTGGCATCGCCGCCTACTTGTTCGTGGTGATACCGCATTACTGGGCGTGGGACGCGTACCCCGGCCGCAACTTCTCCAGCACCGAGCGCCTGCTGACGCAAGGACGCGTGCTGTGCATGTACCTGTGGCAAGCCTTGCTGCCGATGCCATCGCACATGCCCTTCTATTACGACTGGTTGCAACCCTCGCGTGGACTTTTGCAGCCATGGACAACGCTGCCCGCCTGGGGGCTGTTGCTCGCCCTTCTGGGGGTGGCATGGCAATTGCGCCATCGTCGTCCGATTTTTTCGCTGGGGATCTTCCTTTTCTTCGCCGGGCACTTCGTCACCAGCAACGTGATCGCCCTGGAGCTTGCGTTCGAGCATCGCAATCATTTCCCGCTCATCGGGCTGGCATTGGCCGTGGGCGATCTGCTCGCGTTGGCAGCCACCCGACTGAACCTGAGCACCACGGCCCGCGGTGCTGCCACCGCCCTTCTACTCATCACGTTCGGCGTCACCACCGCCGTTCGCGCCGACTCTTGGCGCAGTGGTCTTGCAGTTGCCCAGACAAGTACGGAGATCGCCCCCACCTCCGCCCGCGCATGGAATTCACTTTGCCTTACCTGGTTCGAACTCGGCGGAGGCACAAAGCATGACAATCCCAATCTGGACAAGGCGATCGCTGCTTGCGGGAAAGCAGCGCAGGTCGACAGGAACTCGATCCTCGGGCTGACCAACGTCATTTCCTTCAAGATCATGCAGGGCAGCATCACTCCCGCCGACTGGAGCCATTATTTAAATCAGCTCCGCCTGGTCCCCATGACCTCCGAAAATGCCAAGGCAATCTGGGTCATCCTCAACCGGGCGCGCGATGGGATGCCCGTAGACAGCGACCGCATGCTCGAAGCCATCGATATCACCCAACAGCGGCACCCGTTCGGCACCATCGAGTCAGCGGCGATCGGCTACTTCATCACCGGGAATTCGCAGCAACCAGAGAAGGCCTACCCGTACTTCGTGCACGCCATCCAGACAGCGAAAGACCCCTCCTTTGGGCCCGCTATCATTGAGGAGCTACGCAAGGACGGCCACGCAGCGATGGCCGACAGGCTGGAAGCCGCGCGCGAAGTGAAGGAAAAACACGCAAGCCCATGAGACAGTCAAAGCGCGCCCTCATCACCGGCATCACCGGCCAGGACGGCGCCTATCTGGCGGAGTTCCTGCTTACCAAAGGCTACGAAGTCCACGGCATCAAGCGACGCTCGTCCTCCTTCAATACCGAGCGGATCGACCACCTGTACCAGGACCCGCACGAAAAAGACCGCCGCCTCATCCTGCACTACGGCGACCTGACCGACGCCACCAACCTGATCCGCATCGTGCAACAGGTGCAGCCGGACGAGGTCTACAACCTCGGCGCGCAAAGCCATGTGCAGGTTTCCTTCGAAACCCCGGAGTACACCGCGAATGCGGATGGCATCGGCACGCTGCGCCTGCTGGAGGCCATTCGCATCCTGGGCCTCGAGTCGCAGACACGCTTCTACCAGGCCTCCACGTCGGAGCTTTATGGCCTGGTGGCGGAAACGCCGCAGAGCGAGCGCACGCCCTTCCACCCGCGCTCGCCGTATGGCGTGGCCAAGCTGTATGCCTACTGGATCACGGTGAACTACCGCGAGGCCTACGGCATGTATGCCTGCAACGGCATTCTGTTCAACCACGAATCGCCGATCCGCGGCGAGACCTTCGTGACCCGCAAGATCACCCGCGCGCTGGCGCGCATGCACCTGGGACTGCAGGACTGCCTGTACCTCGGCAACCTGGATGCGCGCCGCGACTGGGGCCATGCCCGTGATTACGTCGAGGCGCAATGGCTGATGCTGCAGCAGGAGCACCCGGAGGACTACGTCATCGCCACCGGCGTGCAGCATTCCGTGCGCGATTTCGTCTCCCGCGCCGCGCAGGAGCTGGGCATCGCCATCGAATGGCGCGGAAATGGACCGGAGGCGCACGGGATCGTCTCGGCAGCCCCGCCGGAATCCGCCCTGCGGCCGGGCCAGCGCATCGTCGCCATTGATCCGCGCTATTTCCGTCCCGCGGAGGTCGACACGCTGCTGGGCGATCCAAGCAAGGCACGCGATCGGCTGGGCTGGACGCCACGCACCGGCTTCGACGAGCTTGTGGCCGACATGATGCGCGCGGACCTTGCGCACGCGACGCGCGACGCCATGGTCACCCAATCCGGCTACCAGGTAGCGCAACACCACGAATGACCACCATGCGTCCCGAGTCGAGGATTTACGTCGCCGGTCATCGCGGCATGGTCGGCTCGGCGATCGTGCGCCGACTGCGGGCGGATGGATTCACCAATCTCGTATTGCGGGCGCATGCAGAGCTCGACCTTACCGACCAAGCCGCCGCGGATGCCTTCTTTGCCAGCGAACGACCCGAGTACGTGTTCCTGGCCGCCGCCAAGGTGGGCGGCATTCATGCCAACAGCACCTACCCCGCGGACTTCATCCGCGACAACCTCGCCATCCAGACCAATGTGATCCATTCGGCCTGGAAACACGGCGTCAGGAAACTGCTGTTCCTCGGCTCCTCGTGCATCTACCCCCGCGACTGCCCGCAGCCGATCAAGGAGGAGTACCTGCTGACCGGCCCGCTGGAGCCGACGAACGAGTGGTACGCGATCGCCAAGATCGCCGGCATCAAGCTGTGCCAGGCGTATCGCAAGCAGTACGGTTTCGACGCGATCTGCGCGATGCCCACCAATCTGTATGGACCCGGCGACAATTACCACCCAGAGAACTCGCACGTGGTGCCGGCACTGATCCGGCGCTTCCACGAGGCGAAGCTGCGCGGCGACAAGGACGTGGCGATCTGGGGCACTGGAACTCCTTTGCGCGAGCTGCTGTACGCCGATGATCTTGCTGATTCGCTCACGTTGCTGATGGAACACTACAGCGATATGCAGATCGTGAACGTAGGCTCCGGCGATGAAGTGTCAATCGCCGACCTAGCGCACCTGATCGCCGATATTGTGGGCTACGAAGGCACGATCAGCTTCAACACAACGCGCCCGGACGGCACACCGCGCAAGCTGCTGGATTCCTCGACTCTCGCCGCGCTGGGGTGGCGGCATCGCGTCTCGCTGCGAGAAGGCTTAGAGCGGACTTACGTCGACTGGCACAAGCACTTTTCCGTGAGCTAATGCCTTGACCATGAAGGTCGCAAAGAACTCTGGCAGCCTCGGCCGAATACTTCGGTGGATTCGCGGCTCACATCTCGCGCAGCAATTTGGCTGGCTGGTCATGGCGAAGATCGTGCAGGGCATAGCAAGCCTAGCTGCAACGCTTGCCGTCGCGCGCGCGTTGGGTCCGATCGAGTTTGGCTCGCTGTCCTTAGCGATCGCGATTGCTTCATTCGTCGCGCTGGCCGCTGCTCTGGGATTGGAGCAGATCGCCACGCGCGACCTTGTCTCCACTGAAAACACCCCGCGCACCTTGCGGCTACTGAGGTGTTTGCGCGGCAGCGGAGCGTTGCTTGGCGCCGCAGTGCTCCTCACCGTAGCTACGGTGCCTCAGATACAAACCCTCGGCGCGGGGCCGCTCGTGCTTGTGCTCGCGTTGTTGCCCCTGGTACAGGTAGGCGACTTAGAGGAATGGCGTCTTGTCGCGGCAGGTCAGGCCCATCGCGTCGCGACGGCAGTGATCGCGGTTTCGCCCATCGCCGCGCTGGCGCGCGTCGTGCTCGCATTTGCTGGTGCCGATGCGATAGCGTTCGCCTGGGTGTTGGTTGCCGAGTGGGCACTGCGGTCGCTACTAATGGCGATGATCTCACGCCGGCTAGTCACGCAACTCGGAGACAGCTCGCCCGCGTCGCTGCGCGATGCGATCGAACTGCTGCGCGAAAGCATGCCGCTGCTGCTCGCCGGCATCGCCGTATTCGCATACATGCGAATCGACCAACTTATGATTGCCGCGATGCTGGGGCAGCGGCAAGTGGGCCTGTATTCGGCAGTGGTGACGCTAGCGGAACTACCCCTGGTACTGCCCATGCTGCTCCTACGCGCCACGCTCCCAGCACTCACGCGCCAGTCGCAGGAGAGCCCTGTCCAGCGTGACCGCACGTTGTTGCGGTTGATGGGTGTGAGCCTGTATCTGCATCTGGGCGTCTCATTGGCTCTGGCGCTGATAGCGGAGCCTTTGGTCTTGTTGGCTTACGGCGAGACCTATCGCCCCGCCATTGATGCCTTCCGCATCCAGGTCCTCGCTGCGCCGCTTGTTGCGCTGGGCGTACTAAGTTCTGGATGGCTGGTGCTTGAACGGTGCACCGGCCATGCCCTCCGCCGCACCCTATTAGGTGCATTCGCTAATATCGGACTCAACGCGTTCTTGATCCCCGCCTATGGCATCGCTGGCGCGGCCTTCGCCACGGTGATTTCGCAGATGCTGGCAACCTGGCTAGCAGACGCGGCCTATCGGGAAACGCGCCCTCTGTTCATGATGAAGACTCGGGCACTTTGGCCCAGGAACTGGGGACAGACATGAAGTTGCACTGGGCTCGCAAGCTACTCGCCCGCTACGAGGCGGCGACGTCCGGCTATTTCGATGCAGTGGGCTGGTTCACCACTCGTGCTACCCGTCGCGCGCTGGATGCACAAAGACGGCCGATCCCGTGGTTCACATATCCGGCGATCGCGCTTCTGGAATCACGCGTACATGAGGATTGGCGCGTCCTCGAATTTGGCAGTGGTATGGGCACGCTATGGTGGAGCTCCCGCGTTGCCGAACACGTCGCCATCGAACATCACACCGGATGGGCCGACATGATTGCGGCACAGTCTCAAGCGACGATCCACCGCGTCGACGGCACTGCGCCCGAGAGCTACCTTGCGCCTACTCGTGGAATGGAGCCATTCGACATTATTATCGTCGACGGGATTTATCGCAATGAATGCTTGCTCGCCGCACCAGCTCTGCTTGCATTCAATGGGGTAGTGATCCTTGATGATGCGCATCGACCCGAATACACAATGGGTCTGAACGCGCTGCGGGCGCAGGGTTTCCGAGTTCTTCCGCTCCACGGCCCGCAACCGGTAAGCAAGCATCCCGGCTGCACCGCCATCATCTATCGGCCCGACAACCCAATAGGCTTGTGATGGACCGAACGCAGGCCACCATTGCGTTCTTCGCATTCAACCGGCCGGAGCACGCGGCGCGCTCGCTGCGCGCGCTTGCAGCCAATTCAGGTGCAGCGAAATCGAGTCTGCATATTTTCGTTGATGGTCCGCGGGATGCGGAAGAAGTCGAGCGCGTGCAGTCGGTGCGCGACGTGGCGCGCCAAACCCAAGGCTTCGCCGAAGTGCAGGTGCACGCGGCGGATGCGAATCAGGGGCTTTTTTCAGCGATCACCGGTGGCGTCGACCATGTACTGCGAAAGGATAATCGCGTTATTGTGGTGGAAGACGACGTCGAAGTATCGTCAGGCTTCCTAGCGTATATGAATGCCGCGCTGGCACGCTACCGCGATGACGCTCGCGTGGGTTCGATCCATGGCTACGCGCCTCCCATTTCTGGCCTACCCGACTATTTCTTTCTCGCTGGCGCAGATTGCTGGGGATGGGCGACTTGGGCCGATCGCTGGGCGCTCTTTGAACGCGACCCGCGCAAGCTGCTCAGTGCGCTGGCTGAGCGCCGCTTGCTGCGAGCCTTCACCGCAACGCACGGCGCGCAGTCGCTACTGCAGCTCGTGCGTCGCGCACAGGGACGAAGCCAATCCTGGGCGACGCTTTGGCACGCGAGCCTCTTCCTTGCCGGTCGGCACACACTCCATCCTGGCACGTCGTTCGTACGCAACACTGGCAATGACGGAAGCGGAGCGCACGCCGCGCCCAGCACTGTGCATGACACACATGCGATCGCGCGTTTCGAAGGCATACTGCCAATGGACGTTTCTCAGGATATATATGCCGCTGGCGCCTTGTCGGGGTTCCTCGATCGCCAAGCGCTGTGCAAAGTGCCGTTGCCGGATACATTGGGACGCCCCCTGCTGCGAGCTTGGGCCATGTGGCTCGCGCGCCGCATTGCACGCGATGCAGGTTCCACACGATGATCCTCGCTCGCCGTTGGCTACCACCGGCACTGCGCCATGCAGGAAATCGCCTACTCGGGGCCTCAATGAGGTACTCAGGCCCGTTCGGAACCTGGGCCGATGCGGTGCGCGCGACTGCCGGGTACGCGGACGAAGCGATTCTGGCGCGCGTCATCGCGGCGACTGAAGCGGTACTCGCGGGCCATGCCGATTACGAGCAGGACGGCATTCCGATGCGCGGCACCCCGCCACCGGGGCACGCGTTACCATCGCTGCTCGCGGCAGCGCGGGATGGTGCGCTCCGCGTCGTCGACTTCGGCGGCGGGCTTGCCTCGCATTACCTACGCTGGTTACCGATACTAAGCGGGCTCGTCGAAGTACACTGGTGCGTGGTAGAGCAGCCGCATTACGTAGAGGCAGGACAGCGCCTGTTCTCGGAGGTATCCCAGGTGCGGTTCGTCAGTGGGATCGATGAGGCCCGCCACTTCGTGCCGGATGCCGTGCTTGCCTCCAGCGTGCTGCAGTACCTGGAATCGCCCCTGGATACCTTGCACGGCTTGGCCGCGCTTGGCGCGCGCGTAATCGTGCTCGACCGCACTCCCTTTTCCACGGATGGCCGCGCACGTATCCTCGCGCAGAGGACGCCGGCGAAGCTCGGGCGCGCAAGCTATCCGTTGTGGATGCTCTCGGCGGATGCGGTGGATGCATCGCTTCGGCCGAATTATGTACGACGCCTGGCTTTTCCCGGGAACGACCATCCGATCACCGTCGGCCGCCTGCGCGCAGACTACGGCGGCGGCACTTGGTGGCGCGCGTGACGCCCTTGCCAGCCCTTACCGCCCCCTTTTTTCTCGCGCACCGCGCATTGCGGGGCGAGATTGCCGCATTGGCGGCATCGACGTCCGGCACGGTCATCGACGTCGGCTGCGGCTCTGCACCCTATCGCGCGCTGTTTGCGCATGCGACCTATATCGGCGTCGAAGTGCCCGCGGCCTCACAGCACGGCAGCGCGAAAAGCGGCGCCGACGTGCTGTATGACGGTCGCGCACTGCCTTTCGCCGATGCGAGCGCGAACTTCGTGCTATGCAACCAAGTGCTGGAGCACGTGTTCGAACCCGCACCTTTCCTGCGCGAGCTGCACCGGATACTGCGCCCGAACGGACGCGTGCTGATGACAGTGCCATTCGTGTGGGACGAGCACGAGCAGCCCTACGACTTCGCGCGCTATTCCTCGTTCGGACTGGCATACCTGGCGCGCAAGGCCGGGTTCGAGGTCGTCGAATCGCGACGCACACTCGCCGACGCCAGTCTATTTGCGCAACTTTGGCTGGCCTACTGGTTCAAGGTAATACGCCGCTCGAATCCTGCATCGCGCATGCGCAAGCTGATGCTTGCCGCGATCTGCGTGCCGACGAACCTTCTGGGGCTTCTCCTGGGCAAGCTGCTGCCCACCAACCCCGACTTGTACCTGGATAATGTGATCATCCTCGCACGCCCCACCATCTCCGGGGGGACAGATGGCCGACAACGACTTGAATGACGCGCACACCCTCATTGCGGGCGGCACGGCTCCATCGGCTCCCCACTCACGCAGAGGCTTGTCAGGCAAGAGAGGAGCACTCATCACGGCGGCGGGGAGCCTCACCCCCAGTACGGCGGCGGCCATCATCCGGAATCGCATAGCGGCTTGCATCCCACCGTGCTCGGCCGCCAAAGACCTCTGCACGCTAGTGCAGAGGCAGAACTTCCTGTTTGACTTGGTGGGCAAGCCTCCTGCGCTCCACAATTGGCGACAGCAGATATCGGGAAAGTGAGCGACGCAATCAACGACCGGTCAGGATTCACATGACGCACCGCCATTACTGCACCTATTTCGACCATCGCTACCTTTCCCTGGGGCTAGCGCTGTATGAATCGCTTGTGCGGCACGGCGGGGATTTTACCCTGTGGGTGCTGGCACTGGATCACGAGTGCGCACTGTTCCTAGAGAATGCAGCACTCCCCCAAGTCAGCGTGATCCCTCTCTCGCAACTGGAAGCCTATGATCCGGAACTGAAGGCAGCCGAGTCCACGCGTTCACGTATCGAGTATTACTTCACATGCTCGCCGTGCTTACCGCGCTACCTGATTCATGTACATGGACTCGACCTGATCACTTATCTGGATTCGGATCTGTGGTTTTTTTCAGACCCCGAAGTGGTGTTTGACGCGCTCGCCAGCGACTCGGTTGCAATCATCCCGCACCGATTCACAGGATCATCGGCGGCATCACACGCGAAACACGGGAATTTCAACGTAGGCTGGCTCACATTTCGCGCCGACACCATCGGCATGACTTGCCTGGAGTGGTGGCGCGCACGCTGCATCGAATGGTGCTACGACCGCGTCGAAGCTGACCGCTACGCAGATCAGAAGTACCTTGATCGTTTTCCAGAACTGTTCGATGGCGTCGTCGCTATCACGCATACCGGCGCGAACCTTGCACCGTGGAATGTTGCCGCATCCACAATCGATGTGGAGGATGGGCACGTCTTCGTGGATGGCCGCCCGCTGGTGTTCTTTCACTTCCAGGGGTTGCGCAAGCTTTCGCCAACTGTCTATGACAGCAACCTGACGAGCTACGGGGCTCGCATGACGCCATCGTTACGCGACGGGGTGTTTCTTCCCTATATCGCCGCACTGCAGAGGGCGGAAGCGATTGTTGCGCCACGGCTCGCTAATGCCATCGGCGCGACGGGCTTGCGTCGTGCAGGACTCAGCCAGTGGCGGCTACGCGCATCGCGCGCATATCGGACTCTGCGCGCACGGCTTGCCGGAAACCTCATCGACGTAGCCAAGGCGTGAAAATTCTCTGTGTCGCCAAGCGAGAGCCACAGCAGCGTGATCTGGTGGATCGCCCTTATGGCCGATTCCATTGGCTTCCGGTAGAGCTGGCACGACGCGGGCATGTCGTTCGCCAGTTACTAATCAGTCATCGTGGCACTCCTCCCGCTACGCTTGAGCGTGGAGGCATGCGAATCACGGCCATCAACCCGCGCGGCGCAGGTTTTTTCCGCACCCTGCTCGCCTTGGAGGCGGAGGCCCGCGCCTTCGGGCCCGATTGGATCATCGGCTGCTCGGATACCTGGTACGGATGGCTGGCCGCACGCCTCGCCAAGCGCACGGGCGCGCGTCTGGCCATTGACGCCTACGACGACTACGAGTCCTATATGCCGTGGAACCTGCCGCTGCACTGGGCTTGGCGACGCGCATTGCGCCAAGCCGACCTGGTGACGGCCGCAGGACCGGAATTGGCTCACTTGCTGGATCGTCAGCGCAAGGGGAAAGCGCCAGCCGTGGTGCTGCCAATGGCCGCAGATCCCGAGTTTGTACCCATGGACCGGGTCACCTGCCGCGAGGCACTGGGCCTGAACATCGAGGGCCAATATGTGGGTTACGTAGGCAGCTGGTCCGCCAGTCGCGGATCGGATGCGCTTCTCGCCGCCTTCCGACTGGCCCGTAGTCGGCATCCGGACCTGCGACTGGTCGTTAGCGGGCGCCCGCCGACAGCGGTGCAGGCAGAGCCCGGCGTGATCGCGACCGGCTACCTGCCGGATGCGCAGATGCCCGTGCTGCTGAATGCACTCGACGTCGCCTGCGTAGTGACGGCCGACACTGCGTTCGGGCGATCCAGTTATCCGGCCAAATTGTGCGAGGCCATGGCCTGCGGTGTGCCGGTGGTAGCGACCAGAACTGCGCCGGTCGCATGGATGCTGGATCGGCAGCCAAGGCATCTGGCGCCACTGGACGATCCTGCAGCATTCGCAGGCCAGATCCTCGCGCAGCTTGATTCGCCCCCCGCGGACTACCCGACACGGCTGTCATGGGCCGACATCGCACGCGACCTGGAGCAGGCCCTCTTGCAGTCGTGCGATTGAGGGCACCGCGCTCGTTCGATGGCAAAACTTCCGCGCCAGCGTGGCTGCACCGGTTCCGCTGCCTGTGGTGCGCGCCCAGGACGGAATGCGCCTGTTGCTTCATGTGTCCGCCGCCTGCATCGCATCCGCAACCCCACCACCAATGCCCAGGCTGGTCCGCAGGGATGCGCCGAACCGCGGCCATGCGAACTGCCGCGCGAAGTCCTGCGCGCGCGCATGCAAGGCGCCTTCACCATCGCGCAGCACGGCGAGCGCGGCATCGCGCAAGCCATCGTAATCGCCAGAGGCGATCAGCCTCCCGGAACGCCCTTCCGCCACCGCATCCACGATGCCGCCCGTGGCGAAGGCGACGGTCGGCAGGCCATGCGCCGCGGCTTCGATGGCCACCATGCCGAACCCCTCCGGGTCGCCCGGCAGTTCGCGGACCGGGAACACATGCAGGGCCGCGGATTCGTAGGCACAGGCAAGCGCTTGCGGATCGGTGATGACGCCCAGGAAGCGGAGGTGCCGGCCGACGCCCGCGGCGTCCGCCGCGGCCTGGATGCTGTCGCGGGATTGCACGCCCGCCAGCAGGGAATCGGTGGGCGCATCGCCGATCACGGCAAGCACGACATCCGGTGCCGCGTGCACGATGCCCGGCAAGGCGTTGCGAACGAACTCCAGCAGCCCCTTGCGGCGGGTCAACCGGCCGATCGACAGCAGCAGGCGCGCGTCGCCCAGCCCATGCTGCTCGCGGAAACTGCGCAGGGCCACCGACGGCTGTGGTGCCTCCGGCAATGCCACGCCGGGATGCACGATGCGGATCCTTTCCTCCACGACGCCCAGCGCACGCACCAGATCCGCGGTGGGCCGGCTGTTGGCCACCACCACATCCATCCGCCGCAGCAACGGGTGCCAGATTGCGCGGTACAGCGGATGGCGCACGGCCACGTCGAGGCCATGCACATAGGCCACGGCCCGCGCACCGCAGGCCCGGGCAGCCAGCCATGCCGCAGGGGCGGTCAGGCCACTGCCGGCCAGCACGATCTGCGGGCGCTGTCGCCGTGCCAGCCGCAGCGCCCGCCAGGCAGACTCCAGCAGGAAGCGAGGCAGCGGGCGCAGCGGAACCTCCCTCAATTCGACATTTGCGGGCTTGAGCGCAGCAGAACCCTGCGGGCCGATGACCTGCACCTGCGCCTGCCGCGACAGTTCATCGGCGATGTGCCAGTTCAGCCGCTCCATGCCGCCCACCAGCGGCGGCAGGTTGCGGGTGATGTGGAGGATGCGGGGCGGCGGGGCGTTATCAGCCATCGCGCCTGTAGGTCAGGTTGGTGATCTGCTCGGAAATCAGTCCGATCAGGAAGACGATCACCGCCGCGCTGAACAGTAATGTGCTCATGTTGGTGAGCCTGCCCTGCGTGGCGAAGGTGTAGCCATACCAGCCGAGCGCCGCCAGGAAGAACGCCGCGGCCGTCGGCGCGAACAGCTTCAACGGCGAGTACAGGCTGGCGATCTTGAAGATGATCAGCAGGAAGCGGACGCCGTCCTTGAACGGGCGGATGTGGCTGCCGTTGCCTACCCGCTTGGCCACCGGGATCGGCACATAGGCCACCGGGTAAGCGCTGCGGAAGAACGCCATGGTGCTGGTGGTGGGATAGCTGAAGCCATTGGGCAACAGGTGCAGGAACTCCTTGAACTTGTCTGCTCGCACGGCGCGGAAGCCAGAAGTGAGGTCCGCGATGCGGTGGCCGGTCATCCAGCTGGCCAGACGATTGTAGAAGCCGTTGGCCAGCCCGCGGTGCAGGTTGGCCTGTCCACTGCGGTCGCGCGCACCAACCACCATGTCGTAGCCTTCGTCGAGCTTGTCCAGCAGCGCGCGCACATGGCCCGCCCCGTGTTGCCCATCGGCATCCATGAACACCAGTACCTCGCCGCTGGCCGCCCGCGCACCGCGCTTGATGGCGGCGCCGTTGCCCATGGAATACGGCGAGGACAGCACCCTGGCGCCGGCGTCGGCCGCGACCCGCGCGGTGTCGTCGGTGGACCCGTCGTCCACGACGATGATCTCCGCCTCCGGATAGGCCACCCGCAGCGCCGGCAAGGTGCCACGCAGGCCCTCGGCCTCGTTCTTGGCCGGCAGGATGATGCTCAGTATTCGGTTCCCCATGAGGTTAGGTTAACGCGAACGGCTGACGTCAGGGCCGGCCGCGCGCGGCTCCCCGCCCGGGCCATCCGCCACGCCCCGGGGGACCGGACCACAGCCGCCGCGAGCTGCGGGGCCGCGTTGGGCCTTGTTATGCGTTTACGCTAAAGTCGCACCGTTCCCGTGGAGATCGCCCGACCAATGAGCACCGCCCCCACTGCCAATCTGATGGGCATCACCGGGATCGCCCGGCGCCTGGTACTGGACGGCGCCCTGGACGAGGCCGTCGCGCGCAAGGCGATGGACGGCGCGACCGCGGAGAAGATGCCGATGGCGTCCTATCTGGCGGACCGCCGCCTGGTTTCCCCCGGGGCACTGGCAGCCGCCAATTCCATCGAGTTCGGCATGCCGCTGGTGGATGCGCTGGCCATCGACCCTGCCCAGTCCGCGATCGCGCTGGTCAAGGAAGAGCTGCTGCGCAAGCACCTGGTCCTGCCGCTGTTCAAACGCGGCAACCGGCTGTTTGTGGGCACGTCCGACCCCACCAACAACCGCGCGCTGGATGACATCAAGTTCCAGACCAACCTGACGGTGGAACCGATCCTGGTGGACGCCGACCGGATCAAGCGTTGCCTGGACCAGTGGCTGGAGGCCGCCGACGCGATGGCCGACGACCTGGCCGACGCCGACGGTCTGGACGGCCTGGAGGTCGGCGGTGGCGACGACGACCTGAGCAGCGATACCGGCGTGGACGCCAAGGGCGAGGACACCCCGGTCGTCAAGTTCGTCAACAAGGCGCTGGTGGACGCCATCCGCCGGGGCGCCTCGGACATCCACTTCGAGCCGTACGAGACGGACTACCGGGTGCGCTTCCGCATCGACGGCATCCTGAAGACGTTCAAGAAAGTGCCGGTGAAGCTGCACGCGCGCATCGCCGCGCGCCTGAAGGTCATGGCCCAGCTGGATATCGCCGAAAAGCGCATCCCGCAGGACGGCCGCATCAAGCTCAACATCAGCAAGACCAAGCAGATCGACTTCCGCGTCAGCACCCTGCCCACGCTGTTCGGCGAGAAAATCGTGCTGCGTATCCTGGACGGCAGCGCCGCCAAGATGGGCATCGAGAAGCTGGGCTACGAGCCGGACCAGCAGAAGCTGTTCCTGGACAGTATCCACAAGCCCTACGGCATGGTGCTGGTCACCGGCCCCACCGGCTCCGGCAAGACGGTGAGCCTGTACACCGCGCTTGGCATCCTCAACGACGAGACCCGCAACATCAGCACGGTCGAGGACCCGGTGGAAATCCGCCTGCCGGGCGTCAACCAGGTGCAGCAGAACGCCAAGCGCGGCATGACCTTCGCCGCCGCGCTGCGCAGCTTCCTGCGCCAGGACCCGGATGTGATCATGGTGGGCGAAATCCGCGACCTGGAAACCGCGGAGATCGCGGTGAAGGCGGCGCAGACCGGCCACATGGTGCTGTCCACCCTGCACACCAACGACGCGCCGCAGACCATCGCGCGCTTGATGAACATGGGCATTGCGCCCTACAACATCACCAGCTCGGTCAACCTGGTCATCGCCCAGCGCCTGGTGCGCCGCCTGCACGACTGCAAGCGCGCGGTGCACCTGCCCGAGCACGCCCTGGCGGCCGAAGGCTTCACTGCCGACGAGATCCACGCCGGCATCACGGTCTATGAGGCGGTGGGTTGCGAGGAGTGCACCGGCGGCTACAAGGGCCGAGCCGGCATCTACCAGGTGATGCCGATGACCGAGGAAATCCAGCAGATCGTGCTGGCTGGTGGTAATGTCCAGCAGCTGACCGAGGCTTCCCTGCGCAGCGGCGTCCGCGATCTGCGGCGTTCGGCGCTGGACAAGGTGAAACAGGGGATCACCAGCCTCATCGAGATCAACCGCGTCACCAAGGATTGAAGGGGAGCGCCATGTCCGCACGCAAGGCCGCCATCGGCAGGGTCCGCGAAAAAGCCGAAGCCCACCGGTTGAACGCGCTGGATGAGTTCGTCTGGGAGGGCCGCGACAAGCGCGGCAAGGTGATGAAGGGCGAGCAGATGGCGCGCAACGCCAACCTGCTGCGCGCGGAGCTGCGCCGGCAGGGCATCACCCCGACCGTGGTCAAGGCGAAGTCGAAGCCCCTGTTCGGCGGCGGGGCGAAAAAGATCTCGCCACGCGACATCGCCGTGTTCAGCCGGCAGATCGCCACCATGATGAAGTCCGGCGTACCGATCGTGCAGGCCCTCGAGATCATCGGTGGCGGCAACAAGAACCCGGCCATGAAGAAGATGGTCGGCAGCCTGCGCACCGACATCGAGGGGGGCGCCTCCATCTACGAGGCGATGAGCCAGTTCCCGGTCCAGTTCGACGAGCTGTACCGCAACCTGGTGCGCGCCGGCGAGTCCTCCGGCGTGCTCGAAACGGTGCTGGAAACCATCGCCACCTACAAGGAAAACATCGAGAGCATCAAGGGCAAGATCAAGAAGGCGCTGTTCTACCCGGCCGCGGTGGTCGCAGTGGCGATCCTGATCAGCGCGGTGCTGATGATCTTCGTGGTGCCGATCTTCCGCGAAACCTTCGCTGGATTCGGTGCCGACCTGCCGGCATTCACCAACCTGGTGTTCAGCATCTCCGACATCGTGGTGAAATGGTTCTGGCTGATCGGCATCGTCATCGCCGCCGCCGTGGGCTTCTTCATCTTCTCCTACAAGCGCTCCGAGAAGCTGCAGCACACCGTCGACCGGCTGATGCTGAAGATCCCGGTGATCGGCAAGGTGCTGCACGAGTCCGCGATCGCCCGCTTCGCCCGCACGCTGGCGCTGACCTTCCGTGCCGGCGTGCCGCTGGTGGAGGCGCTGGACAACGTGGCAGGCGCGACCGGCAGCATGGTCTACCAAAAGGCCGTGATGCAGATCAAAGACGACGTGGCGGTGGGCTATCCGGTCAACGTGGCGATGAAGCAGGTCAACCTGTTCCCGCACATGGTGGTGCAGATGACCGCGATCGGCGAGGAGGCCGGCGCGCTGGACACCATGCTGCTGAAGGTGGCGGAATTCTACGAGGAAGAGGTCAGCAATACCGTCGACGCCATCAGCAGCCTGATCGAGCCGATGGTGATGGTGATCATCGGCGGCCTGGTCGGCTCGATCGTGGTGGCTATGTACCTGCCGATCTTCAAGATCGCCATGACGGTGATGTAAGCAGGGCGCTCCTTCCAGATGGCATTTCTCGACGCACACCCCGGCCTCGGCTATCCCGCCGCGGCCGGCCTGGGCCTGCTGGTCGGCAGTTTCCTCAACGTGGTGATTCTGCGCCTGCCGCCGCGGCTGGAATGGCAGTGGAAGCGCGACGCCCGCGAGATCCTGGAAGAGCCGGACCTGTATGACCCGCCGCCGCCGGGCATCGTGGTGGAGGGCTCGCACTGCCCGAAGTGCAAGAAGCCGCTGTCCTGGTACGAGAACATCCCGGTGCTGAGCTGGGTGCTGCAGGGCGGCAAGTGCCGTGGCTGCAAGGCGCCGATTTCGGTCCAGTACCCGCTGGTGGAACTGGTCACGGCCCTGCTGTTTCTGGCTTGCGCCTGGCGCTTCGGCTTTGGCTGGAAGGGCTTCGGGGCGATGTTGCTGACCAGCTACCTGGTCGCGCTGTCGGGCATCGACTTCCGCACCCGCCTGCTGCCGGACCAGTTAACCCTGCCGCTGCTGTGGCTGGGCATGATCGCGGCGGTTGAAAACCTGTACGTCGGCCAGAAGGCGGCGATCCTCGGTGCAATGGCGGGCTACCTGAGCCTGTGGTCGGTGTACTGGGTGTTCAAGCAGCTGACCGGCAAGGAAGGCATGGGTCACGGCGACTTCAAGCTGCTGGCGGCGCTGGGCGCATGGATCGGGCTGTCCGGGGTCCTGCCGACCATCCTGCTGTCCTCGCTGGTGGGCGCGGTGGTGGGCTCGATCTGGCTGGGCGTGAAGGGCCGCGACAAGGCCACGCCAATTCCGTTCGGCCCGTACCTGGCGGTGGCCGGCTGGATCAGCTTCATGTGGGGGCAACAGCTGGTGGATGCGTACCTGCGTTTCGCCGGATTGGCGTAAGCAAAGCCCCTGGCTGCGCTGGCAGCAGCCCGTCGACGCGTCGCCCCATAATGCGTCCATGAGCGAGTACATCATTGGCCTGACCGGCGGGGTGGCGTCCGGCAAGAGCGCCGTCGAGGCCTGCTTCCACACGCTGGGCGTGGTGGTGGCGGACGCCGATGCAGCCGCGCGCGCTGCGCTGGCGGCAGGCAGCGAAGGCCTGGCCGAAGTGGTGGCGACATTCGGGCCGACGGTGCTGGGGCCGGATGGCCATCTGGATCGAGCGGCAATGCGCCGGCGGGTATTCGCCGATCCCGCGGCGCGCCAGCAACTGGAAGCCATCGTCCATCCAAGGGTGCGCGCTGCGCTGGCCGAGGCCTGCCGCGGCGCGCCGGGTCTCTACGCCGTGGCCTCGATCCCGCTGCTGGCGGAAGGCGGTGGCCGCGCCGCCTACCCTTGGCTGGCCCGGGTGCTGGTGGTGGATGTGCCGGAAACGACCCAGCTTGCGCGCCTGCTGCGGCGTGACGGCATCGATGAAGCGCTGGCAAAGGCGATGATCGCGGCGCAGGCGACCCGGCAGCAGCGCCTGACGATCGCGGACGATGTCATCGTCAACGACGGGCCACTGGAGGCACTGCCCGGCCAGGTGACTGCACTCGATCGGCTTTACCGGGGTCTTGCCGCGGCGCGATCGTAGTCTTCCTTGCGGAGCGTTATTCGCTGCCAGCGTTGCCGTTGCCCGCCGCCGGCAGCGGCGAAGCCCGGCGCAGCAGTTCCGCCACCACCGGCACGTCGGCCGGCGGCATGGGATAGTCCGACAGCTTGCGCAGTGGCACCCATGCCAGCGCCTGCCCTTCCAGCCCGCGCGGGAGACCGCTGAAGGCGACCTCCCGCACATCCAGCAGCAGGCGCCTGCCGGGGGACTCCAGCGGCACGCAGGCCACCGGTGCCCCGACCTCGGTCTCGACCCCCAGTTCCTCGCGCAGTTCGCGCACCAGCGCGTCCTCGGGGGATTCCCCGGGTTCGACCTTGCCGCCCGGGAACTCCCACAGGCCGGCCAGATCGCGGCCTTCGGTGCGGCGCGCCAGCAGGACCCGCCCGCGCGCATCGCGGAGCACGCCAGCGACGACGTGGACCTGCTTCATCGAAACGAACAGGGCCGCCTGCTACGCAAGCTGCCCGTGGCAGTGCTTGAACTTCTTGCCGCTGCCGCAGGGGCAGGGATCGTTGCGGCCGATGTCGGCAAACGCGGCCTGCTGGGCGCGTGCCGCCTGCACCTGCGCTGCTTCCTCGTCCGCACCCATGCCGCCGGTGCCCGGGTGCTGGAACTGCATCTGCCGGGCAATGGCCTCGGCACGCGCGCGCTCCTCCGCCTCCGCGGCCGCCACCTCTTCCTCGCTGCGGATGCGCACGCGGGCGAGCAGCGAGACCACTTCGTGCTTGACCTTCTCCAGCAGTTCCGAGAACAGCTCGAAGGCTTCCTTCTTGTATTCCTGCTTGGGCTGCTTCTGCGCATAGCCGCGCAGGTGGATGCCCTGGCGCAGGTAGTCCATGCGTGCGAGGTGCTCCTTCCAGCTCTGGTCCAGCACGTTGAGCATCACGTGCTTCTCCAGCATGCGCATGGTCTCGCCGCCAACCTGCGCTTCCTTGTCCGCGAACAGTGCATCCACCGCGTCCTGCACGTGGCCAAGAATCTGCGATGCATCCAGTTCGGCCTGCGCCTTGTGCAGCCCCACCAGGTCCAGCTGCACGCCGAACTCGCTGGCCAGCGCCGCTTCCAGGCCGGGCAGGTCCCACTGCTCGTCGATCGAGTCGGCCGGCACGTGGCGCTGCACCAGCTCGGCGACCACGTCGTAGCGGATGCCGTCGATGTTCTCCTTGACGCTCTCGGCTTCCAGCAGCTCGTTGCGCTGGCCGTAGATGACCTTGCGCTGGTCGTTGTTGACGTCGTCGAAGTCCAGCAGGTTCTTGCGGATGTCGAAGTTGTGGGCCTCGACCTTGCGCTGCGCGTTGGCGATCTGCTTGGTCACCAGCGCCGACTCGATGATGTCGTCTTCCTTCAGGCCCATCCGCGCCATCACCTTCTGCACCCAGTCGGCGGCGAAGATGCGCATCAGGTTGTCTTCCAGCGACAGGTAGAAGCGGGACGAACCCGGGTCGCCCTGGCGGCCGGAGCGGCCGCGCAGCTGGTTGTCGATGCGGCGGGACTCGTGGCGCTCGGTACCGATGATGTGCAGGCCGCCCGACGCCTTGACCGCCTCGTGGCGCTCCTGCCAGGCCGCCTTGACCCGGTCCTTCTCGGCCTGCGGAGCATCCTCGCCGAGAGCGGCCAGTTCCGCTTCCAGCGAACCGCCCAGCACGATGTCGGTGCCGCGGCCGGCCATGTTGGTGGCAATGGTCACCGCGCCCGGGGCGCCTGCGTTGGCGACGATATGGGCCTCGCGCTCGTGCTGCTTGGCGTTGAGCACTTCGTGCGGGATGCCGGCCTCGCGCAGGTTCTCGCTGAGCAGCTCCGACACCTCGATGGAGGTGGTGCCGACCAGCACCGGCTGGCCCTTTGCCACGCACTCCTTGATCTCGTTGGCCACCGCGCGGTACTTGCCCGCGCGGTTGAGGAACACCAGGTCCGGGTGGTCCTTGCGGATCATCGGCCGGTGGGTCGGGATCACCACCACTTCCAGACCGTAGATGTTCTGGAACTCGAATGCTTCGGTGTCCGCGGTACCGGTCATGCCGGACAGTTTCTTGTACATGCGGAACAGGTTCTGGAACGTCACCGACGCCAGCGTCTGGTTCTCGCGTTGCACCGGCACGCCTTCCTTCGCCTCCACCGCCTGGTGCAGGCCGTCGGACCAGCGCCGGCCCGGCAGGGTGCGGCCGGTGAACTCGTCGACGATGATCACCTCGCCGTCGCGGACGATGTAATCCACGTCGCGCTGGTAGATGGCATGGGCGCGCATCGCCGCGTTGAGGTGATGGACCACGTGGATGTTCTGCGCGGCGTACAGGCTCTCGTCGGCCTCGAGGATGCCGGCCTGGCGCAGCAGCTGCTCGGCATGCTCCTGTCCGGCTTCGGACATGTGCACCTGCTTCTGCTTCTCGTCGACCCAGTAGTCGCCTTCGCTCTCTTCGGTTTCCTGGCGCTGCAGCGACGGCACCACTGCGTTCACCCGCAGGTAGAGCTCCGGTGATTCGTCGGCCGGGCCGGAAATGATCAGCGGGGTGCGCGCCTCGTCGATCAGGATCGAGTCCACTTCGTCGACGATGGCGAAATTGAGGCCGCGCTGGAACCGGTCTTCCTTGGCCAGCGCCATGTTGTCGCGCAGGTAGTCGAAGCCGAATTCGTTGTTGGTGCCGTAGGTGATGTCGCAGCCGTAGGCCGCGCCCTTGTCGGAATGCGGCATGCCCGGGTAGACCACGCCCACGGAGAGGCCCAGCCAGTTGTACAGCTTGCCCATCTGGGCGGCGTCGCGTCGGGCCAGGTAGTCGTTGACGGTGACCACGTGCACGCCCTTGCCCTCGAGCGCATTGAGGTAGACCGCGGCGGTCGCGGTCAGGGTCTTGCCCTCGCCGGTGCGCATTTCCGCGATCTTGCCGCCGTGCAGGACCATGCCGCCGATCAGCTGGACGTCGAAATGGCGCATGCCGAAAACGCGCACCGAGGCTTCGCGGCAGACCGCGAACGCTTCCGGCAGCAGTTTGTCCAGCGATTCGCCCTTGGCGATGCGGGCCTTGAACTCATCGGTCTTCGCCTTCAGCGCCTCGTCCGAGAGCGCCTGCATCTGCGGCTCCAGCGCATTGATCTTCCTGACGTTGGCGCCGTACTGCTTGAGCAGGCGCTCGTTGCGGCTGCCGAAAACGCTGGTAAGCAAACTGTTGAACATGGGGTGTCCCTGGCGGGATGCGCGCCGGCGGCGCGGCATCGGGAAAGCAACGGAATACCCAAAGGCGGGCAGGACTGCCCGTTCGGGAATCGATTAGTTTAGCTGGAGGCGGCCTGCGGCGTGCGCAAGCCCCTCGCCCGATGTCAGCCGCGGTCGGGGCCGTGGCGGGCCAGCGCGTTGTTGTGGCCGAGGAACTTGCGGGGATTGACCACCACGCCGTCCTGCCACAGCTCGAAGTGCACGTGCGCGCCGGTGGAGCGGCCGCTGGAGCCGGCCCTGGCGATCTCCTGCCCCGCGCGCACCAGGTCGCCGACCTGGCGGACCAGGCGCGAATTGTGCGCATAGCGGGTGACGTAGCCGTTGCCGTGGTCGATTTCGACCGTGTTGCCGTAGCCGCTGCGATCGCCCGCATAGCTGACGACGCCGTCCGCCACCGCCAGCACCGGGTCGCCGATGCTGGCCTGGAAATCGATGCCCTTGTGGAACTGGCTGCCGCCGCCGAACGGGTCGGCGCGACCGCCAAAACCGGAGGTGACGAAGCTGCCTGCAATCGGCTCGCGCGAGGGCACCGTGTTGCGGTCCAGCGCGCGGTTGAACAGCAGGGTTTCCAACACCGACAGCTGGGTGCCGGCAGCCCGGTATTCGTTTTCCAGCGCGACCAGGCGCGCGCGCAGCTCGGCCGGCGGCATGTCGCGGGCGATCCCGCCACCGCCCTGTCCGACCGGCTTCTCGAAATCGAACTCCCCGTCCTGCAGCTGGCCGGCGCGGGTCAGCCGGGTGCCCAGCGCATTCAGGCGGTTGGCCTGCGCCTGCAGTTCGGCCAGCCGCGCGGCCAGCGCGTTGACATCGCGTTGCGCGTCGCGGCGTACCTTGTCCAGCTCGGCCTGGCGTTCGGCGTCCGCAGCTTGCAGCGCCTCCACCTGGGCCATGCCGATCGCGCTGCGTGCGGCGGCACCGCAGAGCATGCCGGCACCCAGCAGCAGCGCCAGCGCCGCCCACGGCCTGCTGCGCGCCCACCGGCGCAGCTGCTGGGCCTGCGCAATGGCGCGCTGGCGGGTATCGTGTAGGTTGCTGATTTCGATCATCCGTATGCCTGGTTCTCGATCCAACCCCGAAAGGGGCCGTGCCGCCGCCAGCCCGCGAGCAGCGCTGGACGCGCTGCTCGCCGGCTCTGCCGGGGGCACCCTGCGCCGGGCCCAATGGCTCGACGCGATGGACCGGTTGCTGCGGCCCCTCCTGCCAGCGGGGCTGGCGGCGCATACGCGCCTTGCCAACGTCCGCGGGGACAGGCTGGTGTTCGTCGTCGACGCACCGGTCTGGCATGCCAAGTTGCGGCTAGCCGCGCCCGCGCTGGTCGACGCCGCCCGCTCCATCGGGCTCGAAGTGAACGACGTGGGTGTCAGGACGACCACCGCACCGCTGCGACCACAACCGCCGGCCGACGCGCGCCATACTCCGATGTCGGCCGCCGCCCGTGCTGGACTGGAGACGGCCCTGGCCATGCTGCGGCCGGAGGCATCGGAAGACACCCCGGGCGACCGCAAGGCGGGGACGAGGCGGGCACCGAGGCCCCCCGCCGAACCAGCCGAGGGCGCATCCTAGCCGCGCCGGCCGCCGGTTTTGTTAAGAATTCGATGGAGAGTGGGCGGAATTCCGTGAAATGCATCACGGTTTCCGCCGGGGTTAGACCGCCGGCAGCGCGATGCCGTAGCCCAGCTGCGGTGCCTGTTCGGCATCGACGAAGCTGACTTCTTCCCACGCCTCGGCATCCGCCAGCAGCGCGCGCACCAGCTTGTTGTTCAGCGCATGTCCGGACTTGTAGCCCTCGTAGGCGCCGAGGATGGCGTGGCCGGCCAGATAGAGATCGCCGACCGCGTCGAGGATCTTGTGGCGGACGAATTCGTCGGCGTAGCGCAGGCCGTCCTCGTTCAGGACGCGGAAATCGTCGAGCACGATGGCGTTGTCCATCGAGCCGCCGAGGCCGAGGTTGCGGTCGCGCATGTACTCGAGGTCGCGCATGAAGCCGAAGGTGCGGGCGCGGCTGACTTCCTTGATGTAGGCGCTGGTGGAGAAGTCCACCTCCACCCGCGACAGCGCATCCGGGATCGCCGGATGGTCGAACTTCACCGTGAAACCCAGCCGGAACCCGTCATGCGGGTCGAAACGGGCGACCTTGTCGCCATCGCGCACTTCCACCGGCTTGAGGATGCGGATCAGCCGCTTGGCCGCGCGCTGCTCGACGATGCCGGCGGATTCCAGCAGGAATACGAACGGACCGGCGGAGCCGTCCATGATCGGCACTTCCGGCGCGCTCAGCTCGACATAGGCGTTGTCGATGCCCAGGCCCGCCATCGCCGACATCAGGTGTTCGACCGTCTGCACCTTGGCGCCATCGCGGCTCAGCCCGGTGCACAGGGTGGTTTCGGTGACCAGCGCCGCGGCGGCGGGCATTTCCACCACCGGGTCCAGGTCGATGCGGCGGAACACGATGCCGGTATCGACGGGCGCCGGCCGCAGGGTCAGGAAGACCTTCTCTCCGCCATGCAGACCCACGCCGGTGGCGCGGATCACGTTCTTGAGGGTGCGTTGGCGAAGCATCGGTTCAGATTATCACGGGACTTGCTGAATCGATCCGTAAAAAACTTCCGGCCCGTCCCGGCAGCGCGCGCTGCGACGGCTGGGAAAGGGGCCGGCCAGCTTGCGCCAGCCGGCCGGAAGACGCGACCGGGCGGACGACCCGGCGCGCGATTCGACAGGGGTACCACGCCCTGCTGCCGCGGCCGCGGCGGCAGGGATCGGGAATGGGCCGCGCCGGTCAGCGCAGGCTCGTTCCACCCTCCCGCTCCGCAGGGGAAGCGGGAGGCGCTGAGCGACAGCCGGACGGTCCGAAGCGGACCACCCGCACGCTACCCTCAGTCCGCCTGGCGGCGCAGGAACGCCGGGATGTCGAGGTAGTCGTCCTTCGGCAGCTCGGCGGCGGCCGGTGCCGCTTCGGCGGCATTGCGGCGCAGGCCACCGGCGAAACCCACCGGCGCCGTCGGCGCATAGCTGTCGGCAATCGCGTCGATCGGCAGCCCGGTGGTGCCGTCGCGCTTGACCTGGGTATTGATCAGCTGCACCTGCGGACGGCGCAGCGGCTCCTGCGCGGTTTCATAGCGCACCTCGCGGCGGTCATTGCCGGCCGGCTGGCGCAGGCCAACGGTGGCGCGGCTGAGGCCGGTGGCGACCACGGTGACGCGCACCTCGTCCTGCATGTCCGGATCGAGCACGGTGCCGATGACCACGGTGGCGTCCTCGGCGGCGAACTGCTCGACGGTGCGGCCCACCTCGTCGAACTCGGCCATGGTGAAGTCGGGGCCGGCGGTGATGTTGACCAGGATGCCGTTGGCGCCGGACAGGTTGACGTCGTCCAGCAGCGGGTTCTGGATGGCGGCTTCCGCCGCGGCCTGCGCGCGGTCGTCGCCGCGGGCGCTGCCGCTGCCCATCATCGCCAAGCCCATCTCGGACATCACGGTGCGCACGTCGGCGAAGTCGACGTTGATCAGGCCCGGACGCACGATCAGGTCGGCGATGCCCTGCACCGCGCCCAGCAGCACGTCGTTGGCAGCGCGGAACGCCTGGATCATGGTGGCGTTGCGGCCCAGCACGGTGATCAGCTTCTCGTTCGGGATGGTGATCAGCGAGTCGCAGTGCTGGCTCAGTTCCTCGATACCCTTCGCCGCCACCTGCATGCGCCGGCGGCCTTCGAACGGGAACGGCTTGGTGACCACGGCCACGGTCAGGATGCCCATTTCCTTGGCCAGCTGCGCCACCACCGGCGCGGCGCCGGTGCCGGTGCCGCCGCCCATGCCGGCGGTGATGAACACCATGTCGGCGCCCTGCAGCGCCTCGATGATGGCTTCACGGTCCTCCAGCGCGGCCTGGCGGCCGACTTCCGGGTTGGCGCCGGCGCCCAGGCCCTTGGTGACGTTGCCGCCGAGGGTCAGCTGCTGCGATGCGCCGCAGTTCTTGATCGCCTGCGAATCGGTGTTGGCGGTGATGAACTCCACGCCGTCGACGCTGCTGTTGACCATGTGCGCGACCGCGTTGCCGCCGCCACCGCCGACGCCGAAGACCTTGATGACCGCGTTGGGTGCCACCTGCTGGATCAGTTCGAAATGTGCCATGTCCGTGTCCTGTCGTTGTGGCCGGGATCGGAGAGGCGGGAGTCCCGCTTCGCCTTCGCCGGCTTGTTATTGGGTTGTGTCCTGCGCTTGCTGCCTTGCTGCTTGCCTGTCTTTCCTGCCCTGCCCGCCTGTTGCCGCTACTGCCCGCTGACGACGCTCAGAACGCGCCGCGGAACCACTTCACCGCCTTGCCCAACACCCCGCCGACCTTGCCGCTGGGCAGCGTCGGCCGCTTCGGGTGTTCCATCTGCGCGCCCATCAGCAGCAGGCCCACGCCGGTGGCATGCACCGGGTTGCCCACCACTTCGCCGAGTCCGGTGACGTGCTGCGGGATGCCGATCCGCACCGGCATCTGCAGCATTTCCTCGGCCAGCTCGACCACGCCTTCCATCTTCGAGGCACCGCCGGTCAGCACCATGCCGGCGCGCACCCGCTGCTCGAAGCCGGAGCGGCGCAGTTCCGCCTGCACCATCTCGAAGATTTCCTCGTAGCGCGCCTGCACCGCCTGCGCCAGCGCGTGCCGCGGCAGCCGGCGCGGCGGGCGGTCGCCCACGCTTTCGACCTGGATGCTCTCCTCGGCGCGCGCCAGCTGCGCCAGCGCGCAGGCGTACTTGACCTTGATGTCCTCGGCGTGCGGCGTGGGCGTGCGCAGCATGTGCGCGATGTCCTCGGTCACCTTGTCGCCCGCCACCGGCAGGTTGGCGGTGTGGCAGATCGCGCCCTGCATGAACACCGCGATGTCGGTGGTGCCGGCGCCCATGTCGACCAGCACCACGCCCAGTTCGCGCTCGTCCGGGGTCAGCACCGCGGTGCTGGACGCCAGCGAGGACAGGATCAGCTCGTCCACCTGCAGGCCGCAGCGCTGCACGCACTTGCTGATGTTCTGCGCCGCCGACTGCGCGCAGGTGACCAGGTGCGCGTGCACCTCCAGGCGCACGCCGGTCATCCCGACCGGGTTGCGGATGCCTTCCTGCGAATCGTCCAGCACGTACTCGCGCGGGATCGCGTGGAGGATGCGCTGGTCGGCCGGGATCGCCACCGCCTTGGCGGCTTCCAGCACGCGGTCGAGATCGCCGTAGGTCACTTCGCCGTCGCGGATCGGCACGATCCCGGGCGAGTTCTTGCATTGCACGTGGTTGCCGGAAATCGAGGCGTACACGCTGCTGACCTCGCAGCCGGCCATCAGCTCGGCTTCTTCCACCGCGCGCTGGATCGACTGCACGGTGGAATCGATGTCGACCACCACGCCGCGGCGCAGCCCGCGCGATTCGTGCGAGCCGATGCCGATCACCTCGATGGGCTCGCCCGGGGCGTATTCGCCGACCAGCGCGGTGACCTTGGAGGTGCCGATATCGAGGCCGACGATCAGGGACTTGTCGCCTTTGCGGTTCATGTGTTGCTGCCGTGGTTCATGGGGGTGGGATCAGCCTTCGCCCAGGTCAGGGCGAAGCCATTGGTGTAGCGAAGGTCGGCGCGCACCAGACGACGGTGCGGGTTCTGCGCGGCCAGCTGCGGCAGCATCGGCGCGAACCGCGCCAGCCGCGCGCCGGGGTCGCTGCGGCCCAGCACCACGCGGGTGCCGTCGCGCAGGCTGATCGACCAGCTGCCGCGACGGTCCAGCGCCACACCCAGCACGCCGCCGGCGTCGGCCAGCTGCTCGCGGGCCTGGTTGTACAGCGCCACCACTTCCGGCACCCGGCCTTCCGGACCGTCCAGCAGCGGCAGGCCCGGCGGCGGCTGGAGCCTGCCGACCGGGAACAGCCGGCCGTGCTCGGACAGCAGCTGCTGCTCGCCCCAGCGCGCGAACGGGCGGTGCTCGACGATCCGCACCTCCAGCACGTCCGGCCAGTGCTTGCGCACTTCCGCGCGCTCCACCCAAGGCAGCGCATCCACGGTGCGCTGGATCGCGGCCAGGTCCACCGCGAAGAAACCGCGCTGCGCATGGGGCAGCACCGCCGCCTGCAGCTGCGCGCGGTCGACCCGCGCCAGTTCGCCCTGCACGCGCAGGGTACGCAGCGGCCAGTGTTCGCCGCCCATCCAGCCCTCGACCACGGCCACCACCGGCAGCGCCAGCAGCGCCAGCGCGAGCAGCCAGGCCAGCGAGCGCAGGGCAGGCTTCAAAGCGTCTGCTCCAGGATGCGCCAGCACAGTTCCTCGAACGACACGCCCAGCTCGCGCGCCGCCTTCGGCACCAGCGAGTGGCTGGTCATGCCCGGGGCGGTGTTCACTTCCAGCAACAGCAGCCGGCCGCTGGCGCGGTCGCGCATCACGTCGATGCGACCCCAGCCGCTGCAGCCGGCGGCGCGGAACGCATCCAGCGCCAGCGCGCGGATCGCGGCCTCGTCGCCGCCCTCCAGACCGGGACACAGGTACTGGGTGTCCTCGGCGATGTACTTGGCGTTGTAGTCGTACCACTCGCCTTTGGGCACGATCCGGATCGACGGCAGCGCGACTTCGCCCAGCACGCCGACGGTCAGCTCGTCGCCCACCACCATCTGCTCCATCAGCATTTCGCCGCCGTAGCCGCGCGCGACCTCGATCGCGGCGTCGATGTCGGCTTCGGCCAGCACCCGCGCCACGCCCACGCTGCTGCCCTCGCTGGACGGCTTCACGAACACCGGCAGGCCCAGTTCCAGCGCGGCCGCGCGCAGGTCGGCGCCGGGCGCCAAGCGGACGAACTTCGGCGTCGGCAGGCCGGCGCTGATCCACACCTGCTTGGTTCGGATCTTGTCCATGGTCAGCGCGCTGCCCAGCACGCCGGAGCCGGTGCAGGGAATCTCGAAGCCCTGCAGCAGGCCCTGCAGCACGCCGTTTTCGCCGTCGCCGCCGTGCAGGATGTTGAACACGCGGTCGAACCTGCCGTGCACCAGCGCATCGACCAGGGCCGGGATGCCGTCCACCGCATGGGCGTCGACACCACGCGACTGCAGCGCTTCCAGCACGTTGCGACCGGAATCCAGCGAGACTTCGCGCTCGCTGCTGCTGCCGCCCATCAGCACGGCGACACGGCCGAACGCTGCCGGGTCGGTGCAGCGCAGCGGGGCGAATGCGGAGGCGCTCATGCGGGTTCTCCCTGCGCAGGTTGCGGCTGCAGGCCATCGCGGGCGATCTGCTGCGCGGCGGCGCCGATGTCGCCCGCGCCCATCAGCAGCAGCAGGTCGCCGTCGCGCAGCACGCCCGGCAGTACGGTGGCCAGTTCGGCGGCGCCACCGACGACCACCGGCTCGACCCGACCGCGGGTGCGGATCGAACGCGCCAGCGCACTGGCATCGGCGCCGGCGATGGGCGCCTCGCCGGCCGGGTACACCTCGGTGAGCAGCAGCGCATCCACGCTCGACAGCACTGCCGCGAACTCGTCGAACAGGTCGCGGGTACGGGTGTAGCGGTGCGGCTGGAACGCCACCACCAGCCGCTTGTCCGGCCAGCCGCCGCGGGCTGCGGCGAACACCGCGGCGAGTTCCTTCGGGTGGTGGCCGTAATCGTCCACCAGCGCCACTTCGCCACCTTCGGCCAGCTTCAGCGTGGCCAGCTGGTTGAAGCGCCGACCGATGCCCTGGAAGCCTTCCAGCGCCTTGGCGATGGCCGCGTTCGGCACGCCCAGCTGCCAGCCGATGGCGGCGGCGGCCAGCGCGTTCTGCACGTTGTGGCGGCCCGGCAGGGCCAGCGTGCAGGCGGTGCGGCTGCCGTCCGGCAGGCACAGGGTGAACTGCATGCGCGCGCCCTGCTGGCGCACGTCGGCGGCGCGCACGTCGGCCTCCGGCGCGAAGCCGTAGGTGACCACGTGGCGCGGCGTCCTGCGCGCCAGCTGCGCCACTTCCTCGTCATCGATGCACAGCACCGCCAGACCGTAGAACGGCAGCCGGTGCAGGAATTCGGAGAACGCCTGCTTGACCCGCTCGAAATCGCCGCCGTAGTTCTCCAGGTGGTCGGCGTCGATATTGGTGATGACCGCCACCACCGGGTTCAGGCGCAGGAAGCTGCCATCGCTCTCGTCGGCCTCGGCCACCAGCCAGTCGCCGCCGCCGAGGCCGGCATTGGCGCCGGCAGCCAGCAGCTTGCCGCCGATCACGAAGGTCGGGTCCAGCCCGCCTTCGGCCAGCACGCTGGCGGTCAGCGAGGTGGTGGTGGTCTTGCCGTGCGTGCCGGCCACCGCCACCCCGCGCTTGAAGCGCATCAGCTCGGCCAGCATTTCCGCGCGCGGCACCACCGGGATGCGCTGCGCGCGCGCCTCCAGCAGCTCGGGGTTGTCCGGCTTGATCGCGCTGGACACCACCACGCAGTCGGCCTCCAGCACATTGGCGGAAGCGTGGCCGCGGTGGATGACGATGCCCAGCGACGCCAGCCGCTTGGTCACGGCGTTGTCGGCGTTGTCGGAGCCGCTGACCTGGTAGCCCAGCGTGCGCATCACCTCGGCGATGCCGCTCATGCCGACCCCGCCGATGCCGACGAAATGCACGCGCGGCAGGGCCTTGGCCGGGTCGTTGATCTGCCGCAGGTGCAGGCTGTGCGGGCTCATCGGGAAACCTCGTTGGAAATCGCGGCCAGCACCGCCTCGGCCACGCGCTGCGCGGCATCGGGACGGGCCAGGCCACGCGCGGCCTGCGCCATCGCCAGGCGCTTGCCGGGATCGGCGGAAAGATCGGCCAGCGCCTGCTGCAGGCGCGCGGCCAGTTGTTCGGTCTGCGGCAGCAGCACGGCGGCGCCGCGCTCCACCAGGTATTCGGCATTGCGGGTCTGGTGGTCGTCCACCGCCTGCGGGAACGGCACCAGCACGCTGCCGACGCCGACCGCGCACAGCTCGGCCAGGGTCAGCGCACCGGCGCGGCAGACCACCAGGTCGGCCCAGGCGTAAGCGGCCGCCATGTCGGCAATGAAGGGCTCCACGCGCGCTTCGACATTCGCATCGGCATAGGCCTTGCGCGCGGCGTCGAGCATCTTCTCGCCGGCCTGGTGGATGATCTCCACCGGCTGGCCCAGCGCGGCCACCGCGCGCGGCACCGCTTCGTTCAGCGCACGCGCGCCCTGGCTGCCGCCCAGCACCAGCAGGCGCAGCGGCCCTGCATGCGCGAAGTCGCGCTGCCCGGGCGGCGGCACCTGCGCGATCTGCGCACGCACCGGATTGCCGACATGGACTTCCTTCGCGAAGGTCTGCGGGAAACCCACCAGCACCTGCCGCGCCACTCTTGCCAGCGCCTTGTTGGTCATGCCGGCGGCACGGTTCTGCTCGTGCACCAGCAGCGG
>JAANMY010000927.1_pt1 | contig 36929 bp, 31 predicted proteins | sample 7279691 | NCBI WGS metagenome assembly JAANMY01 (sample SAMN14094543, study PRJNA606508) | bioreactor metagenome | isolation source: A lab-scale SPAN reactor treating ammonium-rich wastewater day 388 | place: Ireland: Galway | collected 2018-02-07
CCTGAAGGAGTTTCCCTAACCATTGAACCCGGCGCAACTTTTACCGCAAAAACTTCTGTAGGAAGCAGTCTTGTTGTTCTACAGGGCGGGAAAATCTATGCTGAAGGAACCGCTTCAGAACCCATCGTATTTACATCCGATAACAAAAAACCGGGCGACTGGGGCGGTGTAACAATCTACGGAAATGCGCCTATTAAAGCCATTAACGGAGCCAGCAAAGCACTTTCTGAAGACGGGAACAATGTATATTACGGTGGCGACAATCCCAACGATAATTCCGGAAGTTTAAAATATGTAAGAGTAGAATACGGCGGCAAAAAAATCGGCGACGGAACTTCTGAAACCAATTCCATGACTTTCTATTCCGTTGGAGCGGGAACAGTTCTTGAAAATCTGGTTGCCTACATGGGAACCGATGACGGTTACGAATTCTTCGGCGGAACCGTGAGCGGAAAAAATCTGGTAGCGTACGGTAATTACGATGATTCTTTCGACTGGCAGGATGCATGGAGCGGACAGAACAACAGCAACTGGTTCGCTTACCAGACAAGCATCGGAAATTTCGGGATGGAAATTGAAGCGTCTGGAAACGCAGACAATACCGCACCGAAAGTAAACGGAATAACGTTAATTAGAGCGGCGGGAACTAAACCAGAAACCGCAGGATCCATTGAAGTGTCGGCAATTCAGTTCAAGAAACACGGCAACGGAATCTTCAGCAATGTATTTATCGACGGCTACAAAGATACAGACGGTAAGAAAGCATACGCGGTTCTGATTCAGGATGTTGCTACAGAAACTGAGCAGGTTAACAAAAACAAAATAAGTGTTTCTCCTGTAAACCACACCGGTTCAGATAATCTGAACATTTGGGGTTATGCTTACACGCCAAACGGAGCAAAAACTTTCACCAGCGATGCGACAGTAAAAAAAGTTAATCTCACTTCCGGAAACTGGGCAACAGTTAATGGAGTTGATCTTTTATCAGCCTTAAAATAATTATTTCTTCAGTCAGTAATTCATATCAAATTATAAAACCACCGAATTTCGGTGGTTTTTATTTTTTTAGCATTTTTGAAGTTACTCTTCAGCATCTTCTTCATCTTCGTACTGCTCCAGATAATACGCGAATGTAAAATCATCAAGCTCATCTTCTGCATCTTCAAGCGTTACGAGTAAATCTTCGAAAGTTTCGAGCTGGTCGACACTCATATTTACAAATTCTATATGAAGCGGAAGTTCTACAAACCCCGTGAGTGAATCGTAAAGCGCATCCAAATTGTCACCGAAAAATTCCGGAAGTGTCAGTTTTTCCTTTAACTGGGTGTAAAAATCATCGTAATCGCCGATGTTTGTAAAATCGATATAAACTGTTTTCATTTTTATTTTTTAGATGTGATTTAAAGTTTTTCTATTGCTTTTCAAAAGATTTGTAATGATTTTTAGTCAGCCAAACTTCACCGTTTTTGGTAAAGACAATTCGGTCGGCATTTCGCCGTCCGCAGTTGTAATTCACGTCGGCTTCAAAATATTGCGCTCCTATCGGCAAAGTTTTTTCTCTGTTGCTGAATTTATCCCCGCCAATCGCTCGACCTGGCAAAACATCACATAAATTTCCCTGCGAAGCAACCCAACCCTGGCTTCTCGCCTCACCTTTAGTGATATAATAGTCAGGAAGTCTTTTGTTTGATTTCACATAATCAATGACCAGGTTTTCTTCGGTAAGGTCATCAATATTGCCTGAGTTAGTTGAAGAATTTCTTTCCTCATTTGCCGGGGAATCCTGCTGAATGTTTTGCTGATTTTCTTGACGATCTGCATATCCACTTTCCTGTGTTGCCGTAGTTGTTTGCTGAGTTCCGGCTTCACTCTTTTTCTCAATTCTATAATTATTGACGAGGTACATTACCAAAAACGCGGTAAGCATCCCAATGATAAAAAATAAAACGAGTTTAAGACTTTGTCTGTTCATTTCTAATTATAAATTTCTTGTAAATATTCTACTGTAGTCTTTTATCTCATTCATTTTACCTCCATTCTTCGGGAATATCACAAACCGGAATGGGTTGCATTTTGTGTTGGGCGGCTTTGTTCATTCGCGCAAAGATTCTGTAAACCTCCAGATCTCTTCCGCTGTAATCTGCTTCGGTTTTGGTTCCCCATTCTTTCTGAATTTTTTCGAGTTCAGGATAAGTTGCGCCAATCTGCTGCTCATCGGTTCTTTCCACGTCCCAAAGTCCGTCTGTCGGTATAGCGTTCTGAATTGATTCTACAAGATTCAGCGATTTCGCCAGTGCGTAAACCTCGGTTTTATAAAGATCCGCAATCGGCGAAACATCTACTCCACCATCGCCGTATTTGGTGTAAAAACCAATCCCAAAATCCTCCACTTTATTCCCGGTTCCGCAAACTAAAAGTCCGTTCAGCTGCCCGAAGTAATACAGCGTAAGCATTCGCAAACGTGCTCTGGTATTGGCAAATGCCAGTTTTTCTTCCGGATGTTTTTCATCATCTACATTAAAAGCCCTGTAAAGTTCTTCGAAAGCCGGTGTAAGGTTCAGCGAAATGGCTTCGATATTAGAAAATTTCGATTTCAGATCTTCAATATGTTCCCAGGCGCGGTTTACCTGATCTTCTTTCTGATGAATCGGCATTTCGATTAAAAGCGTCTTCAGTCCCGTCATTGCACACAGCGTGGAAACTACTGCAGAATCCACACCGCCGGAAACTCCGATCACATATCCTTTAACTTTAGCATTTTCGGCATATTCTTTCAGCCAGGAAACGATCTTTTCTGTTATTTTTTCTGTTTGCATTTTTTGTCTGTTTTCAAGTAAGTGACGGAGATCGCAGAATCCTTAAATTTTGCTTATTTTTGCGTCTTAAATCTGATGTAAAAATAATGAAGTTTTTTAGATATTTGCTTTTTTCAGCCGTTTTCGTTTTCGGTGCAGTTTCCTGCAAAAAAGAGACGAAAAACATTTGGAATGTCGAAATAAAAGGCCCTGCGAAAAATGTGGAAGTGACCGATATTTCAAAGGAATTTTACGACGCAAATGTGCCTCTCGAGGAATTCAAACAGAAATATCCGTGGTTTCAGGGAAGTGTTCCTGATGAGGATTACAGCATCAGAAGAGCCGATACGGCTGAAGTGAAAATTTATAGGGAAGCCATTTCTAAAATTGATATTGCCAAACTCAACAAAGATTTAACAGGCCTTTTTTCGCACATCAAATATCATTTCCCTGAATTTAAAGAACCTCAGGTTTTTCTCTTTTCATCGGTATTGAGCGGAATTATGGAACCTGTCTTTTACAGAGATGATGTCAATATGATTTTTATTGACATTACCGGATTTATGGGCGATAACAACCCAAATTACAAAGGTTTGGAACAGTATTTTCAGCTCTCGATGAATCCTCAGAATATCGTTCCTAAAGTATCGCAAACCTTTGCCGAATATTTTGTTCAGCCAAATCCCAATCACCAGAAATTTATCGACGAGATTATTTATCAGGGGAAAATTATGACCCTTCAGGATGCTTTTCTACCGGATTTTCCGGATTATCTGAAGATGCATTATTCCCAGAAACAATATGAATGGGCAAAAGAAAACGAAGTGAACATCTGGAATTATTTCGTGGAAAGCAATTTGATATTCAGTGACGACATCCGATTAAAGGAACGCTTTATCAATCCAGGTCCCTTTTCAAAATTCTATACGGAAATCGACAACGAATCCTCCCCAAGAGTCGGAATTTTCACAGGATGGCAAATCAGCAGGAAATTCTATCAGGAAAAACCCGAAACCAAACTCGTGGATTTCCTGAAAATGAACGCTCAAGATATTTTCAACCAAAGCAATTATAAACCTAAATACTAAAAAGAGTTGTGCTTACCGCCGACTCCCAATTCCAATAAAATCATGAGAAAGACCCAAATTACCATAGACATTGAACTTGATGAAAATCACGTTCCGGAAACCATGACCTGGAACGCCGAGGATGGCGGAATCGAAGCCCAGGAAACCAAAGCAACCATGATTTCTGTTTGGGACGATAAAACAATGGAAGCTTTAAGAATCGATCTCTGGACCAAAGACATGCCCGTAGACCAGATGAAAATGTTTCTTCACCAAATCCTCGTCTCTATGGCAAATACTTACGAACGTGCTACCGGAGAAGAAGATGTTGCAAAATGGATGGAAGAAATGGCCGAGCAGTTCGCAGCGAAATCTGCGATTAAAATGTAGAAATGCCGATAGCTCATGGCCTCTGGCTTATGGCAGCTTAAAATTTAATAACATGCAAATAGGATAAACGAAAAGCCATTTGCAATAAGCAATACAATTATGAACTTCAATACAAAAGTAATCCACGGTGGTCAGCACCACGAATCAGCAACAGGATCGGTAAATGTGCCGGTATTTTTAACTTCAACTTATGCGCAGAAATCTCCGGGAATCCATTCCGGATACGAATACTCCAGAGCGGCAAATCCTACCAGACAGGCTTTGGAAGACAGTTTGGCAAGCATTGAAAACGGCGCGAGAGGACTCGCTTTCGGCTCCGGTTTGGCAGCGATTGACTGTGTTTTAAAATTACTGAATCCGGGTGATGAGGTTATTGCTGTCGATGATCTATACGGTGGAACGTATAGAATGTTTACCCGTTTGTTCGAAAAATATCAGCTGAAATTTACTTTCGTGAATTTTGATGATGTTTCTAAAATTTCAGATTTAATCACCGATAAAACCAAACTCATCTGGCTTGAAACTCCGACAAATCCTTTAATGAAACTGGTCGACATTAAAGCGGTGACTGATCTGGTAAAAGGAAAAGATATTCTGGTTGCGGTTGACAATACTTTTGCGTCTCCTTATTTACAGCTACCTTTGGATCTGGGCGCTGATATTGTAATGCATTCCGCGACAAAATATTTAGGCGGACATTCAGATGTAATCGCGGGAGCTTTGGTAGCAAAAACTGCTGAACTTGGCGAAAAACTTCACTTTATTCAGTTTGCAAGCGGTGGAATTTTAGGTCCGCACGATTCATATCTGGTTTTAAGAGGAATCAAAACTTTAGCTCTGAGAATGCAGAGACATTCAGATAACGGAATGGAAGTCGCAAAATATTTAGAAAGCCATCCTGCAGTAGATAAGGTAATTTATCCTGGTCTGGAATCTCACCCGCAGCACGATCTGGCGAAAAAACAGATGAAAGATTTCGGCGGAATGGTTTCCTTCACCTTTAAATCAGGTAAAAAAGAAGACGCCATTAAGTTTTTGGAAAAAGTGAAAGTTTTCACTTTGGCTGAATCTTTAGGAGGTGTTGAATCTCTGGCAAATCATCCGGCTTTGATGACGCATGCCTCTATTCCTGAAGACAAGCGCGCTGAACTTGGAATTACCGACGATCTGGTGAGATTAAGTGTTGGTATTGAAGATAAAGATGATCTGATTGCCGATCTGGAAAGAGCTTTTTCTTAGATCCTCATTAATAACTCTCGCAGATTTTGCAAATTACGCAGATAAAAATCAGCTCAATCCGCGAAATCTGCGAGAACTTTTAAAACCTATCCATATGACTGATTTTCAAAAATACATCCAGCGTTATCTCGATTATATCCCGTCACAAAACTGGATTGAAGAGATGAAGATTTCCGGGACTCGAACCCTGGAAATTTACGACAGTTTAACTCCGGAACAAGCAGAATATGCTTATGCCGAAGGAAAATGGACTTTGAAAGAACTCATGCAACACCTCATCGATGCGGAACGGATTTTTGCTTACCGTGCGCTGCGGTTTTCCAGAAAAGATAAAACCGAACTTTCGGGTTGGGATGAGGAATTTTACGCAAAACATTATTCAAAAGAAAGAAGTTTGAAAAGTCTGATGGATGAATTTGATGCGGTAAGAAAATCGTCCGTGCTGTTTTTTGAGAATTTAAATTCAGAACAGTTGGCTGAATCCGGTGTCGCAAACGGAAATGAAATTTCCGTGGAAACCTTAGGAAAATTAGTAGTCGGTCATAATATTCACCATCTGAATATCATCAACGAAAGGTATTTACAGCCGTAAGGTAAATATGACCATAAAAATTAATAGGAACGGGCTTTAGCCCGTTTATTTATTAAAATGTAGATTGGCTTTAGCCGAAACCTATTATTAAACAATCATTAAAAATGAACTGTCCCTGCTGTTCCGGAAAAACGTACGAAGATTGCTGCAAACCTTTTCACAGCGGAGAGAAACACGCTCCGACTGCGGAAGCACTGATGAGATCACGGTTTTGCGCATTTGCGATTCCCAACGGAGCCTATTTAATGGAAACCACTTTGCCTTCCAAGCGTAAATTTCACAATACAAAAGACCTTCAGGAATGGGGCGAAATAAACGAGTGGACCAAACTTGAGATCATCAAAACGCCCACTTCAGATCAGGTCGAATTCAAAGCACATTATACCGACGAGGACGGCAAACCGCAGCTTCATCACGAACATTCGCTTTTTAAAAATGTGAACGGAAGATGGCACTACTTTTCCGGGAAGTTTTTAGAGTAGAATTACTAATCTTATCTTTCGTTTTTCTTTTTCTGCCTTAAAACATACAGATAAAGGCTTTCAACTTTCGTTCTTGCCCAATCGGTTTTCCTTAAAAACTTCAGAGAAGAATTTATACTCGGATTATCGGTAAAACATTTAATATTGATCTGCTTTCCCAGGTCTTCAAATCCGCCATAATACTCCACCAATTCTTCTAAAATGGTATCCAGGCGCTTTCCGTGCAGTGGATCTTTCTGTTTCTGTTCCATAATGCCGTAAAATTACTCATTAGAATTTATTTATACGGAATGTAGTGAAAATTCATTATATTTTGTCCTTACATTTGGAAAGTGGACGTTTAAATGACTCCATTTTATCACTAAATATTTCTGAAAATGAAAATTCTGCATACCGCCGACTGGCATTTGGGTAAACGCCTTGACCGATTTTCAAGACTTGAAGAACAGGTTTTGGTCATGAACGAAATCATAGAGATCTCCAACGAACAAGAAGTTGATCTTGTCATAATCGCCGGCGATCTTTTCGACAATTTTAACCCAAGTGTTGATGCCACAGAACTTTTCTACAAAACACTGAAACGTTTATCGCTGAACGGAAAACGACCCGTGGTTGCAGTTTCCGGAAATCATGACTCCCCAAATCTTATCGACGCACCTGATCCTTTGGCTCGAGAATGCGGAATTATTCTCATCGGTCATCCAAAAGCTGAAGTCAGTCCGTTTGAAGTGGAAGGTTTTAAGATTACGCGTTCAGTTCCGGGTTTCATTGAAATTCAACTCAAAAATCAGGATTTTCCAGTTAGAATTCTTCATACGCCTTACGCGAACGAAATCCGCCTGAAAGAATATTTCGGCGAAAATAAAGAAGAGGAACTCAGCAATGTTTTAGCCGAAAACTGGAAAACTTTGGCTGATGAATTCTGCGATCAAAAGGGCGTCAATCTTCTGACGGCTCACCTTTACATGAATAAAAAAGGCGGTCCGCTTCTGGAAGAACCTGAAGGCGAAAAACCCATCAAAATTGGGAATGCGGATTTAATTTACTCAGATATCATTCCGGCTCAGATACAATACACAGCTTTGGGACATCTCCATGGTTGTCGAAATATCGGAACCGAAGATAAACCTGTTGTGTACGCTTCTTCCCCACTCTGCTACAGTTTTAGCGAGGCCGGACAGACCAAATATATTTCAATTATTGATGCGCAGCCGAATCAAAAGGTTTCTTTTGAAAGAATTCCTTTGCAAAACGGTAAAAGTTTGGCCAGAAAAACCTTTAACAATGTTGAAACTGCTGTTGAATGGCTCACTGAAAATCCAAATACTTTGGTTGAGCTGACATTAGAAAGCGAAACATTTCTCACCGCCGAAGAAAGAAAACGCATTTACCAGACTCATCACGGGATTGTACACCTGATACCGAAAGTCAGAAATCAGGAATTTAATGAAAATGAATTACGCACCGTTAATCTGAATCAGGATATTCAGTCGCTTTTCAAAGATTATTTTAAATCCAAAAACAACGGCCAGGAAGCCAATGAAGACCTCATCAATCTGTTCAACGAAATTAAAAATCTGTAATTCATGATTCCGATTCAACTTACGCTCGAAGGTTTATATTCTTATCAGGAAAGGCAAACAATTGATTTCAAAAGCCTCACTGAAGCCGGACTTTTTGGAATTTTCGGAGCGGTCGGTTCCGGAAAATCGTCTATTCTGGAAGCCATTTCTTTTGCTTTGTACGGCGAAACCGAAAGGCTGAATTCCCGTGACAAAAGAGCTTACAACATGATGAATCTGAAAGCGAACAGCTCTTTCATGCGCTTCGATTTCATCAACCACGACAATAAAATCTTCCGCGTAGAAAGGGAATTCAAGCGTAATTCTAAAAAATTTGAAGATGTAAAACCCAGTTCTGTAACCTTTTACGAAAATCAAAATGAAAAATGGGTTCCGTTAGATCATTGCGACTGCGAGAAAATTATCGGCCTGAGCTACGCGAATTTCAAGCGTACGATCATCATTCCGCAGGGACAGTTCAAAGAGTTTCTGGAATTGGGTGCTGCAGAACGGACTAATATGATGAAGGAAATCTTCAACCTTCAGCAGTACGATCTGCAGAATAATACCGCTGTTCTGAACAGTAAAAACAGATCAGAACTAGATCAGCTTGAAGGTCAGCTGAAAGGTTTTGAAGACATTAATGAAGAACATATTTCAGCCCAAAATGAACTGCTGAAAACTGAAAAGCAGAAATTCGAAAACATCAACACTGAATTTAAAAAAGCCGAAGAAACTTACCGGAATTTAAAAAATCTGAAAAGCGATTTTGAGTTACTGAATTCAAAAAAAGAAAACTACAAAAAACTGCTTGCAGATAAGAAAAATTTTGATGCTTTAGAAACCGAAACAGAACTCTATGACAGAATTTTCAGAATTTTCACGCCCCTGATTTCGGAGAAAAACAAACTTTATTCTGAGCTGAAGAACAGGATGGAAGAGCAGAAATCACATTCTACTGCTTTACAGGAAACCACTAAAAAATTTAATCAGAATAAAGAACAGCTTGAAAAAATCCGGCCTGAATTTGAAGCTTTGGACCAGTCAAAAATCCAGGAAAATGATTTGAAGATTATTCTCCAAATGTTGGGTTATTCCGCAGAAATCAAATTATTGAAAGAACGCACGGAAAATGGTTCAGCTAAAGTTAAAGAAGTAGAATCAAAGCAGACTTTAACCAAAGAAAAGATTCAGGAATTAGAAAATAGACTTGGAGAATTAAAGCCCAAAAAGCTCGATAATCAATTACTTCTAAATGCCGGAAACTGGTTCTCCACGAGAAAAAACATGCTCGAATCGCTGCAAAAACAAACTGAAAAAACAGAAAATTTCAAGGCCGAACTTCAGAAAATCGAAGAAGAATTAAAACCTTTCAACATTGAAACTGATACTTTTCAGAAGGATTTCAATTTAAAAATTACGGCGCTCGAGAAACAGAAAAAAGAAATTTCAGCCAGAAAAAGTCAGCTGGAAGTTCAGCAGAAACTCGCTCATTTTGCCGATGAGCTGCATGATGGAAAATCCTGTCCGCTTTGTGGCTCGCTCGAACATCCTCATATTGTAGAATTTAATGATGTTTCCGCGGAATTGGCTAAAATTAATAAGGAATTTGAAGAAATAGAACTTCAGCAAAAGGAAATTCAAACCAAAATCTCGGCAGTAGAAAAAATTCTGGAGAGAAAAAAACTTCTTCAGTTGCATTTGAAAACAGAAAACGGTCAGTTACAGGCAATTAAAACCGAGCTTGAAAGTCATCTTAAAACTTTTATATGGGAGGAATTTAATCCTGAAAACGAAGCGGATTTCAACACCAAAAGAGCAGAATCTTTTGAAATTGAAAAACAGATCGAAGAACTGCAAAAAGTGATCTCAGGCGAGCAGAAAAATCTTGAACAAACGCAGCAGGATCTGAATAAATTCAACAAAGCGCTGGAAGAATTTAAACTGAAAGAGCATGAAGTGGAAACGCAGATGAAAACCAGCGAAACAAATCTCAAAATCTTAAGTTGGAAGCATTATCAGGAAAACACCGTTTTTGAAGTTGAAAAACTGCATTCCGATTTATCAAAACAAAATCTGGAAACGGAGAAACAGTATCAGAAATTAATCGAGGAAAAGAAAGAAATTGCGGTAAGTCTCGCGGCACAAAAATCAACAGTATCTCAACTGGAAAAGCAGGTTTTGGAACTTAATAAAGAAATTTCTACCAATGAAATTCACATTAAAGAGGCTTTAATTCTGAATAAATTCGGAGGTCTGAATGAAGTTGAACCTGTTCTTGCTCAGGAAATCAATATTCTGGAAAACAGAAACCTCATCCAGAAATTCCGGATTGAATTTGAAACCCTTAAAAACGGAATCGAAGAACTGGAAAAGAAGCTGGAAGGTTTTCATTTTGATCAGACCCAGTTCCTGGAAGTTGAAGCCCAATTTAAAACTCTGGAAACTGAAAAAAACAACGCTAACAATGCCGTCGTAAAACTCAACACAGAAATCGAAAGACTTCAGAATGAATTCAGGAAAAAAGAAGGTTTGCTGAAAGATTTATCCAAACTTCAGAAACGCGCGGAAAACCTGAAAATCATGACCAATCTCTTTAAAGGTGCGGGGTTTGTGCAGTATGTTTCCTCAATTTATCTGCGTCAGCTGTGCGACCACGCGAATGTCCGTTTTCACCGCATGACGAGGAACCAACTGAGTCTGCAGCTCAACGAAAACAACGATTTTGAAATCATCGATTATCTGAATGAAGGCCGTTGCCGAAGTGTAAAAACGCTTTCCGGCGGGCAGGCTTTTCAGGTTTCATTAAGTCTGGCGTTGGCTCTGGCAGAAAGCGTTCAGACCAATGCAAAAGCCAATAAAAATTTCTTCTTCATCGACGAAGGTTTCGGGACACAGGATCTAGAATCGGTAAATGTTGTTTTTGAAACACTTACCAGCCTGCAGAAAGAGAACAGAATCGTCGGAATTATTTCTCATGTTGAAGAACTCAAAGAAAAAATCCCGGTATCCCTGAATATCGTAAAAGATGAAGAAAGAGGAAGTTTGATTGAGATGGTGTAGAAATCTTGGAATTTTGCGAAATTTATGAATAGGAACGGGCTTTAGCCCGTTTATGAAAAATTAAACCAACCATTGGCTTTAGCCGAAACTTAAAATGTTATATTTTTGTTTTCGCTATGCCTTATATCAAAATATATATCCATTTGGTGTTTTCAACATTACACCGTAAACCACTCCTCCCTTCTCCGGAATTGAGGATTAAAGTATGGAAACATATAAAGGAAAATGCTTCCGAAAAAGGAATTTTCATAGAAATGGTAAATGGCTTTGCTGATCATTGTCACTGTCTGGTTTCTTTAAGTTCCAATCAGACTATAGAAAAAGTAGTACAGTTGATCAAAGGAGAGTCCTCATTCTGGATTAACAAAGATAATTTAACATCAGAAAAATTTCAGTGGCAAGATGAATATTTTGCAGTTTCAATTTCCGAATCAATGATTGATCCTGTGAGAAATTATATTAAGAATCAGGAGAAGCATCACGCACAGAAATCCTTTTCGGATGAATATATAGAATTTATGGAGAAATATAATTTTAAAAATGCCGCACTGTAGGTTTTGGCTAAAGCCAATTCATGCTTAAACAATTTTAAAACGGGCTAAAGCCCGTTCCTATTAATATTGTAAGTTAAAAAAATTACGGAACAGAGCTACTTACAAAAAGGACTACAAAAAACTTGACACTATGCAAAACCTCATCGATACACTTAAATCCGGCGGAACCATCCTTTATCCAACCGATACCATTTGGGGAATTGGCTGCGACGCGACCAATGTTGAAGCTATCAATAAAATATTTGAAATCAAGAAGCGGGAAAAATCAAAATCGATGATTATTTTGGTAGAATCAGAAAAACGGCTGCAGGACCTGGTAGAAGTTCCTGAAATGGCGTGGGAAATCATGGATTTATCGGAAAAACCAGTGACATTAATTTATGACAATCCTAAAGGTTTGCCCAAGGAAATCCTTGCTGAAGACGGCAGCATCGGCATCCGTTTGGTGAAAGACGACTATCTTAAAAAACTCATCGGGAAACTGAACAAACCATTGGTTTCAACCTCAGCCAATTTCAGCGGCGATAAATCACCGATGCAGTTTTCGGATATTTCTAAAGAAATCACCGCTTCTGTAGATGCTGTAGCTGAGGAAAACCACGATAAAATCTCCGAATATTCCGGATCTTCGGTGATCAGAATGTGGAAAGACGGACGCGTAAAAGTCCTCCGCGAATAGTTTATTTATTTTTCTTGTACAGCTTTTCGTAAAGGGAAATCCAATCCTGCGGTGACATCTTTTTTGCAAGTTCAGCAATCAATTCAAAAGGAATATCTTCAGGTTTTTTAAAACGGATGCACGATTTTCCCATGTCGAGTTTCTTTTTTGAATGTTTTGGAAACTCGGTGACAAACCAGTCCAAAAGCTCAGGGTCCGCATAAATGCCCATGTGATACAGCGCGGTGAAATTTTTCTGCGATGCCAGATTGATGAAAGGCAGCGGTGTATTTGGCGTACAGTGGTAACCGTCCGGATACGTTTCAAAAGGAACGCTCCACCCGATCATTCCGTAACTTAAACCTTCCTGAAATCCCTTCGCAAGATTTTCGGAAACCGTTTTATAAAGTTTTCTGAATGCGCCTCTTCTTTCTTCAGGAACATTTAAAAGATATTCTTCAATGGAATCTGCTGGAATCTGCATGGTTTATTTTTTACTAAATTACATTTTTTGCTAATAATAAGATAAGGATTTCGTCAATTATTAAAATTCCCGGCAAAATCCTGTTAAACAATGATTTAATATTCTGAAGATTTTCACTCTAAGCACAGTTGAGAAGCGGATAAACTTATCCTACAAGCTGGCATTCAGACCATTGCAATACAGTTATTTTGAACATACTTATATTTTTTAGTCATATTTAATTATATTTAAGAGATTTCTTAAAAAACACTAACGACTAAAAAAACTATTACCATGAAAAGTCTAATCTATCTTTTAGCCTTCAGCTGCCTGTTTACTGTGAATCTAAATTCACAGACCAAGTTAAACCAATCTGCGACGTCGGTACCGTTAATTGACCGGAGTATTTTCTTTGATAATCCCGAGATTTCCGACGGAAAATTGAGCCCGGACGGAAAGTACATTTCTTTTATGAAAAGTTATAACGGTATCCTTAATATCTGGATCAAAAAATTTGACGAACCTTTTGAAAACGCACGAAGAATCACCAATCTGGAGCGGCCTTTAGCTGGCTATTTCTGGACCCACGACGGCAAACACATCATTTATGCTAAAGACAAGGGAGGAAATGAAAACTACAACATCTATGCAGTTTCGCCTTCGGCCGCAAATTTCGCCGGTCAGGATATCCCCGAAAATAGGAATCTAACGCCCTTCGATGATGCTAGAATAGAAATTTATATGGTGAGTAAAAAAGATCCCAATGTACTGATGATTGGCATGAACAACCGTGATCCTAAATGGCACGATCTGTACAGGCTTGAAATCAGTTCAGGGAAACTGACTCAAATACGGGAAAATAAGGACCGGATTACAAACTGGATCTTTGACTGGGATGAACAGCCCCGAATTGCTATGCGTACTCCAGAAGACGGATCGACAGAATTTCTGGCCGCATCCGAAAACGGAAAATTTAATAAAATTTATACGGTAAGCGCCTTAGAATCGGTATATCCCTACGCATTTACCAAAAAAAATGATCAACTTTATATCGAAAGTAATAAAGGTGCTGAAAACAATTTTATAAAGCTGGTTTTACTGAATCCTAAAAATGGTAAAACCACCGATGTAGAAAAAGATCCTATGAACCGTGTTGATTTCAGATATGCAGTATTCAGCGATCTCACCCGGGAATTAATCTACACTTCCTATGCTGATGAAAAAGAAAGGCTGTATTTTAGGGATAAAGCTTTCGAAGCGGATTATAATTTATTGAAGTCCAAATTTACGGGGACTGAAATCAGAGTGAACAGTTTAACTAAAGATGAAAGAAAATGGCTGTTCAGCGTATCAGGCGACACTAAAGTTACAACCGTTTACTTCTTTGACAGAGATTCAAAAAAAATCATCGAACAGTACACGCCAAGACCAAAGCTTAAAACTTACGAGGCGTACCTGAGCCCGATGGAGCCTATCAAATATAAAAGCAGTGATGGACTTGAAATTCCTGCATATCTCACCTTACCTAAAAATGTAGAACCGAAAAAGCTTCCCCTTCTGGTATTTCCACATGGCGGACCCTGGGGCAGAAGCTACTGGGGTTTCAATTCGTATGCGCAGCTGTTTGCCAACCGGGGTTTTGCAGTACTGGACCCTAACTTCAGAGGAAGCACAGGCTATGGCAAGAAATTTCTGGATGGGGGAAATCTTGAATGGGGAAAACTGATGCAGGATGACATAACATGGGGCGTAAAACATTTGGTTGATCAGGGAGTCGTGGATCCAAAACGCGTGACTATTATGGGTGGCAGCTACGGAGGATATGCGACTTTAGCAGGCCTGGCATTTACCCCGGATGTTTACGCGGCAGGCGTTGATATTGTAGGTCCCAGCAATCTTTTTACCCTGCTCAATACCATCCCTCCATATTGGGAGGCCGCCCGTAAAGTGTTTGAACTGCGAATGGGAAGTGAAAAAACCGAAGAAGGTAAAAAATTACTAAAAGAAGCGAGCCCCCTTTTTTCTGCTGAAAAAATTAAAGCGCCTCTGCTAATCATTCAGGGTGCCAACGATCCCCGGGTTAAAAAAGATGAAAGTGATCAAATTGTTTCTGCACTGCGGGATTTAAACAGAACAGTGCAGTATATTCTGGCGGATGATGAAGGGCATGGCTTTGATAAACCCGTGAATAATATGGCGATGATTGCGGCTTCAGAAAAATTCCTGGCTCAGTATGCGGGCACCCGTTATCAGGAAGATATGCCGGCTGATGTGGCAAAACGGCTGAAAGAAATGACCGTGGATATAAAAACCGTAAAACCCGCCAAGTAGCTGAACTTTTAAATCAAGTCACAAAAAATCCGGAAATAATTTTCCGGATTTTTTTATTAATTTTTCAGATGTTGGTCAAAATAATCGGTCACTTTCTGCATGAGATGGACTCTGTCTTTACCCATAACGTTGTGTTCATGTCCGGGATAAACAAAATAATCAAGCTGAACGCCGTTGTCAACAGCAGCTTTCAGAAACTTCATTGAATGTTGCCAAACCACTACATTATCCTGCGCGCCATGAATCATCAAAAGGTTTCCTTTAAGATTCTGCACTTTATCTAAAAGATTAGAATTTTTGTAGCCTTCGGGATTGGTTTGTGGGGTGTCCATATACCTTTCGGTATACATAATTTCGTACATGCTCCAGTCGATCACCGGTCCACCTGCAACACCCGCTTTGAAAACCTCCGGATATTTCAGCATAAAACTCGTCGTCATAAATCCACCGAAACTCCAGCCATGAATACCTAATTTTTCACCATCAACATACGGAAGAGATTTCAGGTAATCAACGCCTTTCAGCTGATCTTTCATTTCGGTTTCACCCAGATTTCTGAAAACTGCTTGTTCAAATTTCATTCCTCGGTTAGAGGATCCGCGTCCATCCATGGTGAAAACGATATAGCCGTTCTGCGCCATATATTCGTACCAGAGATTTCCGGAAGCCGGGAAACTGTCTGTCACTAACTGAAGATGCGGCCCGTTGTACAGGTAAACGATGGTTGGATATTTTTTAGCGGCATCAAAATCCGTTGGAAGAATAATTTTCCCGTACAGAAGTGTTCCGTCATCAGCTTTCAGCGTTACATTTTTAATTTCCGGTCTTTTGTAATTTTTCAGAGGATTCTCTGAAGTCAAAATATTTTTAGACTTTAAAGTCGAGGTGTTAAGAAGATTAACTGAACGCGGCGTTGTAGCATTACTGTAGATATCATAAAGCTGTGTTCCGTCCTTGCTTATAACTCCGGTGTGCATTCCTGGAGCGGTAGATAATTTTTGAGTTTTGAAATTATTCCAGTTTACTCTGTAAAGATGTCTTTCCATCGGCGATTCCTGCGTAGAAGTGTAATAGATTTCCTTCTTTTTTTCATTGAAACCCAAAATATCAGTAACCAGCCAGTCGCCTTTAGTAATCTGCGCTACAAAACCTTTTTCGAGGCTATAATGAAACAGATGGTTGTAACCCGTGCGCTGACTTTGCCAGATGAAATCGGTATTGGAATTCGGGAAAAATAACAGCGGATGCTGCGGCTCTACATATTTATCTGAAGTTTCTTCAAATAAAGTTTTCACCAAATTTCCTGTAGCAGCGTCGTATTGATTCATCTTTAAGTGATTCTGGTCACGGTTCAGCACGCCGACAAAGATATATTTTGAATCCGGACTCCAGGTTATCGCTGTTAAATATTGCTCTTTATCACCTTCGATATTCAGGAACGTTTTCTTTTGGGAATTTACATCATAAACCCCTAAGGTCACTTGATGCGAAACAGCGCCCGCCATCGGATATTTGATGTTTAGATTTTTTGCAGGAGTTGAAGCCCAGTCGATGATCGGATAATCGGTGACCATGCTTTCATCCATTCTATAAAACGCGATTTTGTTATTACTCGGGGCAGCGAAAATTCCGCCATCGATACCGAATTCGCTTCTGTGGACTGCCTGCCCGTTTACAATCGCTTCATTTTCGTCATTGGTAATCGCTACCGTTTTTCCGTTTCTGTTAACGAAAAGATTGTTTTTTACCGTATAAACGATGGTTTTGTTGTCTGGCAGCACTTTTACATTTTCCGCACCTTCATTAAGGGTCGCCCAGTCGGTGATTTTCCAGTCTGCACCGGATTTTTCGAGACGGAAATATTTTCCGTCCCGGGTGAAATAACCCTTGTCTTTCGCAGTAAATTTAATCTGCGGAAAAGATTTAAGTTTCTGATCTGCAGAAAGATTTTTATTGATTTGATATAAAGAAACCAACGTATCAGCTTTCATGCTCTGGAGTTCAGTAACAAGATAGCCGTTCTTTGTTCCCTGAATATAAGATTTGGCATCATTTGACCACGAAAACTGCGGAATACTTTTAATGGCCAGATTGCTGCGCAGACCGTTTACGGCTTCTGCCATGGTATATTTTTGGTTCTGGCCGAAAACTAAACTGCCGAAACCAAGCAATAACAAAGGTAATTTTGAAAATTTCATTTCTTAGATTTAAGATGCTAAAAATAAGAAATAATTCTGAACCGTTAAAGAAATGTTAATTCACGTGTTGATAAATGATCCCGGCAAATGGGTCATTTTCTGTTTTGGGTTTGTTCCATTTATATTGGTGAGCCCAATACGCAGCTTTCATTGAGAGAATTCCCAAGCCTGCGCCGAAAAGCACATCTGAAATATAATGTTTATTATTAGCCATGCGCATTACGCCAATGCCGGTTGCGACACCATAAGAGACATACGGAACCCATTTATAATTTTCTCCATATTCTATTGCCAGCATTGTTGCGCCTGCAAATGCGTTTGCGGTATGTCCCGAGGGAAAGGAAAAGGCGGTTCCGTCCGGACGTGTTTTTTTCAGGGTGGTTTTCAGGATATAAACCATTCCAAGATTCAGAACCTGGCCTTTCATTAAAATTACCGTTCTGTTCTGCCAGTCGGTTCTGGGTTTCATGCCCGACCATTCGAAACCATAGACCGCAAGCGTAGGCGCAAACTGAGCGTAATCATCAAAATGATTGGTAAAACCGAAAAGATGCTCATTACGTTCTTCTACAACCTCATTTTTCAGGGATTCCCGGCCGTTCCCGTCAAAAATTATTCCCGAAGTCATTAATGCAACAGGAATATATAATTTCTGATATGTAAAATCTAAACGTTTATTGTCTACCTGCAAACTGTCTTTCTGCTGCGCAAAATTCAGAAAAAAACAGTTGAAAGATAACACTAGTGAAAGCAGTTTGGTCATACGCTAAGTTTATTCAAAATTACTGAAAAGAAGCGTTGATGCGTTAAAGAGTATTAAATTTCTCGATCCGATCAATTATATTGGATAATTTTATAATAGAATTGGTCCGGAAGAAGAAAAAATCTTTTCTTAACCTACATCAATGTGAAAGAATCTTAGCCGGCTTATCTTTGCATTATCAAAATCAAATACTAACCAAAAAATAAAATATTATGTCAACAAAATGGAACTTAGACCCTACGCACAGTGAAATTACCTTCAAAGTAAGACACATGATGATTTCTAACGTAAAAGGTGAATTTAAAAACTTTAACGTAGATCTGGAAAGTGAAGATGAAAACTTCAAAAACGTAAAAGCTAACGCGACGATTGATACTTCATCCATCAGCACCAATAATACAGACAGAGACAACCACCTGAAATCAGCAGAGTTTTTCAATGCTGAGGCTCATCCACAGATTACCTTCGAAACTGATTCTTTAAATGATGATGTTACCGGAAATCTTACCATTAACGGGGTTACAAAACCCGTAAAACTGGATGTAGACTTTGGCGGAATCAACGTTGACCCCTGGGGACAGACAAAAGCAGGTTTCTCCTTCGAAGGAAAAATCAAGAGAAGCGACTTCGGTTTAAACTGGAACGCAGCCCTGGAAGCCGGTGGCGTAATGGTTTCTGACGAAGTGAAAATCGCAGGTGAACTGCAGTTCGTAAAAGCATAAAATAATTCATAGTTTATTTTTTAGAGTTCACCGGGGTCGCATGACCTTAGTGAACTCTTTTCAATTTTAATAATTAAGGATATGAATCTTAATGATTTAGACAAAATTTCCCAACAGTTCAACACCACCGAAAAAATGCCGGTTCTCTTTCTGGGGCACGGTTCGCCGATGAATGCGATTGAAGAAAACCAGTTCGTACAGGGTTTCCGGAATATTTCACGCGAAATTCCCAAACCCAACGCGATTCTCTGTATTTCGGCGCACTGGTTTACAAACGGAACTTTTGTTACTGCGATGCAGAACCCGAAAACGATTCATGATTTTTACGGTTTCCCAAAAGAACTTTTCGCGGTAGATTATCCTGCGCCGGGCAGTCCGGAACTGGCCAGAGAAACTGCAGAACTGCTGTTGCCCGAAATTGTTGAAGAAGACCACAGCTGGGGACTCGATCACGGTGCGTGGAGCGTCATTAAACATCTTTACCCGAACGCGGAAATTCCTGTCATTCAGTTAAGTATCGACTATACAAAACCGCCGGAATATCATTTTGATTTGGCTAAAAGACTCCAAAAGTTAAGAAAAAAAGGGATTCTGATCATCGGAAGCGGAAATATTGTACACAACCTCCGCATGGTCGACTGGAAAAACATCAACACCGTGGGCGCCGGCTGGGATTGGGCGGTTGAAGCCAGAGAAAAAACCAACAACTGGCTGCTGGACGGGAATTTCCGGAATCTGATTGATTATCAGAATCAGGGAATCGCTTTGCAGACTGCCGTACCAAGTCCGGACCATTACCTTCCGTTAATTTACTCTTTAGGCTTAAAAGAAAATTCCGACCAACTGTCGCTTTTCAATGATGAACTCATCGGAGGTAGTCTGAGTATGACGAGTGTAAGAATTGGGTAACTTTATATTTGAGATAAAAAAAGATTCAGAAATATTTTTGAATCTTTTTTTTGAATACTGAATTTTAATAAAACCGCCAGTAATTTGCATCGTAAGTCTTGGTGAAAGTACGCATACATTTCGAGGTATAAACTTTAAGGCTTACTGATCTGATGCCCCTCTCTTTCGAATAAGCAAACCGCGCAGCGCTCTCGGCAGATATTTTCTTTTCGCCATTGTCATATTCTGCTGTCCATTCATACTTCAAATGAGTTTCTGCTTTTGAGGGAACAAAAGAGACAGTTCCTTCGCTTATTTTCACTTCCTTAAAACCTTCCGTTCCAATATCGCACGCCGGGGAATTATAAATTTCAGCTGAAGGCTTGGGAACCACATCGATCACTTTGCTGCACTGCACCTTTCCGCGTGGACTAAGCATATCCATAGACAGAATAAACTGTCCTGCCCCATGAGCGTTTACTTTAATAATGCTCTGTTTTACATCACCCTGAAGGGTAACATTCCGTGCAAAAGTGCTCCAGTGATGGCAGTCAGTACATTGTCCCGCATTATTTTTTAGCGTATAAGTTTCCGTTTCCCCCACAGTTATTGAAGAATTACCTTCAATATAACACTGCGCAAAACCATAAGTGAAACTCAAAAAAGTGAGTAAGAGTAGAATTTTTTTCATGTTGTTTTAGATATTTTATTTTTTAAACCTGAATAACGCCTAAATTGAATTTCTCCGTAATCGGCGCATGGTTGGCAGCTTCAATCCCCATGGAAATCCAGGTTCTGGTATCTACAGGATTTATAATGGCGTCGGTCCACAATCTTGCTGCTGCATAAGTCGGTTCGGTTTGTTTCTGATATCTTTTCGAAATTGTATCGAGGATTTCCTGGTGTTCTTTTTCGCTGATTTCTTTCCCTTGTTTTTTTAAAGTCGATTCCTGAATCTGAGCCAGGACTTTTGCAGCCTGGCTTCCGCCCATCACTGCGAGTTCGCTCCATGGCCACGCGACAATTAATCTGGGATCGTAGGCTTTTCCGCACATGGCATAATTTCCGGCACCGTAAGAATTCCCAGTGATTACAGTGAATTTTGGAACAACAGAATTTGCAACAGCGTTCACCATTTTCGCACCGTCTTTAATGATTCCTCCGTGTTCCGATTTTGATCCGACCATAAAGCCGGTTACATCCTGAAGGAAAATCAACGGAATTTTTCTTTGGTTGCAGTTGGCGATAAAACGGGTTGCTTTGTCGGCAGAATCAGAATAAATTACTCCGCCGAACTGCATTTCTCCTTTTCCGCTTTTTACCAGTTTTCTTTGGTTCGCTACAATCCCGACGCTCCAGCCATCGATTCTTGCGGTGGCGCAGATGATTGTTTTACCGTAATCGGGTTTGTATTCTTCGTATTCGGAAGTATCTACCAAACATTTAATGATATTAAAAGTATCGTACTGATCGGCTCTGGACGCCGGCATATGCCCGAAAATATTATTTATATCTTCTTTCGGCGGAAAACTTTCAGTACGGTCGAACCCTGCTTTCTCGTAACTTCCGATGGTTTTCATAATATTCTTAATGCGGTCCAGGGCATCTTTGTCGTCTTTGGCCTTGTAATCAGTAACGCCTGAGATTTCGCAATGTGTGGTTGCTCCTCCCAACGTTTCATTGTCGATGTTTTCACCGATGGCGGCTTTTACAAGATAGCTTCCGGCCAAAAATATGGAACCTGTTTTATCTACAATCATCGCTTCATCGCTCATAATCGGGAGATAAGCACCACCGGCAACACAGCTTCCCATCACCGCAGAAATCTGCACAATTCCCATGGAACTCATTTTTGCATTATTTCGGAAAATTCTGCCGAAGTGTTCCTTGTCCGGGAAAATTTCGTCCTGCATCGGCAAATAAACGCCTGCAGAATCTACGAGATAAATAATGGGTAATTTATTCTCCATAGAAATTTCCTGGGCACGTAGATTCTTTTTGGCGGTAATCGGAAACCACGCTCCTGCTTTTACAGAAGCATCATTGGCTACAATTAAGCACTGTTTACCCGACACATAACCCATCACAACCACAACCCCGGCGCTTGGGCAGCCGCCCTGCTCCGCGTACATTTCGTATCCGGCAAAGCCGCCGATTTCTATGGATTCGGATTTTTTATCGAGAAGATATTCAATTCTTTCACGGGCGGTTAATTTTCCTTCGTCGCGTTGTTTTTGGAGGCGTTTTTCCCCGCCTCCCTTTTTAATTTCTGCAAATACCCTATTGATTTCTGCAAGCTTTAATTTATTTTGATCTTCTCTTTTATTAAATTCTAAATCCATCCGTAAAAAAAATTTGTCTAAAGGTAAGATTTTTAATTATAATTCCCTTATTGATAAAGCTTTGAAGTAATTATTTGAGCTACAGAAATTTAATTATCGAAAATTAACATTTTATAACGTTTTCTAATAAAATATTTAGGCTAGTTTTAGCGTTAATGATATACAAAACCTAAAATAGTTTCATGAATTCTCGGAATTCAGTTCCTAGTTTATTTTTTTAATAGTTTATTATTTGAAGGCCCCAAAAGTTGATGAAACTTTTGGGGTTTTTTGTTTAAATTTTTGAGTAATCATTGTCAATATTTTACGGCGCAATCTCAAACAGATTTGTAGCTTTGCATGAATTGAAAAAATAAACCGCAGTGTTACAAAAATCCGCTCTTTTCAGGTTGCATCTCATTGTTTTTCTATGGGGATTTACTGCAATTTTAGGAAAACTCATTCACGCAAACGCTCAGATTCTGGTCTTTTACCGAATGCTTTTTGCAGCATTTTTCCTGTTCCTTTTCATTCGTATTATAAGACGAGAAAGTTTAAAGGTGTCACGGAAACTCTTGATACAGCTTTCGGTGATTGGCGGTTTTATGGCTTTCCACTGGTTGTTTTTCTTCTATTCGATTAAAGTTTCCAATGTATCTATCGCGCTGAGCTGCCTTTCGCTATCAACGCTTTTTGCCGCAATTTTAGAACCCATAATATTTAAGAGGAAAATCGATATTTCGGAGGTCATCATGGGAATCGTGATCGTGATTTGTATGGGAATGATTTTCAAAACCGAATTCCATTACAAAGAAGGAATTTTCTTTGGAATCCTCACTGCCCTTTTCGGAACCATATTTTCGGTTTTCAATGGAAAAATCTACGGAAAAACGAGTTCAGGAAATATCATCTTCTACGAAATATTTGCAGGATTTCTGATCTTAACTGTATTTTATCTGCTGACGGGACAAATTACTCAACTCAACGAAATAAGTTACCGTGATTTATCGTTAATCTTATTGTTGGCAAGTGTTTTTACAGCGTTTCCGATGCTGGAATCCATAAAACTGATGAAGTATATCTCACCGTTCACTTTAATATTAACCATTAATTTGGAACCGGTTTACGGGATTATCCTCGCTTTTTTTATCTTTGGTGAATCGGAGCAGATGAGCCCTGTATTTTATATCGCCTCATTAATCATGATTTTAGCCATTGTTGCCAATGGAATAATTAAAGCCCGCAAAACGGCAGACACAAAAAAAGTAGAAATTTGATGAAAAAAATATTTTTTGGACTCCTTATTTTTTCAGGATTTTTTTCTGATGCGCAAATCATCAGGAAATACTCTAATGAATTTCTAAATATTGGTGCGGGAGCCCGCGGACTTGCGATGGGCGGTGCGGTAATTTCGAATCAGAACGACGTATACTCACCGATGTGGAATCCGGCGGGCTTAATCGGCATCGACCGCGACTGGCAAGGTGCTGCAATGCACGCAGAATATTTCGAGTCTATTGCTAAATATGATTATCTCGCTTTTGCAAAACCTTTAGACAATAACGGCGGTGTTTTCGCCATTTCAATCGTTCGCCTTGGTGTCGATAACATTCTTAACACCACACAGTTAATTGATACTGAAGGAAATATCGATTACGACAAAATCACCAGTTTTTCTCAATCCGACTATGCAGCTTTGCTTTCCTATGCATTTCGACCTGGAAGTCACAGGATTTCCGTCGGGGTAAATGCAAAAATGGTTTACAGAAATGTGGGAAAATTCGCCAGCGGTTATGGGTTTGGTTTTGATCTTGGCGTGCTTTATAATGCTGACAATGGTATAAATTACGGCGCCATGCTGCGTGATGCTACCACGACCGTGAATTTCTGGACAGTTAATCAGGACGAACTTTCTGCAGTGGTAAATGGCGAAGAGTTCAATCCCGCACCGAAAGACAAAATGGAACTCACAATGCCCAAACTGAATTTGGGAATCAGCAAAAATTTTGAAATTAACCGTGATTTGGAGCTTTTACCAGAAGCCGGAATCAATGTGGATTTCGCGAAAACTGCGGCATTGATTTCAACCGATTTTGCCAGCATCACGCCTTATGCGGGCGCGGAACTGAAATTTCAGGATATGATTTTCGTAAGATTAGGCGTCAACAGATTTCAGAATATTACCGATATCGAAAGTTTAAAACGCAAAGTTTCCTTTCAACCCAGTGCGGGGATCGGCATTAAATACCAAGGTTTAACCCTCGATTACGCCATTACCAATTCCGGAATCGGTGGCTCTAATTTTTACTCCAACTTTTTCTCCCTGAAATTAGATATGGGAGATTTCAGGAATTAAATTTACCTTTAGGGAAAATTTGGTTCATGCAAAAAATCTATGTTTTCTTACTTTTACTAATTTCTACTTTAAATTCTTCTCAACAGCTGGATGCTGAATTGTACGAAATAAATTACCAAAGTGGCTTAGACGCGCGGAATTTATTTAAATATAACGATCAAATTCTTTTTGCCGGTGCCCAAAACGACATGTCGCCGGGGTATTGGAATGCGAATTACGAACTTTGGTCTTATAATTTTATCTCCAAAAAAACAACGCTTCTGAAAGAGTTGGTTCCTTACGCAGGATCACCCTTTGGAAGCAACCCGCAATTTCTTTTATTCAAAGAAAAAACCTATTTCCTCGCAGAGATCAGTTCGAAACATGAACTTTGGGAAACTGACGGAACTCCGAATGGCACCCGGAAAGTTTTCGGTTTTCCTAATAATTACATGCAGATGACTTCAAATACGGAAAAAATAATCATTACCGGAAATAATACTGTTTACATTTCTGATGGTTCCCCAGCAGGAACTCATCTGCTCATGCCCACGGCAGGTGAAATTGAGAAAAAACCCTTTCTTTTCGAATCTTTTTTTGTTTTCGCCGCAAAAAATACTGAGTATAAAAATGAACTTTGGATGACAGACGGAGACCAAGCGGGCACTTTTAAAATAAAATCTTACGATACTAATGACCAACTGACCGTGCATGTAGATTTGGACTGTTATATTTTAAATGGTCAGCTGTTTTTCTACGGCCAGGACTCAAGCGGAATCAGAAATGGTTTGTGGGCCCTGGATAATTCCACTAAAAAAGCAAAGTTTATTTTTAAGACCAATGGAGTGAATTCCGGCAAGGTTCTGAACAACAAGCTTATTTTCTTTGGTAATACCACAAATGATGGCAGTAATCTTTTTGCCACCGATGGATCTGCCGAAAATACAAAAGCTTTAAATTCTACCATGCATTTTGCAAACTCGGTTAATGAAGGTACCGGTTTGCAGGTTTTGGGAGATTCTGTTTACTTCTTCGCGAATGTAAACGAACGAAATAGACTTTGGAAAACCGACGGCACAGTGGCGGGAACAGTTCCGACAAATACAATAATTCCGGATTATTCGCGGCCAAATTTTCTAAAATATTTTCCGGAAAACAAACTTCTACTCCTCGAAAATGCCTCCCATAATTTATTTTATCTTCTTGATGAAAATCTCAACGTAACGCCACTCAACGAAACAAGACTTCACGATGCAGTTGAAAAAGACAACAAACTGATCTTTAATTTGTATACCAAAAAATTTGGTCTCGAGTTATCGCAGTTCGATCCGGCTACTGTAGAAATTTCTCTTTTTAAAGACAGCCAGCACGAAATAGGAAGTTTTGCGTCGAACCTGCAAACCACGGTACAAAACTCACTCATTTTCACTGCTAATGACGGTGAGTTTGGAAACCAGTTTTACAGCATTACTAACAAAGGCGATTTGCCAAAAGTCCTGAAGCAAAGTTCGACCTGGAACAGCGTGCCCACGGGTGATCTTTTTAAAGTAGGTAATTATTTTTATGTAAAACCGTCGATATACACGAGCGCCCTGGCAAAAACAAACGGTGAGGAAGCGCACACGCAGTTTTTATCGCTTCCGCAGACGTTTGACAGCTCTGCTTCCTTTGGAAATCTCAATGACGAAGCGCTCATCATGACGACATACAGCTCCAGTCCCGAAAGAAACATTCGCGTCTGGAAAAACAATGTGGAGCTTAATACAGTAGAACTGATCAAAGAAATCCCGACAGGTTCCACGGTGCAAAACGCGAAAAGCATTTCGTACAAAGGCAATGTGTATTTCACGGTATATACTGCCGATTACCATACCCAAATCTGGAAAACCAACGGCACCGCGGCCGGAACAAAAATCGCTTTCGAGATACCGGATAATGAATACTACAGCAATGTTCCAAGGCTTTTACAGATCTTTGACAACCAATTATTAGTGGCTAAAAACACGAAGCTTTGGGCCTTTAACGGAGATACCGAGCAGATAAAGGAAATTCCTTTTCCGACAAATAACTGGGGATACGGCGACTGGAATATTTCCGACAGTACATTAATCGATGAGGGCAAATTATATATCCTCTCTCAATTAGGTTATGGCAGTGTTTTCAGATTTAATGATCTGCAGTCGCAGCCCACCAATCTGTTCAGTGCTAACTTTCTTGGGACACACACTTCCTTTAAAAAATGTGGAAATCAGATCTATGTTGGAAATGGAACGTCTGAGGATAAGCTGCGGGTGCTTTGGAGCATTACTCCCTCGACCGCTTCAACTAAAGAAATCATCAACTATAATGCTGGCGCTTCGATTTCGAATTTAACATGTGCGAAAGATTATCTATATTTTCTTCGGGAAAATAACCCGCAGGTTTGGCGGACAAACGGCACCACTGAAAGCATTATTTCGCTGCCGCTTAATGTTTTGAATGACGAACAGATCGCTTCCGATGATCAACTTTTAAAATTACATTCTTATGATGACAATATTTATTTTGTGGCAAAAACCAAAAGTTCCGGCACAGAACTTTATATGGTGAAAACCGAATTGCCAGTTTACCTCAGTACAGGAAATGCAGCGACGGGAGGCGAAAAGACCAAATTAATCTTATACCCAAATCCAGCAACATCATTTATTAAGATCAAAGAAAACCAAGCCCCGCAAATCGAGACATACAAAATATTTGACACAACGGGAAAACAAATCCTGAGTGGAAAATATACCGGTCAGGACCAATCCATCGATATTTCGCGGTTGCTCACCGGAAATTACATTATGGAAATCACAACTAAAAACGGAAGCCGGTTTTCTCAAAAATTTATTAAAAAATAAACATTCTTAAGTTAAATCAAACATAAATTATCATGAAAAAAATCCTGCAATTATCGTTTATCATTCCTTTTGCTGCAGTTTACGGCCAGAATATTTCGAATTACGAATATGTTTCTGTAGCAAGCAAAACCGGGAATTTAGAATCTGGTAAATACGGGTTGAGTGGGATTTTAAACTCAAAACTTAAGGCGGCGAAATACGAGATCATCAGTGAAAGCAATGAATCATGGCCAAATGCTGCCAAAAATAATCCATGCGGTGTGCTGAAAGCAGAAATTGAGGATACCAGCACTTTCCTAAAAAACAAAATACAGGTAAACTTCAAAGACTGCAGCGGAAAAACTGTGGCTTCGTTTGAAGGAAAATCAAACATCAAAGAATATGAGCCCGGATTTAAAGATGCTTTAAATGTGGCATTAAGAAATCTGCCTGCTTCAAATCCTGAGAAATTGGCAGTTATCAATGAAACTCCAAAACAGAACGTAGCAATCGCAGCCGAACCTGTGAAATCAACATCAAGCCAAACTCAAAACAGCAACGCAAAAACTGAAAGTAAAGCCCAAATTTTCAGTAATGGTCCATTAAATTTAAACAGGATCTATATTTCAGAAAATCAGTTTATTTTAGCTAGTCCAAATAATTCAACGCCATATGCGATTTTTAAAGAGTCTACTAAAAAAGAGGTGTACAGAATTCAACTACAGGATGGTACGCAGACTTTAGGATATCTTGAAGATGGAAACATTATTATTGAAGTTGCCAATAATGATGGCAGTTTCAAAAAAGAAATTTTCACACAAAAATAATCCCTTACTGATTATCATTAAAATACTCCCAAACTAAGCCGCCACGGTTTTTACCAAGAATTTCCTCTAAAGTTTCTCTTGAAGATTCTTTTACTCTTTTTACTGATTTCAGTTTAGAAAGTAAAAGTTCGATGGCTTTCTCACCAATCCCCGGTATTTCTTCAAGCTCAGATTTAATGGTTGAATTCTTTCTTCTGGTTCGGTGGTGTTTTACGCCAAAACGGTGAGATTCGTCCCGAACGCGCTGCAAAATTTTCAGCGTTTCCGATTTTTTATCAAGATACAAAGGAATGGAATCTTCGGGGAAATAAATTTCTTCCAAGCGTTTTGCAATGCCTATAATCGTAATCTTTCCATAAAGTCCTAAAAGTTTTAAACTTTTCACCGCTGAAGAAAGCTGGCCTTTTCCGCCATCGATCAGAATAAGCTGCGGCAACGGTTCGTTTTCGTCTAAAAGTCTTTTGTAGCGGCGATGAATCACCTCTTCCATAGTAGCAAAATCATTCGCTCCTTCTACCGTTTTGGGATGAAAAATGCGGTAATCTGCTTTGCTGGGTTTTCCGTTTTTAAAAACGACACATGCGGAAACCGGATTAGTTCCCTGAATATTCGAGTTATCGAAACCTTCGATATGGCGCGGTTCCGCAGGCATCCGCAATAACTTCTGCATTTCTGCCATGATGCGGTTGGTATGTCTTTCCGGATCTACAATCTGTACCTGTTTCAGCTTTTCGATGCGGTATTCTTTCGCGTTTTTCTCAGAAAGTTCTACAATTCTCTTTTTGTCACCAACCTTCGGTACAATCAATTTTACGTTCGGAATTTCGACGGTAAGATGGAATGGTAACAGTATCTCCTTCGAATTTGAATTGAATTTCTGCCGGATTTCAATCATTGCCTCCTCAAGCATATCTTCATCGCTTTCTTCGAGAATTTTTTTTATTTCTGTCGTAAAACTCTGTATAATATTTCCGTTTTGAATTTTAAAATAATTGATATAAGCCGCAGTTTCGTCGCTCGTCATCCCGAAAACATCCACATCATCAATATTCGGGTTCACCACAGTGTGTTTGTGCTGGTAATTTTCCAACAGATCAATTCGCTCCTTGATGATATGGGCATTCTCAAATTCCAGATTCTCGGCAAATTTCATCATCTGCTTTACCAGATAATCTTTTGCCTGCCGGAAATCGCCTTTAATTATTCCTCGTATCGCATCAATTTTCTGATCATAATCATCTTTGCTTTCCAGCATTTCGCACGGACCTTCGCAGTTTTTAATATGATACTCCAGGCACACTTTGTATTTTCCTTCTGCAATTTTTGCCGGAGCAAGATTAAGATTGCAGGTTCTGATTTTGTAAATATGTTTAATGGTATCGAGCAAAACTTTAGCTGGACGCACTTTCGCGTAAGGTCCGTAATACTCTGAACCGTCCTTAATCATGGTTCTGGTTAAAAAAATGCGCGGGAAATTTTCGTTTTTAATACAGATCCAGGGATACGATTTGTCATCCTTCAGCATTACATTATAGAACGGCTGGTGCTCTTTGATCAGGTTATTCTCGAGCAAAAGTGCGTCGTATTCGCTGGGAACAATGGTCGTTTCGAGCCGGTGAATCTTACCGACCATAATTCTGGTTCGGTATCCGGAAAGATTTTTATTGAAGTAAGAGAGAACCCGTTTTTTCAGATGTTTGGCTTTTCCGACATAGAGCAGCTGTCCGTTTTTATCATAATAACGGTAAACGCCGGGTTCGGATGGCAAAGTTTTCAGCTGAAGTTCTAGGTCGGGATTCATGTCACAAAAATAGGTAAAAAGTAATAGCTAAAGGTTGTTATGATATGTTTAACAAAAAACCATGAAAATACAAATCATTGTTTTCTGCTATTATTTTAGCGTGAAAATACTGACAGCCAATCGTTTAATAGCAATACATTTGGAACAATTTTTTATACCCGGTGTTTCATCGGTTGATAATCAATAAAAACTTTAAACATGAAAATGAAAATCACGCTTCTGATGCTTGCATTGGCTCAGTCCTACTGTGCGCAGCTTTCCGACTGTGGGGAGGCTATCGAAAAAATCGACAATCATCAACTTGAAATTAAGGAACTCAGCAGGCAGGTAAATTATTACAAAAACCTGCTGAACTTATCAAAAGCAGTCCGTTCATCCGCTTTTGAGGATGTACAGTATACGATCAATCAGGTAACCGGTTCCAAAAAAGACGGAACAATTCTTGTGCGCTTCACCTACCGAAATCTTAATGATCAGCCTCGTAAAATCCTGCAGTGTGAAAAAGCAGTCATCGTAGATATACAGGGGAATCAGCACCAAACTAACCAGGTATATCTATCGCCCAATGGCGGTAAAATTTTAGCGAATGATGTACTCACAAAAATTCCATATCAGGGTGCAATGGTTTTCAAAAAAAGTACAGCTTATTTTCCGGTAATCAAGGCGCTGCTGGTCTACGCTTATCCTCTAGATAATCTTACGAGCCCTAAACCTATAGTATTTGAAAATATTCCTGTAATCTGGGAATAAAAAAATCAGCCTGTCAAAAGACAAGCTGACGTTAATAATATCACGTAATTTTTATTTCGTCTGATTTTCGGGAATTACAAGACCTGTGATTTTACTTTTGTAATCCGCTAATTGAGTTTGAATCGTCTTTACATTATTTCTGAAGAACGGGGTTTCCGAAAACAATTGCTCATAATATTCTACACCTTCAGTCAGATTGGTTTTAAAGGTTTTCCACTTTTTTACCTGTGCATTGGTGAAATTTTCTGAGAAATCTTCAATTTCATTTTTTAGGTAATCGACGTACATTTTCAGTTCGTTCACGAAGAGATTCGGTCGATCGTTCTCAGGCATTACATTTTTCTCACCGTAAATATGCTGTACCATATCTGCCAGCGAAACTTCTTTGTCAAAATAAGCGAGATTTGGGCCCGGACAAACCACTACGCCCTGTTTTTCCCCTTTGACCGGAAGTTCATTTTCAAGATAAGATGAGTTCACCAAACCTACGCAAAGACATGATTTTTCAGTAATTTTAGTCTTTGTTCTGTCGTATTCGCGATCGCTGATCTCATTTTTCTGGAGTTCGAGATCGTTCAGTTTAATAGTTTGATACTTTCGGGAGGCGGTACAGATTCCCTGAGGCGAAAATTCTTTGCTCAGTGCCAAAAACTTTTTAGGGCATGAACTTCCGGCTTTGTTCTGAAGCACTTTCTGTTGTTTCAGAAATTCATTGGTTGTTCCTTTAACGGTATTGAAAGGAATCCCAAGCGGTGAAATATTGCTGAGATAAAAATCTTCTTCTTTAGATTTCGATAATAACTGACGCGTTTCTTTGTCTACAGAAGTTGCTTCCGGGACGAGTAAAAACGGTGAACCCCAGCCGACACTGTCAAGCTGATAATTTTCGAGTAAAAATTCATGCTCTTCAGCTGTTCCTACGCCGCCCTGCACCGTAATCTTCATTTCCAGCGGTTCCGGCGGACAATGCAACTCTTTCTGCGTTAAAGCTTTTACCATCAAATCGTGTGCGGAAGCGATGAGCTCTTTTTTCTTTTGCTTGAATTCTTCCATGATCGGTCCCAGGAGTAATCCGTCGGTTGCAAAGGCGTGGCCACCACAGTTTAATCCCGATTCAACACGGTATTCCGAAACCCAAAGTCCTTTTTTAGCCAGAAAATTCCCCTGAATCATCGCAGAACGGAAGTCGCTTACTTTAAGAATAATTTTCTTTTTCAGTTCTCCCTTTTCATTTGGAAAAAAATCAGGAAACGACTCGAAATAACTGTAAAGTCGTGGATTCATGCCTGCAGAAAGTACCACAGATGAAGAAAGTTTGCTGTTCGCAAAACCGCGCAGCGATACGTGTGCATCATTATAAATTACAGGTAATTGAATGTTTTTATCAAAATTATCCTTGTCAACTTTGGTCATGATGTTCACATCAATGCTTCCTGGAGAAAGATGGATGTCTAAGAATTTTCTGACGTTTTCTGCGAAATTATCTTTCTGCTCGGCAAGATTTTTCAGACCGTTTTTTACATCAGATTTACTAGGCAGCATCGAAATATACTGGTTCAGTGCTTCTTTACTTTTACTCAGTTCCTGCTTTAAATTTTCGAATTTTAAATTCACCACATCATCCACCATATCGAGGTATGCCGTAATTCTTTTTGCCCGGTAATCTTCGATTTTATTGGTAATTTCGGTATAAGTGAAATTATTCTTTCCGTGATACAGGCGGTTCATTCTTTCAATAATTTCGTCGTCGATGATTGAAATTACTGAGGAAATCCCGTATTGAGCCACTTTTATCGGACTGTCGATGGTATAGGCAAGGCCCATCACCGGGATGTGAAAATTGTGGACAGGTGTCTTTTCTTTCATATATATTGAGGTATTGATGATATTATAATTTAGAAAACCATCAAAATTAGATTATTATTATTGATTATGCATTGAATAACATATTTAAAATGAATTCTTGACGCATGACTTTTGTCAGTACTGAAATAAAATGGTGCTTGTTTTCCTAAACTCTTAAAAAAGTGTAATTTTAGACAAATTCTTATCAATGAAAATTTATGGCATAGACCACCTTACCATTACCGATGTAATAACAATCCTGAATAACCCATCAAAAGCAAAACTTAATAAGGAAGCAAAACAGAAGATTCTTAAATCCCAGCAAAATGTACAGCAGATTGTAGAATCCGACCGTACCGTTTACGGAATCAACACAGGTTTCGGCCCACTTTGCGATGTCAAGATTTCTGAGGAAGAAACTGCACAGCTACAATACAACCTTATTATTTCCCATGCCGTAGGCGTAGGAAAACCCATTGCCAAAGATTTGTCGAAAGTAATGATGGTTGCGAAAATTCATGCTTTGTCAAAAGGATTTTCGGGCGTATCTCTGGAAGTTGTTGAAAGGCTGATTCTGATGTTGGAAAAAGATATTATTCCTGTCGTTCCGGAACAGGGATCTGTAGGCGCTTCCGGAGATTTGGCTCCATTGGCCCATTTGGTTCTGCCGCTTTTAGGTCTCGGAAAAGTATGGGAAAATGATGTAACAGTAGAAACTTCCGCAGTGCTTGAGAAACATGGTTTGCAACCGCTCATCTTGGGGCCGAAAGAAGGCTTGGGATTAATCAACGGAACGCAGTTCATTCTTGCTCACGCAATTTTGGGACTTTACAAATTTGAATATCTTTTAAATCTTGCGGACTTAACTGCGGCACTATCTCTGGAGGCGTACCGCGGCTCCTCAAGCCCGTTCAAGAAAGAATTACATGAAATCCGTCCGTTCGAAGGAAGTAAAAAAGTAGCGGCGAGAATGCTGAAGTTTCTTGAGAATTCGGAAAATCTTAAGGAACACGAATTCTGTGACCGTGTTCAGGATCCGTATTCGATGCGTTGCGTTCCTCAGGTACATGGTGCAAGCAGAAATGCCTTTGAACATCTTAAAAATTTAGCGGAAACTGAACTCAATTCAGTAACAGACAATCCGATTGTACTAAGTGCCGAAGAATCCATTTCAGGAGGTAATTTCCATGGACAATTATTAGCCTTACCATTAGATTACTGTACTTTGGCGGCTGCGGAATTGGGCAATATTTCGGACCGGAGAAGTTATCTTTTACTGGAAGGAAAATTTGGCTTGCCAAGACTTTTAACGGAGAGTTCGGGTTTAAACTCCGGCTTTATGATTCCGCAATATACTTCTGCAGCATTAGTTACCGAAAACAAAACTTTATGTTTCCCGGCTTCAGCAGATTCAATTCCTACGAGTTTAGGGCAGGAAGATCATGTGTCGATGGGAAGTATATCAGGCCGCAAATTTAACCAGGTTTTAGGAAATTTAGAAAATATTCTAGCGGTTGAACTCATGTTCGGAGCTCAGGGATTAGAATTCCGAAGGCCTGCAAAATGTTCCAAATATGTAGAAAAGGCTTATGCTCTCATCCGCACAAAAGTAGCGAAATTAGAAGATGACAGGTTGATTGGAGAGGACATATTAGCGATAGCTGAATTAATTAGAAATAGAAAATTTGAAGTAAATTAATTTTATGGCGAAAAATCTGTCCTTTTTACTCATTCATTTTTTCTGTTTATCCATCGGGCAAATGCTGTATAAGGTTTGTGACACAGATTTTGACGGTAAATATACATTTACAGAGACGGACAAAAAAAATATTCTTAATTTATACAAAACTCAGCAAGACGAAGAGGCCTCTGTGTACATCACGAGTTTTAAAAGTGGAATTCTAAAAATAAAAAACGTAGAGTCTACTGATCCCACGTTGGAATACATTTGTCGGAGCGCAGATGAATTTCCGTATTTTTATGAAATTGCCGTAAATTCCAATAATGAATTGTACATAACTACGGAGGGCGGCAAACTTTTTAAAATAGATGAACAAAACTGCAACAAAACTTTAATTGCAGATTTGTTAAATGACGTACAGGCACTTTCGTTTGATAACCATGATAATTTGTACCTAAGCTACACGAACAGTATCGTGCGGAGGGCATCAGCCGACAATCTAACAATCTTCGAGGAATGGCACGATTTCAACGATGGATTTCCGTCGGGAGATTTTGTAATGGTGGGGAATAAAATGTACATATCTTGGGTGTTCAGTATCTTCGGCGGGCTTAACTATTTATATGAAATTACGGTAGATGACCAAAACAACTACATTTCTCATAAAAATCTGGGACTTATTAAAAATGATACATGGGGTTTAGCTTCGGAATACGGAAAATTGTATGGAGTGACTAAAAGTGAGCTGTATGAGATAAATCTTGGGGACTTATCAACCAAGACCATCATGCTCAATCCTAAAACAGACCCCTCGTCCCAATGGTGGGGCGCTGCTGGAAAACACGAGGCTCAGAATATCGTTATGAATCTTTTCGAAAACGCTCAATACGCATCAGATGATGTAAACGCGATAACATTCAATTATGAAAACAGTAATCCCTTTAGCCAAACCATCTATCTGCGAGTAGATAATCTAACGCTTGGTTCTTATGAAATATACCCAATATTATTAAAAATAAATTCACCACCTGCATTGGATCCACAAAACGAATACACACTTTGTTACAATGGAGACTTAGGTACCGTGACAATCGATAGTAATCTCTCAGCTGACGACCATATTTTTACGTGGCAAAAAGTTAACGGTGAATTGATGGGCACTAATGATAAACTAATCGCGCAAAGCGCCGGACTTTATAAAGTTATCGTACAACACAAAATTAGTGGATGTATCTCAGAGAAAACATTTTCTGTAAGGCAATCCGATATTGCAATAAGTGATATTGTCATGACACAGGATAATATTTTCATTTCAGCTACCGGTACAGACCAACCTTTTACGTATGCATTTGATAATATAACCCAAGCAAGTCCCAATTACAATGAATTTGGCTTTGGCGATATCACTATGTACGCAACCAACAGCAAAGGATGTGTCAGCAAGAAAGTAAGCAGAAATATTTCCATATCCAATGCGATTTCGCCAAACGGTGACCGAACGAACGAGGGTTTTCATTTAAAATATCCAACCTTTAAGAAGTTTAGTTACGAGATTTCAATAATAAATAAGATGGGTGAGCAGGTATATCGATCAAAGGTTGACCAGCACTTTAAATGGGATGGCAAATCCATATCAGGCAGGCCATTGCCGAGTGATACTTATTGGTATACGCTAGTTTCAACTGAAAATAGTAAAATTTACCGTGGTTATATCTACCTGAAAAATCACTAACGGATATGAGTATATTCTGAAGAAAATAAATAGTACGGTAAATTCTATAGAGGTATGCTTTAAAGTTGTAACGAACCTATGCGAGCTAGATCGATATTAGCTACACTATTATCCAGAGCTTCTGTTGATCTGCCATGGCACTTGGCAAGTATGATTTGACTTTATAAGATGACTGAATACGTTTTGCGCCGTATTACTTCTTTTTGGCCCCTTTTCTCAATACCACCGAAAAACTAATAATCACTATGTAGTTGAGGACTGTGTAAAGAGTATCGCAACATTGCGTGATATCGCTACCGCTGCAGTTGGGAATAACTTTTCTGTTGGTTTGATGTTTTTTGCTTCAACCTTGGGACTTTAAACGTCCGTCTCAACAAAAATTCCATATACCTAAATTAAAAAATCTTTTAAAAAAAAGACCCGTAGCAGATAAACTTCAGTGCAGGCTTCCGTCTCCCAGCTTCTGGCACTTATAGCCTTTAGCTACTGTCTTAAAACAAAAAATCCTCAATCATTTCTGATTGAGGATTAAAAAAAGACTGGCGGCGACCTACTCTCCCGCTTACGCAGTACCATCGGCGCTAGAGGGCTTAACTTCTGTGTTCGGAATGGGAACAGGTGAGCCCCTCTGCTAAAACCACCCTAAAGGCTGTTAAAATTGTACAATGTAATATGTATTATGTACAAAGTATATGGATAAAGTAAGGTATAGATTCTCTATGTACTGTATTTCGAATACATTGTACATAGTACTTTCTACATTTTACTATATAAAAATCGATAAAAACGTTCACAAAGAGATAACCGTGCTGCACTTACAGAGTGCGCCTAATTAGGCTATAAATCTACGGGTAATTAGTACTACTCGGCTATGCCATTACTGACTTTACACCTATAGCCTATCAACGTTGTCATCTCCAACGACCCTTAAAAGATGTCTCATCTTGAGGCAGGTTTCGCACTTATATGCTTTCAGTGCTTATCCTTTCCAAACGTAGCTACTCTGCGG
>JAANMY010000928.1_pt1 | contig 36926 bp, 24 predicted proteins | sample 7279691 | NCBI WGS metagenome assembly JAANMY01 (sample SAMN14094543, study PRJNA606508) | bioreactor metagenome | isolation source: A lab-scale SPAN reactor treating ammonium-rich wastewater day 388 | place: Ireland: Galway | collected 2018-02-07
CACCCGTGCCGAGTTCGAGGCCCTGCAAAAACGGCTCGTCACCCACACCGCCGTCCAGCACGCTGAGGTCAACTCCGCCGAGGACGTCCAGCGGCGTTGTCGCGAGATCATCAGCAACAACAAGATGCACCTCGTCAAAGAGGCCGGCAAAGAGGGAGTTGGGGCCGTGCCGGGGTGCGGCTTTTGGTGCAGTCGTAGGTTGCGGTCCAGCCTTTGCCGTGCAGCCAGAAGCAGTATCCGGGGACTTACGTCCCTCGGCTCGCCGCTTTGGTCGCTGACACAATCGCGCTGGCGCTTAGGGTTTGAAATGCAGTTTTCACGAGCTCGCACTAGGGAGTTTGCGGCTTTGTAGAAAGCACACTTAAGTGCTTGCTGCGTAAGGAAAATGATTGATCGTTTCACGGCCAGTTCAAACCGATGAGCACGTTGGTTCGAGGACCAGATTGCCAAATCATGTCCGTTCAGATGACAAAAAAGCACAGGATGGTCATCCTGTGCTTTAGGCAAAACAATTAGATGGATAGGACCGATCTAGCGCCGACGCCGCCGCTGGGCCATGATCCCGCCGGCCACGACGATGCCGCCCCAGAGGAGCATCGTGGCGGGTTCGGGCACTTCGGGGATGGTCGTGGTCGTGCCACCGCCATCTCCTGGGGGCAGGTCGCCCCCTGGCCCGCTGCCGGGCAGGCCGCCGCCGGGTTGACCGCCATCGTCGTCCCCACCCGAACCGCCGCGGCCAGAGCCATCGTCACCGTTGGCAACATCTGGGTCGGTATCGTTCGTGGGATCGCTGTCGGGGTTGGGATTTGAATCGGGATTAGGATTGGGGTTGTCATCATCATTGGGCGCCATGATCAGTTCCCAATTGCCAATCAGATTGAAGGCCGCGGTGACTTCCATGCTGCCGCCAACGTCGGAGAGAAGCAGCGCCTGAAAATCCTGGCCGGGCAAAGCCATCAGGGAGACCGAGAGCGTGCCGGTCGTGCTGCCGCTGATGATCGGATCGGAACTGCCATCGAGCTTCATCAGCCCCAAGAGGTCAAGCTGCCTCGGGGGAAGCTGGTCGTAAGTGAGCAGGCCCGTGCCAATGGCGTTGAGCTGGTCGGGCGTGAGTTGCCCCGCGGCAAAACCCGCCGCATTCATGGTCAGGTTGAAGACGCCATTGCCGTTGCTGAAACCGACGGTCAAGCCTTGAGGGAAACTGCCATTCGGGACAAAGTTGTGATAGCCCAGGCCGCCGAGTTGGCCGACGTTGGGATAGCGATTGAGGGTCATGACGGGCAAGGAGAACGAGGGCAGCGGACCGGCCACGTTGGCGTTGTTGATTTGCAGGACGGAGCCGATGGACTCGTTGAAGTGCAGCGTGAGCTGCGAGCCATTGGAGGAGAGCGTCATCGGCCCAAACGTGCCGCTCATCTGGGTGATGTTCATGGTGTCCGCGACCAAGCCCCAGGTCAGGGCCAACGACAACCCACAAACGCCTATCAGCCGAACCAAGGATCTCGTAGCCATCTCGTCATCCCTCATGCAAACGTGAATCATCCACCCCAGTCCAGGATGATTTAAATCCGATTCGCTAGCGCTGCGAACCAACCGCGGCGCCGGCCATACCAACCGCCCAGGGCCATGGCGCCGCCCCAGGCCAGGAGCGTCGTCGGCTCGGGAATTTCGGAACCGCCGCCGCCATTGTTGTCGTCGATGTAGCCGCCGATCAAAAGGAAGGCACCCTGCCCCTCGACAGTGCCGCCGTAGTCGAAGACGTTCAGCATTTGCGTCCAGAGATCGCTGCTCGCCAATTGAATGGCAAACAAGCCGCCGCCCGCCGCGGAGGTAAAGAGCGAAAGATCCTCGGCGGATTGATTGTTCGTCAGCAGGGCGCTGCCGAGCAAGGTGACGCCGTACGGCCCGGGAGCGATGGCGGGATAGGGCGACATGTTGACCGAACCCATGCCGGTCGAGGGCGATTCATTGATGGCGTGTTGCACGGAGGCAACGGTGAGATGCCCCATGAAGTCCGCTTGGCCCGAGCCGAAGTTCATCGAAAAGGGCGTCATGACGTTGATCGGAAAATTGACCGGGTTTGGCAGCGGTTCTCCCACCGGGTAGGCCACCGAAGCGACGGAAAATTGGAACGTTTGGAAGCCGGTCGGCACCGCCGCGACGGGACCATTGTTGACGTAGGTCATGTTGGACGGACCAAAGGTGATGGTCACGATGCCGTTGCCATCGTTGAGCAGGCTGCCGGTCGAATGCAGGGTAAAGTGGGTCATGTTGCCCGCCATCAAATTGATGGGGTCCGCCTGCAGTGAGCAGAAGGGCAGCATGGTTCCCCAAAGAATCAGCAAGTTCGATAAACCATGAATACGCATGCCACTTCTCCATAAGAATGGCGTGTTCGAAGGACGCGGTCCGGCCCCGGGTCCTTCCCGTTGGATTTAACACTCAGGGGGAATCGTCTAAGGGTGTGCATCAAGAGGTTTCACGAGCCGTGAGCGGAATACTTGCTCCAACGTCCTTGTAATCAAACCGCCCAAAAATGCAAGCTCAAGTCGAAGGCTGGCTTCGCCTTGACGAGCAGGATGGATGATTCGCTCACATCTCACCCCTTTTGGGCCATTTACCTAACTCACTTGGCTTCACTCATCATCGGTCCGGCCTGCATTTGCGTGATCATGCGCTCCCCCTTGCCGAAGAGTGGATATCGTCACATTCGACCAATGACATGGCCCAACTTGGAGGATTTGCTTTCCATCAAGTCGCTAAGCCTTTGGCCTGCCCTCGCCAGGTCATCTTGCTCAAATTGGGCAAAAGCGGTAAAGAAAGGGCAGCATGGATGCAACTTGAGGAACGCCACATGAAGGCGATCGGTCTACTTCATCTGGGCTGGATCATCACGGGACTGGGACTAATCGGACTTTACCTGCCCACCATGACGCTGCTCATGGAGTCATGGCAGACGGATCCGAATTACTCACACGGCTGGCTGGTTCCCGTCATCGCGGGTTGGCTGGCTTGGCGCGTGTCGCGCCGCATCAAGCTCGCCGACGCTCAACCTTGGCTGGGCAGTGCGGAGATGCTGGCCGGTCTTATCCTTCATCTCACCGCTCAGGTGACCCCCTGGCCCTTGCTCGACTTCGCGGGATTGGTTCTTCTGCTCCGCGGCCTGGCCATCTATCTCGGCGGTTCCGCCACGGCCCGGCATTACATGGTGCCCATCTTCTTTCTATTCTTCATGTTCCCCTTGCCCGTCACCTGGACCAGCTCTATCGCCGTCTGGCTGCAAGACGCGGTGAGTCAAATCAGTGCCGGGCTGCTGAGTCTCTTTTGGGTCATCTATCAACGCGGCCACACGCTGTACCTGGCCGGTATTGAACAGCCTTTGCTCGTCGCTGAAGAATGCAGCGGCCTGCGGCAGATCGTGGCCTTTCTGGCCTTAGCCTTTTTGCTGGCCCATTTATCTCAGTTAAATCGCTTCAAGGGCACGCTGCTTGTGCTCTCCGCGCTGCCTTGTGCCCTGTTGGCCAACGTCGCCCGCGTCGTGCTGATGGCGATGGGGATACGCTGGTTTGGCCCCTCGATTTTCACAGGCTGGATGCATGACCTGCCAGCATTGTTTACGCTACCCGTCGGGTTGTTGCTCTTTCTGTTCGTCAGCCGATGGCTGATAGGCTCCAGGTCGAACGACACCGCTGTCGACCAAGTCACTGCGGAGAGAGAATCGGTCCTTCCCGCTCCAGCTAGACATCTTAGCTGGACGCCGATCTGTGCTTTCTTTTTGCTGGCGCACGGCGTGCAATGGGCCTTGATCGAGCACGTACGGCAAGCCGATGAGCTGGTGTATTCCAACTTGGAAAAACCGCTGAGCGAGTTCCCCTTTCAATTCACGAAGGATAACGTCAGTTTGAGCGGCAAGGATAATGTCCTTTCAAACCAATACGCCGCGAAACTGAGCTTTGCCGATGCTTACTTGCATCGGACTTACCGTTCATCGAATCAAGGGCTGACCTTCGGTCTGTATGCTTCTTATTCCAAACAGGGGCTCGATCGCGAACACCACCCGGAAATCTGCGTTCGTGATGCGGGAGGCGGCACGGAGGATCGTTCCTATCAGCGCCTCATCCCGCTGGGGCCAGAGGGAGCCGCGGCGGAGCGCTTTCGATATCGCATCGGCGGCGGCCGAACGCTCACGATTTATTATTGGCATTACACGTTTCCCTGGACGGCAGAGCCAGGGGCTTTCACCTGGATCCAACTCCTGCATCAACGGCAGCGCCAGCGGCCGCCCAGCCTCACCGTGCAAGTGACGACGGAGATGATGGGGCCAGCCACGGATCTGCTGGAGGAGCATTGGCTGCCCCTGCTGCATCAGGCCTGGCTGGCTCATTTACCCATGGGCGCTCGCATGGGAACGGATCGGCTTCCCATCCGCTGGCTAGGGCCATAGTGAACCGTGCTTCGGAACCGGCCAGGCGACTCCATCGGCCACCTCGCCTTCCCAAGTTTTCACAGCCGATGTAGAATTCGCGAACTTCGTGTTTGGCATGGAAGTTAAGCGCAAGGATGTCACCCCGGATGAGAGGGATCTCCCCATGAAGAAGAACTGGCGTTGGATCGGCATCGGCACGTCGGCCCTTATCCTCGGCCTGGTAATCGGCGGCAGCATCCAAATCTATTACAGCTACCAGCGCAGCGCGAATTTTTACATCAAGGCCGCCGAAGGCGCCTATGGCGAGGGCATCAAGCATTGGCCGCAAAGCGACACGCAAGCGATGACTTGCTTCCATGAAGCCATCCTGCACGCGGAAAATGGCTTCAAGGTTTTGGAAAAGGAACGCTCTTCCGGATCGATGTCCCCCGATCAACAAACGCTCCTCGTCAAACAGGAAGGGCTGCTGTATTGGATCAAGATGAAAGCCCTGCGGGCCCGCTGTCTGGCCAAGTGGCAAAGCGAAGGCAAGACGATCCCCGCCGCCGAAGCTCAAGGCAACCGTCATCCCTCCCTTTGGATCGGCCAATACACACCCAATCGTCTTCCCGACGAAACCATGCGCCAGGAGGCCGTCTATTGCCTTCGCCAGGCAGCCCTGCGGCTCGCCGACGTCTTGGAAGTGCAACAAGAAGCGGTGGCGCTCGAGATGCAAATCGAACCGAAACAGTGGCCCATGGCCCAGATCGTCGCGCAGCAACTCCTGGCCCTGGAACCCAAGGACGAGCGCGTCCATTACATCCTTGCCCGTTATGAATTCGAACAACCCGTCTCGGCCAACACACAACAATCCAGCCAACCCCTGCCCCTGGGCAAGCGGAGCCGGGAACGCATGCAAAAGGCCCTAGAGCACTTGGTGCAGTTGAAGCGACTGGAAACGCCGCCGCGTTGGCGAACGCTGCACCTTGAAGCCGAAATCCATCAATGGCTGCTCGTCACCGCCAGGAATCCCAATCAACGCAAGGGCCAGGATGAACAGAAAGCGCTTCAAGCCCTCCATCGTTTGCTCTTCGCCGACACCACGGGGGTGCTGAACCGGGTTCGACAACTGGATGCGTTCGGCCCGATGAGCCGTCTGGATACCGAAGGCTTGCTGCAACTGCATCAGATGGCGCTGGATCGCCGGTTGGATGAGCTGCGCCGCGGCCCCCAGTCAGGCGTTAGCCCAGGTTTGGCACCCGGTTCAGCTTCTTTGGAACCGCTGGTGCATACCGTGGTTGCCATCATCGACGTCCAGAAAAAAATTCTGCAGGGCAGCCCCACGACTTGGCAAGTCGGCGCCTGCGCGGAGTCGGCGGCCTGGACGGCCAATCGGGTGCAAGCTCAATTCACCAAGGAACAGCCCGAGACGTGGCAACGACTCTATGAGCACATGCATGATTGTGCTGAAACGGCCCTGGCACAGCGATCCCTGAATGCGGCCACAGTCCAAAGGTTGGCGGAGATCGCTTACCGGGACGCCCAGTGGTTCGCCAAGGCGGGTCAAATGGAGATGCAACGGCAGCGATCGGCCCAGGCCGTGCATTGGATCGATGCGGGTTTGCAATTGGGCCAGGATCAGTCATGGTCCGCCGCCGCCATGCTTCAGCTTCACGAAGTCGCGGGCCGCATCAAGGCGTCGCAAGGTTTGCAGCGCGATGCCCTGCAGCCGCATCTGTTGGCCCTCAAGGAAGCGAAATCTCCCGCGATCCAAGCCAGCGCGTTTCTTCTCGAAGGCGCGCTCGCGGAACGCGAAGGCCGCCTGGAAAAGGCTCGTGATGCTCTGGAAAAGGCCGTGCAACTGGCTCCCGGGACGGACCTGGCCCGCCGCGCCCATTCAGTCCTGGGCACGCTTTATCTCGCCTTGAATCAGCCGGACAAGGCCCTGGCGAGCCTCAAAGAAGTCGAGACCCTCTATCGCCGTTGGGATCAGCTCACGGAGGAAGAACGGGCTTGGCTTTATGAATTCATTCGCGGTCCAGAAGACGTGGTGCTTCTGCAAATCGAAGGGCATCTGGCCATGGCGCTCAAGACCGTGCCGTTGCTCAAGAATGGTTCGGTCGATCCCGATGCCGTTCGGGAAACGGTGCAGCGTCATGAGCAGGCGGCCCTCAAGCTGGCCCAATCGTTCGCACCGCGCAGCCCGCGGTCTCGCATCGCTCGAGAGCGCATGGCGCTCTATTTGATCAATGGCAATCGGGTGGAAGAAGCCGAGAAAGCGCTCGCGCAGTTGCGCGGCGATTTTCCCGATAGCCTGAGCGTGCTGCGCATGCAGCATCAATGGCAAGTGCGCCGCCGGCTAAACGAGAAGTCAGCGGCGGCGACGCCGCCGGATTGGCGGGACATCGACCAGCACATTCAACAATTCATCAGCCATTATCCGCAACAAACCGCGGCGCGGGTTTACTGGGTGGAATGGTTGTTGACCACCGATCGGCTGGCCGAAGCCAAGGCTTATCTCGCGGACCCGACGCACTTCCCCGCGGGCAGCGATGACCGCGGATTGCAGCGCGTGCGCACCCTCGTGCAGTTGATGAGCGGCGAGCGCTCTGCCGACCAGGCCGTCGTGCAAACCGCGGTGCGAGATCCCCTGGTCGACGCGGTTTTGATCCAAACGGCCGCCAACGTGGATGCCAAGCAGCAACAGATCGACTCGGCCTTGCAGCGATATGAAAGCAAAGGTTTGTTCCAGTGCCTCAACGCCAATCTGGCCTTGGCTCGGCAAGATTATGTCGAATCAGCCAAGGGTTTTCTCAGTGCCTTGGAATGCACCGCAGTGCGCTCCATGGCCCGGCGGGGGCTGCAGTCCTCCTTGATGAGCCTGGCCCAACAGGACCCGGTCAAGGCCCGTGAATACATCACGCAGTTCTTGCAGGAATATCCTTCGGAGCCTGCCTTGTTAATCAGCTATGCCCAAGCCTGCCTGGCCATGGGCGACTTCGGCCAACCGCAACAGCGCGACAACAAAATCAAGGACATGGCGAGTGCCCTCAATGCTCTGGAGTCCGCGCTGATGCTGAATGGCTCCTCCGCCATCGAAGGCGCCTGGATCAAAGCGCAATACTGGCAACAGATCGGTCGGTTGGACGTGGCTCGCGCGGAAATCAATCGGATCTTGATGCAGCAACCGAAACATGAAGGCGCCTTGCTGCTCAGTGTGACCCTGGCGATGGATAGTTATGACCCGGTTCAATGGCAAACGGCCCGGCAACAGATCGCCATCCTGCAAGAGTTGCAAGCCAAATCGCCCGTCCCCAGGATGTTCCTGGCCCAAATCATGGACCGCGAGGGTCAGACGGAGAAGGCCCTGCAGCTTTACGATCAGATCATCAGTGAATTCCCGTCCTATGGGCCCGCTTACGCCTTGGCCGTGGACGCGCGGCTGCGCTCGGCGGATGCCGCTTCTGCTTATCCCCTGATCCGTCGCTGGCGTGAAGCCGTCCCCATGGATTGGTTGGCGGCACGATCGGAGATTCGTTACCTGGCCAGCACGGGACAAGTCGATGCCTGCAGGACGATCCTCGACCAATTCCAAAAGCAAATGATGGAGAAAGTTCCAGACTCCAGCCAAGCGATCGTTCAACAAGCCATCCATGCACAAGTCGTCGCGACCCTGGCGCAAGGTTTGATCCAGAGCAAAGCTTATGGCGAAGCCCAAGCCTGGCTGGAACGTTGTCTCGATCAACGACCCGATGACGAAGCGTGCCTGCTCCTCGCGGGGGAAATCTGCTTGAACCAGATGAAGGAGGCGCCCCAAGGACCCACTCGGCAGGCCATGGCTCAGAAGGCCATGCACATGTACGCCAAGGTCTATCAACATCGCAAGGGGCACCTCATCGCGGGGAACAATCTGGCATGGTTGCTGGCCAAGGAATTGAATGATCCCGCGGAGGCATACCGGCTTCTGCAAGAAGTGCGACAAAACCGGTTTACCTCCCAGCCCATGCCCGTGGAGATGATGCCCGCGGACTTGCTTGACACGTATGGTGTGGTGCTGGAAGCCATGAATGAATCGACTCGGATCGCCGAGCAGCGCGACCTCTTCGAAGCCGCGCGGCGACGCTATCCGATGGATGCGCGCTTCTGCTTCTATCTAGGCAGAGCCTATCAGAAGCTAGGGGATCGAGCCAAGGCTCAGCAGTCCTTTGACGCCGCCGTCGCGTTGGCTAATAAACCCCATCTGTCCCTTAGCACGGAGAAGCGGCAGACCCTGTTAAGCGAGATCGAACGGCTGCGTTAAGCGGCTGGCATATCTCCAGGAAGCCATTCTCGATTCAGGAGCCGATGCAAGGTTCGCCATGAATCCAGTGACTGCGTTTGACACGGAGAAAGTCTTTCAACCTCTGGAATCGGGTCAGACGGTGCCCCCCCGATGGCGGTGGCACTACGGCCACGTGCTTGTGGCGATGGTGCTGATGGGCGTCTTTTGGCTGGCCAATCATGCGCCACTTTGGCACACAGACGTCTGGGGACATCTGAAATACGGCCAATGGATCGATCAACACCACCAACTTCCCGAACATGAACTGTTTCTTCAAGACCTGACTCCCGGGGAAGCGTATGCCCCGTTTGCCTGGCTGGCGCAGTGGACGTTTTACAAGGTCTATCAATTCGGCGGCTGGCTAGCAGGGTCCGACCCTGAGATGCACATGGCAGGCGGCGTTGCGGCGTTGCGCTTTTTCCATGCCGTGCTGGTCGTTGCCCGGTTTGCCATCATGTTCTTGGCGTTTCGTAGAGTCAGCCAATCTTTCGGATGGGCCTTGGCAGGCTTGGTGGTCATGGCCCTATTCAGTTTTTCCAACCTGGGCATCCTGCGTCCGCAAGTCTTCGGTGAATTGTGCTTCGCTCTCTTGCTGCTTTCCCTGAGCGATCCCGTGCCGACCAAGCTTGCGATCTACGGCATGCCCGTGGTGTTTGCCTTCTGGGTGAATTGGCATGGTTCCTTCATTGTGGGACTGGTCTTTATCCTCGGCATCATCGGGGGGCAAATGCTGCGCATCGTCCGCACGGCTGGAGTGAAAGTGCGCGCGTATTGGCGCGATGAAGCTTTTCGCATGCTCATGCGTTTGCTGTGGCTGGCGATCTTGGCCGTCGGGTTGTGCAATCCGCGCTTCTTCGCGATTTACACAGAAATCTGGTCCTTCGGAGATCATCCGAATCTGGCCTTCATGGATGAATGGAAGCCCCTCGAATGGCATACGCCTTTCGGTTATGTCTTTCTGGCTTCGCTCGTGCTTGTGCTCTGCACGCACGCAACGGGCCTCCTCCGTCCCGCTGAACCGCAACCCGACCGCACTTTTGGCCCCATTCCGCTGGGGCAGATGATCCTCCTGGTCCTGCTAGGGTGGCAAGTCTACCAGCACCAGCGCATGATGTTGTGGTGGATCATGGTGATGCCCTGGATTTGTCTGCCGCCCTGGGCACGGCTGACGGCCCCGTCTCAAGCACATACAGCCTTTTCTATTTGGTCGCCCAAAACCGTTGGTCAAGCTCTGCGGCCCCTGTTGATCATCGGCGTCATGGTTTGGATTGGGTTTCTTTGGTCAAGCCTTGGCTTTGTCTGGTCGCAGGGCGGTCCGAGTTTGCTCCATCAATCCTTGCACCCCGGAACGCCTTATCTCCTGGCGAAACAACTGCAACATCCCGAGGAAAACTTCTTCCCGGAGTTGGCGGCATGGTTGCGCAAAGAGGTGGGGCATGGCCCCTTTCCGGGACGGATTTTCGCCTCGGAAACTCAAGGCGAATTTTTGCTCTGGGCTTTGCCTAGCGCCATGCATCCGCCGATCTACACCCACGTCCATCTGGTGCCTAAGGAACACTGGCAAGCGATTTATACGGTCAAAGCGGGGATGGCGGGTTGGCGTTCCATCCTGGATCGTTGGCAGGTCAACCTGATGGTGTTTGAAGCGGAATTGCATCCGCAACTGCGCTTGGAAGTTTATTTGGACAACGTTCATTGGATGGTGGTCTTGGATGAGACCGGGGACGCCCGCAAGCGGGACCCTCGCAGTCGTCTTTTGATCGCCGTTCGCACCCCTCCCCTTCGCGCCACCCCCCAGCCAAAGCCTTGACTGTTCCTTATCATAGTCGTTGGCTCCATTCCCTACCCCTGATGCCACGACGATGAGGTATCGACCTGCCATGGCCGCAGCACAAACCGGTCCCGATCCTTGGTTTCAATCTCTTTTCGCCGATCGCATCGGCGGAGCGCACTACGGCAAGAGCACGGCCATCTACAAATTCGAAAAGATCAAGCGGGCCAAGCGGGCCGCTCTCAAGGAATATCCAGATCGGCTTTTGTTGGACTTTGGCGTGGGTGAAAACGACGACATGGCCGATGAACGGGTGCGCGCCACGCTCAAGGCGGAGGTGGATCGGTTAGAAAATCGGGGCTATGCCGACAATGGCATCCTGGAGTTCAAGGAAGCCGCGGCCCGGTTCATGAAGCGCGTGTTCAACGTGGGATTGGATCCGGTCACGGAAATCAATCATGCCATCGGCACCAAACCCATCTACGCCATGTTGCCCACCGTGTTCATCAACCCCGGCGACATCACGCTGATGACCGTGCCCGGCTATCCGGTGGCAGGCACTCATACGCGCTACTGCGGCGGCGAAGTCCATAAGCTACCCCTGCTGCCCGAAAACGGCTTTCTTCCCGATCTCAACGCCATTCCCGCCGACGTGCTCAAACGGGCCAAGTTGCTGGTCCTCAATTACCCCAACAGTCCGACGGGAGCCGTGGCCAACCGGGACTTCTATCGCCGCGTGATTGAGTTCGCCCACCAACATAAGATCGTCATTGTTCAAGACGCCGCCCATGTCTTGCTCACCTTTCAGGGCGAACCGCTCAGCTTTCTCCAAATCGATGGGGCCAAGGAAGTGGGGGTGGAAGTCCACTCGATGTCCAAGGGATTCAACATGATCGGCTGGCGGATGGGATTTATTGCCGGTCATGCCAAGATTGTCCAGGCCTTTGCCGACGTGAAGGACAATTGCGATAATGGACAGTTTATCCCGATTCAAAAAGCAGCCATCACGGCCCTCGACCACGATGATATCTGGCAAGGCACCCGGTCCAAGTATCGCCGCCGGCTGGATAAGCTCGTGCACGCTTTGCGCCAGGTTGGCTTCGACGCCAAGCGATCGGATGGCTCCTATTTTCTCTATGTCCGCGCACCGAAAGCCTGCACCCATCGCGGTTTTGCCGATGCCGAGGACGTGTGCCAGTTTCTCATCAAGGAGTACTCCATTTGCTGCGTTCCCTGGGATGACGCAGGTCCCTATCTCCGCTTTTCCACGACTTACGAGGCTCGAGATGAAGGCGAGGAGGACCGTTTGATGGTGGAATTGGTCAACCGCTTGCAACCCTTGGGACTGGAGTTTTAGCGTCAGCGAGGCGAAAAAGTCGCCCAGTTTTTCCAACATGAGGCCCGAAGATGAGGTAAGATGGAGTTTTCCAGACTGGCTTGCCATTGCACAGGGGGATTGGCATTTGCCACGATTCCCTGCTGTTGACCGAGGGATATTCGGTAGTCCGAAATGATTCATCAAAAGGTATATTTGGACCGTTACCGTGTGATTCGCCAGCTCGGTGAAGGCGGCATGGGACGCGTCTATCTCGCTCGCCAGGTCGATTTGAATCGCGAGGTCGTGGTCAAGGTCATGCATGAACACGTGGCCAGCGACCCGCGTTTTCAACAGTGCTTCCTGCAGGAAATGCAGGCCATGGCCCAATTTCAACACCCCTATGCCGTGGCCCTGTACGATGCCAAGCTCGACTCCGTGGATGGCCCCTGCATCATCATGGAGTACGTTAAGGGGAAAACCCTGGACATGGTGTTGCGCGACAACAAACGCTTCACGCCGCAGCGGGCCAGCCGGCTGCTCGGACAGTTGTGCGAAGTGCTCCACGATGCCCACAACAAAGGCATCGTCCACCGCGATCTGAAGCCTTCGAACCTGATGATCCTCGATGCCGATACGCAATACGAAAAGCTGAAAGTCATGGATTTCGGCTTGGCCAAATTCACCGCCGGGCCGACGATCAAATCCGTTTCGGAAAACAACGAATACATGCTGGGCACGCCAGCCTACGTTTCACCCGAACAAGCCCGCGGCGAGGAGACCGACCACCACACCGATATCTACAGCATGGGGGTCATCGTCTACGAAATGCTCACGGGCCGCATCCCCTTCGATGGCCTGTCCACGATGGATACCCTTTTGGCTCACGCCATCGAGCAGCCCCCCCCCATGGCCTCGGAGGAATTTTTTATCCCGCCAGCGATTGAGCGCGTTGTGATGAAATGCCTGGCCAAACGTCCCGAAGATCGGTTCCATACAGCCCGAGAATTCTATTCCCGATACATGGAAGCCCTCACTTCGGGGGAAGATCCCTATTCAAGCCAAATCCCCGCCGCGCCGATTCAACCAGCCCAACCGCAACAACGCAACTCCGGAGTCATGAGGGCTCAGGATGCTGCTCCTCCCCCCTTGCCGGATATCCTCGATCCGGCCACCATGGCCTATCAAATGCAGGCCTGGATGCCCCAAGCCGTGGCTTCCTTCAAACTGACCGGCTTTATCCATGACGTGCGCGGCGAATTAATCGAAAGCTTGCCAGGCAAGATTCGGGTCCTTCTTGGCGCCAAGGGAACGCATTATGCGCCCCCCTCCTCCGGATGGTTTTCCTGGTCCTCCCCCAAGCCGGACATCGAAATGGAATTGCAGCTCTTCGAAAGCAACGATCCGAAACATAAGAATTACGTTTGGATCACTGTCGTCCTGCGTTTCGTCGGGAAAAAGCTCACGGCGGAATGGCGCGAGCGCGGCGAGCAAATCTACCGCGATCTGCGCGGCTACCTCATCGGCGCCTCGGCTGATCAGAATTAATTTCAACTCACTTCGAGCGAACGTCAAGTACGCTGCGAGATCAACCGCTGGCCAACTCCAATGGCTTGACGGGATCCCCTGTGAAACCGTATGCGTTGCATTGCCGACGGTTGCGCCTTCATCCTACCTTTACGGCTTCTTCGTTTGCCCCCAGATCTAACATTATTGATAATGTTTGCGTACCGTCCACCGTTTGACCGCAGATTTTGACGAAGCAAATGGTCGAAGGACCCATTGCCATGAGCACGGCTACTAGTCTTACAAAAAGTCAATTTTTAGAGTTATTACAGAAGTGCCAACTGCTTACCCCAGACGCCTTGGCGTCGTACTTGGCTCAATTCGAAAGCGAACCTGCAGAAGATACGACCAACCCGGTCAAACTGGCGCATTTGATGATCCGTGACGGTTTGCTGACGCGGTATCAGGCCAAATGTTTACTTTCAGGAAAGCCGCGGCGTTTCTTCTTGGCAGGCAAGTTTAAAATACTGGAACCATTGGGACAGGGGGGCATGGGAGCCGTCTTTCTGTGCGAACACCTCCTGATGAAGCGGTTGGTCGCCATCAAGATTGTCAATGCCAAGCAAGTGAGCGATCCTAGCCTTCTCGAGCGGTTTCTTCGGGAAAGCCGAGCCGTCGCGGCTTTGGACCATCCCAACTTGGTCCGGGCTTACGACGCGGATCGCGATCATGACCTCTATTATCTGGTCATGGAATTCATCGACGGCGTCAGCCTGCACGATTGGGTGCAGCGGCAAGGCCCATTGCAAGTGGACCAAGCTTGTCTGGTCGTCGCCCAGGCCGCCGTTGGCTTGCAACATGCTTTCGAAGCCGGGTGGGTGCATCGCGACATCAAGCCCGGCAATATTCTTGTCGATTGCAACGGTTTAGTCAAACTGCTGGACATGGGCCTGGCTCGATTATTTGACGACTCCAAAGATCTTCTCACCAAGAAATACGATGACAAGGCCACTCTGGGCACCGCCGATTATCTGTCTCCCGAGCAAGCCATGGACATTAGCCAGGTGGATATTCGGGGAGATTTGTACAGCCTAGGGGCTACTTTCTACTACTTGCTGGTCGGACAAGCCCCCTTCGCCGATCGGGTAAACACCGCACAAAAGCTGGTGGCCCATCAGATGCTGCATCCCTTGCCGTTGCCCACTTGGCGCAATGATCTACCCGCGCCGTTGGTGTCCGTCATTGAGAAACTAATGGCCAAGAATCCAGAGGAGCGTTTCCAAACGCCCATAGAACTGAAGGAAGCGTTGCAGCCCTGGCTCACTTCACCCTTGCGACCACCGCCGGTGGATATCATGCCGCGTTGGTGCAAGGCAATCACCGATTTGGCCGGTCGATCCGACCCGCGCATCACCCAGCGCGTTCAAGCACATCTCTCCACCATCACTAATCAGAGCCAGTTGACACGCACCCTGGCCCTGACCCCTCGACCTTCCTCGACTTCTGATTCAATCAAAGCTCCGCAAGCAGCCGCCCTTTCGTCGGGTAAAATGGTCCGAGCCAAAGCAAAACTCGCGAAGGAACGACCACATGCCCAGCAACTGTCCAAGCCTAAGCGGCGGACATACGCTTCCGTTTGGATCGCGGCGGGGATGGGAGGTGGCATGCTTTCGCTAGCAATCCTATTGATCGTCCTCTTTTGGCCTAACGCCGACCGAGCAGACAAGAGGGACCGCTGGGTAAGCCCCGCGAAATCATCCACATCTCCCTTCCAATCGCCATCGACCCCTTCAGGTCTCCAATCCTCTGCCCCGGGATCGAAAATGGATCCAGGCTTGTCGAAGCAAGCTCCTCAATACAATCTGGCCAGCACTGTCTTCGTGGCCGATCCACCCACACTTGCCCCCAGCGGAGCGACGCGGGTGCAGGCCACAGTGCGTGAGGCGCTGACCCTGGCCAAGCCAGGGGAAACGGTGGTAGTGCTCAGCGATCGCATCGTCGAACCGCTGATCCTCGAGAACGGGTTGCTGGGTAAACGCGTCACCTTGAGCGGGCTGAAGCCCGATGGCAGCTACACTTTATGGCAACCACCGGCAACGTGGTCGAAAAAGGCTTTCATTCACATCGCCAACACCGAAGCGTTTACGCTGCGCGGCTTTCGTCTGGATGGCAACGATGATCAGGTCGATGCCATCATGGAATTTCAAGGCCGTTGTCCCGGCTTACGGTTAGAGCAACTCCATTTAACTCAATTCAAACGAACGGGCATCGTTTTAAGCCAGGTGGAGGGCGAAGCCGACGATCCGTTGCAATTTCGGCAGCTTCGCTTCGAAAGCGGCAAGAAAAATCAACGCCATGCCGCTATCTTTGTGCAGGCCGAAGGCAACCTTGAATCACGCCACATTCTCATCCACGACTGCCGCTTTGATGGCTTTTTTCAGAGCATGATCCGCATTGAGGGTTCGGCCAATGGCATCACCATCCGCAATAACCGCTTCTTGATTTTGCCGCAATCAGCCAAAAAATCCGACAAGATTCATCGTCCCAGCGACGCCTTCACCATCCTTCCCGGAAAGAGTCTGCGTCTGACCATCTCCAACAATACTTTCCTTCGTTTTAACAACGGGATCAACCTGGAAACCTTGCCGCCCAATCGGCCGGAGAATCGGATCGCCTTCAGGAACAATCTCATTCTGAACATGCAGGCGTGCGTTTCGGTCGAGCAGTCCAATTCCAGCTCGGAGGATGCCGCATTGGCTCAACTTTTTCAACCGTTTGAAGGGAATCTGTGCCGACCTAACAATTGTACCCGTGGCGTATCCTTCCTCAAACCGACGGTGCGCGACGACATCGATCGGCTCGCTGATGACGCCGAACAGGACGCCGTCTTTTTGCGATACTCGCGCAACAGCAAGCTGTCGTCGGCGGGCGCCGGCAACGAACCCGTGGGCGCTCCGCCCGTAGGCTGGGAAAACTGAACGCCACCTTCGGCTGGGGGCATGAAAAGCTTGCAGGCCGCCGATGGCGCGGGCGGCCTGTTTCTGTTGTTTCAAGCGAATCAATTAACTGAAGGGCTTTAGCGAACCTTGACCTGGAACTTGACAGTAGCCGTTTGCCCCGGGGCCAGCGGTTCACGCAATTCCCACCGCAAGATTAGCGATTCCGCCTCATTATCCTGCGTCAAGAAAACAGCTTCCTTGTCGGCTTGAGCCGTGCCGGGAATGTATTCGAACCGCGCGGACAGGCTGTCGACGATGGCCACGTCGTTCATGACTTGATTCGTGTTGTTGATGCACTTGATGGTGAAGGTCACGACGTCCCCCACGCGGGCGCTTTCGGTGGAGGCCGACTTTTGTAATATCAGGAAGTCGCCGGGCAGGAAGACGGAGACTTTGGGAATCTCCTTGCCTTCGACCACGCCCACACCCGTCATGGAAGCGACGGCGGAGAGCCCCACGGCCCTGCGCGTCGACTGAGTAGAGTCCACGCGAATGTTGGCACTGGTGCGGACGCGCGATTGCACGGTCGCAGGCTCATCGATTTGCTTAGCTTTTTCAGGATTTTGTTTGGCCAACAGCTTCCACCCGCTCTCGTTTTGCGCGAGCTGGCCCGATTCCCAAATCGTGCTGGTTTGCCCAAGGGAAGCGAGTTGGCGGATCACCACATAGCGCGGCGAATAGACACAGACGGGGTTGGAAATAACCAGCTTGCGCACCCCCTGCCCCGTTGTGAATTCCGCCACGGTATCCGCTGGGTCCAGCCCTTGGAGCTTGCCGCTGGGTCCAAAATGAACGCGGTTCTTGCCGTCGCCGCCGTCGCGGACGCATTCTTCACCGCCCTTGGGCGGCACCAGGATGGGCAATCCATCAGGCCCGATCATGGGGTTGCCCACGCACGTGAAGCGCGGCACGACTTGCCCGCTCAATTCGGACGCATCGGGCTCGCGGCTCCCCATCCGGATGGTCAGCATGGGCCGGCCATGGTTTTCCGCAAAGACGCGGAGATGTTCCGAGGGCAAGGCTTCGACTTCGGCGGAAACGTCATCCGCCGCGGGGATCGCCAGAACATTTTCGGGGTCTTCCAGCACGATGACTTTGGTCACCATCGCTCCCCACTGAACTTGCTCATGATCTTGAGTGGTGATTGAAAGAGGAGCGGGATGATCGCTGGCTTTCACCCGCGCCGGCATGCGCAGCACGTCGCGTGCTTGCAAACTGGCGTAAATCGGTTCGTCGGAATGGGCGGACGCGCCGTCGAAGCGGACCCGATAAATCCAGCCGGGACGAAGCGAAACGACCACGGGGCACGCCGCCGTGCGGCTCGTCTGAGGGCCTTCATAGAAGGTCACGCGCATCCCATCGCGGCCTTGCAGTTTCACATAAAAAATGGGGCCATTCGCGGCGGCTGCCATCGGCGGTTGCGCGGTCGCCGCGGCAACAAAACCCACGAGCACAATGCCCAGGCCGATCATCCCTGCTCGCTTCATGGCCGTCCACCATCCCTCTTTCGGTCCACGAGTTCCTGTCCTTGACGCTCTTGAACAGCAACAGGGTTTAAGTTCCGAGGAAGGGACGACGTGTGCCGTGCATTCCCAGGACTTAAACCCCATCGCCCGAAGTTTCGATGTCTCGACCTTCCTTGCGGTCAGGACGTTGTTACTTCACGGGGATTGCCGTTTGCGGAAAGACCGGCGTCGAACTGTTCAGCAACCCGACGCGGGGCTTGCTTCCCGAAACGTGCCCGGCAGGCATCACTGGCGCTGGCGGCATGGGCATGTTCGGCATCACCGGCATGTCCATCAGCGCTCCGCCATCCGCGGGAGCCGACAGCGGCGGCGTGTTGCGCGCTTCCAGATCGATGCCGCCGACGCGAATGATCAGCAGGATGTGGCCGCGGCGCTGGGCTTCGGCAATCGGATCCACGCCGGGTTCCAGCCGCGTCGAGCTGATTTCTTCGGGGCCGCCCACGGCCTGCGATTGATAGGCCGCGTCGGGCAGATAGATCACCTTCGTGATGAAATTCCCCGACATCACTTGATCGAAGTCTTCATCGCTGAATTCCACCGGGACGTAATTATGCGCGAGGAACGCATCCGTCTTGGCATTGCTCGGCACGACTTCGATCGTTGGATACAGTTCCAGACCTTGACGGCCGGGGATGTCCGAGAGTTTCAGTCGATAGATGGAGGCTTGCAGGAAGTTAAACCGGCTGGGCACATCCATCATGTGCGTGGCCACGCCCTGACCGCCCGTCGCCACGTGCCAACCAATCTTGGCGCCCGCGGGACCGGCAAAGCGAACCTGCGTTCGCTGCGTGACATAGGCGCCGCCATTATTGCCCGCACCGCCGCCCATGCCCGCGCCCATGCCGCCACCCACGCAGCATTGAGCGGGCACAATGCCGCCCGCCGCCATGCCGGCCATGTAATGGGCCTGCATGACTTGGCCGCCTTGCCCCATCATCGTGGCTTGGAACACTTCCGGTGGCATGCCCATTTGCGCCGCCATCGCGTGCGGCGGCATGCTGGCCATCGCGGCCCCGCCGCCGACCGGCTCGCCCCAAGGTCCGACGGCGCCGGCCATGGCCGGTGCCGACGTCATGCCACCGTGACCCATCGGGCCTCGATAGTAGCTCGAATCCGTGGCCACGCAACCGCTGGCCGCAGCCAAAGTGATCAACCAACCCGCAGTCCGTTTCATATTCATCCCCTCGCCACGGCCTACGGCCCCTGCTCACGTCGTTTTCGACCTGGCCACTTTCCCCTGGGCCGGTAAGCTGGAACCTTGGTAAGCGTGTAGAAACCCCTGACCATAGCGCTTGTCGTCGTGGTCGTCTAAACTGTATACTCGGCATATCCCGTAAGCTTCTTTCGTCAAATTCGGAAGAAACCACCCATGTCCACACGAATGATGCTGCTCTTCATCTTGGCTTTTTGTCCTTCCATCTCCCTGGCGACTTATCAGCAACCCCCTTCCACGTCTTTACCAAGCTCAACAACTTCCCTCAATCCCCAAGATTTACTCAACCAATGCATCGCCCATTTGGAGAAGCTCTCCCTCTATGAAGTACACTACACGCAGTGGACGCGGACTCCTGGGCTGCCCACGTCGTTGAAAGCGCGGTCCATCGTTGCCCCCCAAAGGCGGGTGCGCTATGAAGCGGAAAGCGCACAAGGCACCATCAAAGTCCTCACCAAGATCATCGGCGATGGGACCACCATTTGGCGAATTTCAAACCTGGGCGATGTGACCCAGGCCGAAACCTACCGCATCACGGACATGGACGAAGAGATCAAGCTGGTCGAATTGGGCAAAACCAACCTGGATGTGGACAAAGCGAAGCAGCTTCGCTTCGACATCGATACGGAACATGGGTTCCACGGCCTGCGCCCCACCATACAAGACTTGCAAAAACACATGCAGTTCAAGCCGGCCACGATCGAAACCTTGACGTTGCCGGACGGACAAAAGGTGGAATGTTACCTGCTCGTTGGCACCTGGAACAAGGAAGTGCTCGATGTGCTCGCCCCTGTAAAAAAGCCCGGCGAGGAAGCCCACGTGCCCAATGAACGCGAACAGTGGGACCGGCGACAAAGCTTCACCTTCTTCCCCCGGGAATGCCGGCTTTATCTGGATCGCCAAACCTTGTTCCCGCGCCGGGCCGAATGGTGGGGCCCCATCAAGTATGAAGGCTACCTCGAACGGTTGTCGCTTTGGGAATGGAGCATGCCGCGGCAGATTACGGAACCCGAGCTGCAGTCCATGATCCAATTGAACGACCAGGAGAAGCAACTCACCTTCAAGGAATTGAATTATGGTCAACTCCTCAAGCAGCGCATCGAGTTGATGAGCAAGCGTGAGTCGGAGTTGAGCCGCTTTCGCAAGCTTGACGTCGCTCCCGACCGTGGTCCAGGCAAATCTCCCTAAGTTTTGGTCCCAACGCTTGGCTTCAGGATTGGCTCATGCCGTTTTTCGGCGCTCACATGTCCGCGGCGGGAGAACCCGCCAACGCTCTTGACGCCGCCGCCCGCCTCGGCATGGAAGCGTGTCAGCTTTTCACGAAGAGCAATCGCCAATGGCGCGCCGCCCCGCTGACCCAGGAGATGGTCGATCACTTTCACGGCAAACGGCGGGAACATCAAATCGCGTTCACGGCCGCCCACGCGGCTTACCTCCTGAACCTGGCCACGAAAGATCCGGTCCTTCATCAGCGGTCCGTGGATGCTTTGGCCATCGAATGGGAAAGAGCGGATCGCTTGGGATTGGATTTCCTTGTGGTTCATCCTGGCGTGGCCAGCGATGATCAATGGGAAGCAGCGCTGGATCGAGTGGCACAGGGCGTCAAGGCGTGCATGAAACAAGTCGGCACAACCCCAACCCACCTATTGCTGGAGACCACCGCGGGTCAAGGCCGCAGCATTGGCCATCGCTTCGAGCACCTGGCGGGCATTCTGGCTCGGCTGAAACATCCGCAAAACGTCGCCATCTGTCTCGACACCTGCCACGTCTTTGCGGCAGGTTATCCTCTGGCGCCGCGCAAGGAGTATCTGCGAACCATCAGGGAATTCGACCAATGGATCGGGCTGGACCGGCTGCGGATGTTTCACCTCAATGACAGCGTCAAACCCCTGGGCAGCCGCGTGGATCGGCATGCTCATCTCGGCCATGGCTGCCTGGGACAGGAAGCATTCCGCCATCTCGTGCGGGATCGACGATTTCAAGACCGCCCCATGATCCTGGAAACACCCAAGGGCGAACGCGCGGGGCAGTCCTGGGATGCGATCAACCTGTCCCTGTTGCATCGTCTGTTGAAAGACAAGTAACGTCGCTTAAAATGCAGAGGAGCCGCCCACGTTTGGAACCATTCTTGTTCAGCGCCCGTAGCTCAATCGGATAGAGCAGTGGATTTCTAATCCACCGGTTGGGGGTTCGAGTCCCTCCGGGCGTATTCTCTCAGTTTGCCCTGAATGAAACGGGCTTCACCTCCATGTGGAGGCCATGCACTGAGTCGGGGGCGGGAGCGGGTTCATTGATTCGCTGAAGCGTTTCCACCAGGATGGGCCTTAATCGTTGAATGTCGAAAATGAGATAATTTTTCGCCCGTCGCCAATCACGTCGCAGCATGCTTTCGAGTATCATCCGATGCTGCGCAGCCAGTTCTTCCTTCAAATCATCCTTCAGCTCCGCGTATTCCAACAGGGTATTGAAGTATTTGCCATGCCGATCAAAGAACTCAATGAAATACGGATTGCCGGACAAATCTATCCAATAGCGATGCAAGCTATTGTCGAAAATGAGGGGTTGCCCCGGCAGCGGGCTGTTTTTGACCAATAACCTTTCCAGGCAAGTCCGGTCGAGCTTGTCTCGAACCAGGTCCAGCGCTTGAAGTTCGATCAGTTCCCGCGTTTGGAGAAAGGAGTCCAAATCGTTCACGTCAAAGGAACGCGTTAGCCAACCGCGCCGCGGCTCGTGTTGCAACAAGCCGATGCCCGCCAAGCGATGAAAAATGCTATGAACCAAGGACTTGCTGATGCCAAATTGCTTGGCGGTGGCGTCGATGCGCATGACGCGCGGCTTTTGCCTCAAGCTGTGTAAATAAATGTCGTCCGTGACGATCTTAAACCAGTTGGTGGGCGGTGCAACGATCACCTTGGCCACTTGGTCATGCGGAATCGTGCCGTATTTTTCCCAGTTGATGCAAACCCGACCGTTAGGCAGTTTGTTGAGAAACTTCTCCTCGACCAGTTGATTCACCGCCATGCGCACCGGCATCAAGCTCACTTGATAAAGTTGAGCCAAGTTCGCCAATGTCCAAGGCACGGGCACGCCAATGCCCGCTTCAAGTTTGAGCTTGAGATCGTCATGAATGTAGCGACAAAGGTTCGCGGAACTCACGACGCCACCCTATTCGAATAATAATCCACGCGCAACCAAGGCGATGTGTTCAACTTTACATGTGGATACCAACATACCCCGGCGGCATCCTGCTTACAAGATGGATTCGCCGCGGCCCGGTTCGCGCCCATAGGGAAGAAAGGAGATCCTTGAGGGACGCTTCAGCTTTCAGGCAGGACGCACGTTTGGTCCTTGACTTCGGCCTTGGGGAGGGGGGAAACGACTTCCGTTCCCGTGAAGACGATGCGGACGTCTCCCAACTGGATCACGTCGCCAGGCTTGAGCACGACGGGCGACTTGATCCGAATGCCGTTAAGGAAGGTTCCATTCTTGGAAGCCAGATCGTGCAACTCGCAAACCAAGTTAGAGTGAACCAAAATCGCGCAATGCCTTCGGGACATGAACCCATCATTGCTGACGATGTCATTATCCGCCATGCGGCCAATGGTATTATGGCCAATTTTTAGGATTCTGGTTTGTGTCTGATTTAACACCACGCACGGCAGGCTAGCCGGGTCGGCAGGAGGTTGGACTTCGGGAGTTCTTGGTTCGGCGTTCTTGTTCGAGAAGACGGCCAGGGCGGATTGCAGGTCGGAAGCGGAGAGTTGCACGGTGTGTTCGCCACAAGCATTGAACAAAGCTTCCCTGGCGGCACGGAAGGCTTCTTTCCGTGGGCATTCGAGATGCACACTATGCATCGGAGCTACGTGCAACGGCATTCCCCAAACTCGGAAGCGGCTCAGATAGAATGCGAAGGGCGACTCGCCTCCATTTCTTATGGCTTCATCTTATATTCATACCCTAATCTTCACGAAAAGGAAATCTCTTTTATCTGATATCGTAAAGTTCCGATGGGGACTTGAACCTCACAAATCTCCCCGACTTTTTTGCCCGCCATGGCCAGACCGATCGGGCTGTTTAAGAGAATGCGATTATCGTTGAGGTCATCCTCGCCCGGGCTGACAAAATGGAAGATCTCTTCCTCGTCATGATTCAGCTCAAGCACCCGCACTTTGGCCCCGAGGACCACCTGGTCCATCGGCAATGACCCGGTGTCGACGATTTCAGCCCGGCTCAGTCGATCCCGCAAGGAGTCGATCTTCGCTTGCAACAAGCCCTGATTTTCACGGGCCGCATGATATTCCGCATTCTCTCGCAAATCGCCCATCTCTCGGGCAGCAGCGATGCGTTTGGCGACCTCCACCATTTCGATGTTGTTCATGCGGTCCAGTTCCGCCTTCAATTTGTCATAACCTTCCTTGGTCATCGGAATCCGCGATGTATCACTCATTGGCTTATCCTGGAACGTTGGCCACCATTTGCTGATGCATCCCATGGAGGCATCGCCGAAGAAGGATCAAACAGAAATCGCAAATCATGGGAGGGAGAAAGCCCTCTTGGATTTGCGATTGCTTCTATTTTAGCCCATTTACGGCAACTTGGAAGCCTTGCTGCCCATTTTTAGGATGTCGCTAAAGTGCTATGATATAAAGACTTCGGAACAAATCGTCGTGCGCAAGCCCGTTTTTATGGCGTCCAATCAACCTGCGCATCGGCGGTCAAGCAAAATTGGGCCAGGAGTTCTGCTGCCTGGTCCAAGTCATTGGTGTTCACCATTTCGACGGGACTGTGCATATAGCGGTTCGGAATGCCCACCAGCCCCGTGGCAACGCCGTCCCTGGCCAATTGAATGGCATTGGCATCCGTCCCCGTGGCCCGGGGCGCTGACTTGATCTGAACGTTGATCGCATGTTGCTCGCTGACCACTTTCAGCCGTTCAAAGACGACGGGATTGATGTTCGGACCACGGACGATGACGGGGCCTTTCCCCAACTTGGCTTGGCCAATCTGCTTCTTGTCGTTGCCGGGCGTGTCCGTGGCATGGGTCACATCCACGGCAATGCCCACGGTGGGGTGAATCCCATAGGCACTGGTCGTCGCTCCGCGCAGGCCGATCTCCTCCTGAACGGTGGAGACGCAATAGACGCTGGCCTGGAGTTGTTTCCCATGCAACCTCCTCAAGGCTTCCATAACCACCCAAACCCCGACCTTGTCATCCATGCCCGGGCCAGAGATCAGGGCGTTGCGCAGTTCGCGATGCCCCAAGGCCAGGGTCACCGTATCCCCGACGTTGACAAGTGTTTCCGCTTCCGCTCCATCCTTGGCGCCAATATCGACCCAGATATCCATGAAGTCAGGGACTTTTTTCTTCTCTTCGGCCGTCATGAGATGAGGAGCACGGCGCGCCACCACCGCGGGCAGCGCCCCTGCCTTGCTCGACCACACGGTCAAATTTTGCCCCAACAAAATCTGCATGTCCCAACCTCCCATGGGTTGGACGTACAGATAGCCGCTGTCGTCGATGTACTGCACCATGAGCGCGATCTGATCGCAATGCCCCGCGAGCATGATCCTCGGCTCGGCGCCAGGATTCCTCGCGGCGATCACGTTGCCATGGCGATCCGTCCGGACTTCGTCGGCATAGGCGCTGGCCCAGCGCCGCACGACGTCCTGAATGGCCCGCTCATATCCTGATGGACTTGGGGTTCGAAGCAGTTCGACGAGGAAAGCACGCGCTGAATCCTGCATGCACAGGTCCTTTGCCATTAGGCTTGAGGCGTTTTTGGCTGATGGTTTGTCAATAATCCCAGCTTTCTAAGCCATTCGCGGATTTGCATCCAAACCAACCCAAGAATTACCACGCTGCCGATCACCCACCAGTACCATTGAATCTGATCGAGAGAAAATAAGGCCGGCGGCGGTCCAGGTTTCTTATGGCCTCCCAAAAAATCGGCCAAGCCTGGGATCTCTTGATTGACCTTGGCTTTGCCGCACAAGGAGGCGATGGCCAATAGCTCCGCCGGCACCGCGGGGCCGGGCATGCCGACGGGCATGGGTCCCAACCAGCTTTGAGCCACCCACTCCGCCTGCTGCTGCAGGGTGCCGACGCGCTGGGCCACGTCGCTCCAGACCACCGCGTCTTCCAAGGTGAACCGGCGCAGTTTCAAATCGGCATGGGTGAAACGGAAATTGTCGACAGCCAGGGTCATGGCCTTCGCGGCGGCCTTCAGTTGCCCTTGGGCATTGGCCAACTCGCCCAGCATCCAATGCAATCGAGCATCCTCGGGAAGCCAAACGAGTAATTGCTGAACGATCTTCGCGGCTTCGGCCACGGATTTTCCGGGCAGCTTTTCGCGTTCGCCGTCGCTCAGCAAGCCGATTTGCCACACGCCCGCGGGGCCGATGAAGCGGAAGGGTTCCGCTGCGGCGGCATCAAACAGTCCATCGAGCGCCACGGGACCGGGCCGTTGTCGCTCCATAAAACGGCGTCTGACGAGCATCCAATGAAACCGTTCAAATTTTTGCCATTCTGGCGGCGCCATCGCATAGGCCGACTCGAGGCAGCTCACGGCCGCATCGAGTGCTCCACTCATCTGATAGACAGTGCCGAGGTTGGCCATGATGGCAAAATGATTGGGGTGCTCCCGGCGGGCCTGTTCCAGGACTTCGATGGCTTCTTGAAAGTAGGGAATCCGGGCTTGGGTGGTGCGCACACGGTAAAGGTAAGCCCCCAGGTTGGCCAATTCGTCTGCGGTCAGCTTCGTTTGATGGCCTTTGTTGCGTAATGCTTCGATCCTGGCCAGGTAGCGTTTCCGTTCCTCGCTGATGGCCCCGCCCGCGACCTGCTGCATGAGGGCATCCGGCGGCCCTAAAGCCCTCAAGCGATTCAATTGGTCGAGAAAACGCTCCAATTGGTCGTCCAAGGGAACGGCAGGCTCCGCGGAATTGTAAATCCCGGCCTGCAAGGGAACTGAGGCTGCCCCCAAACTCCATATCAATCCCGTGCAAATGAGCATCAGCAAACGCAAGGGGGACATGCTTGACGACTCCCAGCGATGGTCGTTTGGGATTTCAATACAGCAGCGACGCCAATTGTCCACGAAAGTCGTTGGCTAACTCGTTATCCGGTCCCAAAATTTTAAATAGGGAAACCATGGCATCCTTGACGGGTCCCTTGGCCAGGCTGGCGTCTTCTTGACCGGCTTGAAGCAATACGGGCAAGGCTTCTTCATAGCGTTTGGTCGAGGCCAAGGCTAAACCCCAATCCAGGCACGCTTGTGGATCGTTGGGTTGCTGTTGCCATCGGGCCTGACAGGTCGCGAACCCGCCTCGTTCTTGAACGTGGCGCTGCCAATCCAACCGTGCCAACACCTGCCTGGCGAGGTCGTGGTATTGGCTGCCTTCGGTCACGCGCTCAGCCGCTTGCCTGGCCTCCTTGACCCGGCCCAACTCCAGCAAGGCCGCGGCGGCCACGGCCTGCACGTCTTCGTTTTCGAGGCACGTTGGCCATTCAGGAGTGAGCTGTTCCAGCGCCTGAGCGGGCTGCGTCGACAATAACGCTCGCGCCATTTCCATTTTTTCCTCAAGCGGGCTGGGCAGATGGCGGTCAAGAAAGGCGGCCAGCTGCTCGGCACTCATCAACCCAGTAAAGCGGCCCGCGAGTCTGCGGCGATGAAACAGGAAAACCGCCGGGACGCCATTGACGCCAAACTCCGCGGCGAGATAGGGATTCACATCAATGTCGATGGTGACCAGGTCGAGCTTGCCCGCGCGATCCTGCACGGCCTGGTGCAAAATGGGTGCGAGGAGACGGCACGGGTGGCACCAATCGGCCATGAAATCCACGAGCACGGGAACCTGCTGTGAACGCTCCAAGACGGCAGATTCGAAATCGGCAGCCGAGATGGCGCGCCCGGCGGGAGAAGTTGATTCCATCGTGATCCCGTTCAAACTAAGTGGCAGCAGCGAAGTCAGGCTCAGAAATTATATGTTTCCCGCGGCGGCCGGGATGATGGGATTTCTCTTCTTTTTGTCGAATTCCAAACCGCCGTTCGAAAGAGTTGCCCGGGAGGGATCGTTTTTTGTTTGATCTTGACCAGATGTCGAACTACATTTATGTATCGCACAGCAAGTACATGAACTTGCCTCTGCAGTGTTGGTGATAGACGAACACTTTTTGGAGAACCGATGTCTGTAACCCGCAGGGGGCCTAACACCATATAACCGATCGGCGCTGGCAAGCCCACCTTGTAGTGGGATCCCAAACCCAATCGTGCGGCCACCCACCTTAACAGCGGGTTCTCAAAAGCGTCTACACGGCACAGGTGGAGGCTAATTCATGATCAGCTCACTCAAACTTTGGGTGAGCTGATTTTTTGTCGCCCCCCCAAGCCGCCGGGTCCCCATCATGACGACCGGTCTGCTGAATTTCTTGATTTCCTCTCAAGAATGAACCTGAACCAATTTAGTGGAATCATACAATAAATGGGGCTCGACCCATTTTTGTCAGAGGCTCAAGGAACCGTTCCCTGCAAGTGCGGGTTGAACCGGTCTGATGGCGCGGAGATTGTTCGGCTTTTATGAGTGATTTCCTCAAACGTCTTGAGAACGATGTGCTCATCTTCGATGGCGCCATGGGCACCAGCATTCATCGTTATAACCCCTCGCCCAAGGACTGGGGTGGCGACGACCTGGTCAACTGCTCCGAATGGATGCTCTTCACCCACCCCGAATGGATCCGCGAAACGCATGAATCCTTTCTCAGCGTGGGTTGCGACGCGGTTGAAACGAATACCTTTGGCGCTAACCGCATCGCCCTGGCGGAATTCAAGAAACAAGATCACTGCTTCGAAATCAATCGGCTGGCCGCCGAGTTGGCGCGCGCGGCCTGCCAGCGCTATGCCACACCCGACCGTCCCCGCTACGTCATTGGCTCCATCGGCCCTGGAACCAAGTCGATCACGCTGGGCCATGTTACCTTCGACGAACTGCGGGAAGCTTATCGACCCCAAATGACGGGGTTGCTCGAGGGCGGATGCGACGTTTTACTGATTGAGACCTGCTTCGACCTGCTCCAAGCCAAGGCCTGCGTCATCGCGGCCCGGGAAGAGATGGAGAAACTGGGGCGCCAGGTTCCGCTAATGGTCCAGGTGACGATCGAAACCACGGGCACGATGCTGACCGGCAGCGACATTGGCGCCGCCCTGGTCACCCTGGAAGCCCTGCCGGTGGATGTGATTGGCCTCAATTGTGCTACGGGTCCGGACCGCATGGTCAGCCATATCCGCCATTTGAGCCAATTTTGCCGCCGACCGCTGAGCTGCCTGCCCAACGCCGGGTTGCCCGAGAACATCGACGGCAAAGCCCACTTCCCCCTTCAGCCGGACGAGTTGGCGGATTACTTATATCAATTCGTCACCGAGTTCGGCGTCAACATCGTGGGGGGTTGCTGCGGCACGACGCCCGAACATTTGGCAGCCGTGATCCGGAGACTCCGCGGGGCCAAACCCAAACCGCGCGAAGTCGTTTTTGAACCATCCTGCTCGAGTTTATACCAGGCGGTCACCTACAAGATGGAGCCTGGCCCGCTGATCGTCGGCGAACGCACCAATACCACGGGCAGCCGCAAGTTCAAACGTTTGCTCGAAGCGGACGACCTCGACGGCATGACCGCCATGGCCCGCGAGCAGGAGGATGAAGGGGCCCACCTGTTGGATGTGTGCGTGGCCTATCCCGGCCGCGATGAAGCCGGGGACATGGCCCGGCTGCTCCGCCGCTTCAACGAAGCAGTGAAGCTGCCCCTGGTGCTGGATTCCACGGAATGGCAAGTGATGGCGGAGGGCTTGAAATACGTCACGGGCAAGCCGTTTCTCAACTCGATCAACCTGGAAGAAGGCCGCAAAAAGCTCGACGTCGTCGTCCCCCTCGCTCGGAAATACGGCGCCGCCTTGGTCGCCCTGACCATCGACGAAGTGGGCCAGGCCACGACGTGCGAGTGGAAGGCGCGCGTCGCCCAGCGCATTTACGATATTTGCACTCAAGAATTCGGCGTGCCGCCTACGGATCTCTTCTTCGATCCGCTGGTCCTCCCCGTAACCACGGGTCAGCCCGAACTGCATAACGCCGCTGTGGAAACGCTGAACTCCATTCGCTGGATCAAGGAAAACCTCCCCGGCGCGGGCACCTGGCTGGGCGTTTCCAATATCTCGTTCGGCCTGGACCCCTATCCGCGACAAGTGCTCAACAGCGTGTTCCTGCGCTTGGCCTTGGACGCGGGTCTGGATGCCGCCATTCTGAACGCGAGCAAAATACTCCCCCTCAACGACATCGACCCCATGGGCCGCCGATTGGCGGAGAGGCTGCTGCTCAATCAACGAGGAGAAGGCGATCCGCTCCAACAATTCATCGCTCATTATCAACAACTCGGCGGCAAGGAAGTCTCTTCCAAGAAGACCATCCATTTGGGCGACACCGTCGAGGAGCGGCTCAAGAACGCCATCATCCAAGGCCGCCGCGATTCGCTCATCCCCGACCTCGACCTAGCCCGGGAAGCCTACACGCCGCTGGACATCATCAACACGATCCTCTTGGATGGCATGAAGGTCGTCGGCGAACTCTTCGGGTCCGGGCAAATGCAGTTGCCCTTCGTGCTCCAATCCGCCGAAGTGATGAAAACCGCGGTCAAGCATCTCGAACAGTTCATGGAACGGATTGAAGGCGCGGAGAAGGGGAAGATCGTGCTGGCCACGGTCAAAGGCGACGTCCACGACATCGGCAAAAACCTGGTCGACATCATTCTGACCAACAACGGCTACAAGGTCTTCAACCTGGGCATCAAGCAGCCCATCGAAGCCATTTTGCAGACGTTCCAGGAACAACAAGCCCATGCGATCGGCATGAGCGGGCTGCTCGTCAAATCCACCGTGGTCATGAAGGAGAACCTGGAGTTGATGGCGGCGCGCGGCCTGCACGTCCCGGTCATCTGCGGCGGTGCCGCTCTCACCCGCCGCTACGTGGAAGAGTCGCTTCGCCAGGTCTACGGTCCGAAGGTGCACTATGGCGAGGACGCCTTCGAAGGGCTCCGGCTCATGGATCAGATTTGCGCCCAAGTCGAAGCGGTCTCGACCTCGGCGAGGACGGTTGTTGCTTCGCCGTCGGGGCTAGCCGCATCGGTGAACGTGGCCGTGCGGACCAAGCCCAAGACCGTCGCGCCGGAACGCAACGGCTACATCCGCACCCTGCCAGTCGCGTCGGACCTGCCAACACCGCCGTTCTTGGGAACGCGCTTGATCAGGGACATCCCCCTGGAACAAATCTTTCCGTTTCTCAATACCCGCACCCTGATCAGCACGCAGTGGCAATTCCGTAAAAACCGCATCGCACCGGCTGAATATGATCGGGTCATGCGCGAAATGGCCTTTCCCGCCCTTGAGCGACTCAAGCGGCAATGCATCGAGGAACGCATTCTGCAGCCCGCGGTCGTTTATGGCTTTTTCCGCTGCGCGAGCGCGGGCAACGATCTCATCATCTTCGAGGAAGATGGGCAAACGGAAAAGCTCCGCTTTCACTTCCCTCGCCAGCGGCATCACGAGCATCTTTGTTTAAGCGATTATTTTCAACCCAAGGAAGCTGGCCCCGCCCAGGATACGGTCGCTTTCATGCTCGTCACCATGGGGCGCGAAGCCAGCCGCAAGGCGCATGAGCTGTTCACGAGCGACCGCTACACCGATTATCTTTATCTGCACGGCCTCAGCGTGGAGTCCGCGGAAGCCCTGGCGGAGATGTGGCATCAACGCATCCGCCAAGAATGGGGCATCGGCCAGCACGACGCCCAAGAGGTGCAAAAACTTTTCAAACTCCACTATCGAGGCTGCCGCTACAGTTTCGGCTACCCCGCCTGTCCCGACTTGGAGGATCAAGCTAAAATCTTCGAACTGCTACAGCCCGAACGGATCGACGTCAGCCTGAGCGAGCATTTCCAGCTTGAGCCGGAACAATCCACGACGGCGTTGATCGCCCACCACCCGCTAGCCAAGTATTTCAATGTGTGACGCAGCCCAGGTTTAGCAATCGAGTCACAGCCCACGGCCTATTCCGGCGGTTTATGTTCCGATATGATCTTGTCGAATTTAGTCTTCAGCTTCTTCCACTCTACTCTTTCGCTGTCCGTAAGTTTTCCTTCGACGGATACAAAAATGGGCGAAGAAGCAAAAGCTCCCAAACTTTTGACTTGGCCCATCAGCAATTCGTTCGCCTTTTTTTGCTCTGCAAGCTGATGATTCAGGGCGCTTTCCTGTCGCTTAAACTCTTCCGTCTTGGCTGCTGTTTCGCTTCTGATTTGCGACACTTCATTAATGGCCGCCTTCTTGGCCGCCGATTCTTTCTCGATCTTTTCATGATTGTAATAGGCATTGGCGGCACCGCTTCCTGCGGAGATCAATGCGATGATCACGCAAATCCACATGTACATCCGCACGGAGCGATGGCGCTCGCGATGATCCTCCGGAATGTTGTAAATCAGGATGCCGATCAAGAAAAGGGCCAGGATACAGATGCCGCTGGTGCCCAAGGCAGCCAGTTTAACAAGTTGATCGAGCGTGGCGGGATCGATGAAGCCTTGTGCCAGGAACATAACCGTTCTCCCTCGGCCATCAGGCATCCTTGCCTCGCGGCCGCGCTTTGTAATGGCTAGATAAGTTTGATGAGAAGCGTCCAATCCATCTTCTGGCGTTGATTGCAATCATTTAAGAAGTACAAGTCAAGTAATTATCGTAAGTAGATTGAACCTTTCGGCTTCGATCCCCCCTGGATCGGCGAGCCCCAGACGGCAACCTCGCCTTGCCGATCCACGCTGGGCAAGTTAGGATGCACCGGCGTTAAATGTCGATCCGAACACCTTTCACGGATGAAAGGGCGGTCCATGCCCTACACTTTGCAACAACTCGCGGAACGCATCGGCGGCACCCTTCATGGCCCTGCGGACTTGATGATCACAGGCGCTCGCCCCTTTCACAAGGCGGGGTCTGGCGACGTCACGTTTCTCGATTCCGAGGATCACGCCAAGGACCTGGCTCAATGCCAGGCCGCGGCCTTGATCGTGCGCCAGGGATTTCGCGATGGCGAGCGCCCCGTGATGGAAGTAGCGGAACCGATCCTGGCGTTTGCCGCCCTTTACCCTTTGTTCCACCCGCAGCCTTCCATGCCACCCCCCGGTGTGGACCCGCACGCTGCGATTCACCCGACCGTGCAGATCGGACCGGAGGCGTGCATTCAGGGCTTGGCTGCCATCGCCGCCGGCACGCGCATCGGCGCCCGCTGCCGCATTTATCCAGGGGTCTTCATTGGCCCCATGTGCCGCATCGGGGATGACGTGACCTTGTACCCGAACGCCGTGATCTACCATGGCTGCACACTGGGTCATCGCGTGACCATCCACGCCAACGCCGTGATCGGTGCCGATGGTTTCGGTTACCGCACCCAAGGCGGCCAGCACGTGAAGATTCCACAATATGGCGGCGTATGCATCGAGGATGACGTCGAAATCGGCGCCGGCACGACCATCGACCGCGGCACCTTCGAGCCAACCATCATCGGGCGCGGCACCAAGATCGACAACCTCGTGCAAATTGGGCACAACTGCCATATCGGACGGCACAACCTTCTCGTAAGCCAGGTCGGCATCGCCGGTTCCAGCAGCACAGGCGATTACGTCGTCATGGCGGGTCAAGTGGGCGTGGCGGATCACGTCCACATCGGCGATCAAGCGGTCCTGGGCGCCCAGGCCGGCGTCCACAAAGACATTCCCGCGGGGTGGCGCGTGCTGGGAGCTCCCGCCCGACCCGAGCGGGATGCGAAGATCATCTTGCTTAGCATGGACAGGCTGCCCGAAATCCGGCAAGACGTGCGTAAGATCAAAAAGCATCTTGGCCTCGCCGGTTAATGGTGCAGCGCATCAGCAGGTAGCTAGTTAATTACAAGACGCCATGACCTCTGCTTTGACCCAACGTGAAACCATTCGTGCGGCCAAGAAGCCGATGGAACCAGCGGCGGCGCCTGTGGGCTTATTGGCCGGCTGGGGCCGCTTCCCGGTCATTTTCGCCGAGAAGGCCAAGCGTCAAGGGCTGCAAGTGGTCTGCGTGGCGGTGCGGCATGAAGCGTCCGCGGAATTGCAAGACCTATGCCATGAATTCCATTGGGTGGGCGTGGCGCAGATGGGCAGGATGATTCGCCGCTTCCGCAAGGCGGGGGTGCGCGAGATCATCATGGCGGGCAAAATTCATAAACAGGTCATGTACCGGCCCTGGCGCTGGCTGTCGCTTATGCCGGACCTCCGCACCTTGTGGTTCTGGTTTCGCCGGCGGCGCCGCGACAATCAAGACGACACCCTTCTGCTGAGCTTGATCGATGAATTTGCCCGGGATGGCTTAACCTTTGGCTCCGCCCTCGACTATTGTCCGGAGTTGCTCGTGAAACCTGGCGTATTGACTCGGCGCGCCCCGACGGCCAAGGAACAGGAAGACATCGCCTATGGCTGGCGGCTGGCAAAGGAAATGGGCCGGCTCGATGTCGGTCAAAGCATCGCCGTGATGGAGAAGGCGGTATTGGCCGTTGAAGCGATTGAAGGAACCGACCAGGCCATCTTGCGGGCGGGAGCGTTCTGCAAACAAGGGGGCTTCACGGTCGTGAAAGTGGCCAAGCCGCAACAAGACCGCCGGTTTGATGTGCCAACCATTGGCCCATCCACCATCGAATCCCTCCACCGGGCGGGGGGGCGCGTTCTCGCCATCGAAGCCCAGCAAACGATCCTCATCGACGAAGCCGAGACCGTGGCCTTGGCCGACCGTTACGGGTTGACCATCGTGGCTTGCACCTTTCCCAACTCATAGAATGTGATTCAAGCCATTCCCTGCACGGCTGGATGGATCGACGACGATTGCTTCTTCTCTATCGCGGCGAGTCGCGCTTTCATGAAACCCACCTATGGTCACAAAGCCGTCCGGCATCTCAAGAAAAGCGATCGCCGTTTAGCCAAGACCATCGACGCCGTGGGCCCGTTCCGACCGAACATGGTGCTGGAGCGCTTCCCAGCCTTGGCCTACTCGATCATCTCCCAGCAAATCTCCATCAAGGCAGCCGCTTCGATTCGGCAAAAAGTGCTGGACCTGTTGGCGCCCCGCGCGCTCTCGCCCGAAGCGCTGCTCGCGCAGCGCTTTGAGGATCTGCGCTCCGCCGGGCTGTCGCGTTCCAAGGCGGCTTATCTCCTCGATTTGGCCAGCAAAGTGGCCGCGCGGGTAATTGAACTCGAACGCTTGCACGAAGCCGACGATGAAGAAGTGATCGCCAGCTTGATCCAGGTCAAAGGCATTGGCCGCTGGACCGCGGAAATGTTTCTGATTTTCTCCTTGGGGCGGCCCAATGTCTTGCCGGTCGATGATCTGGGGCTGAAAACCGCCGTGAAAAAGCTGTACCGCTTGCCCGCATTGCCGACGAAAGCCGACCTGCGGCAGCGCGGGGAGCTGTGGCAGCCCTATTGCTCCGTCGCCACCTGGTATCTGTGGCAAAGCCTGCGGCTGGAATGAGGATAGTTCGACCCAGCCAACAAGGCGACTCGACGGCGTCAAGTGGGTTTGACAACGATGCACACCGTCGTGGACCCGCCAAACGAATTGACCGAGGTCACGCACAGTAAACACCGGGTCGTGAGCGGACCATGATCGATGACAAATCGGCCCTGCGGATCCACCGTTACGGGAATCGAAGCACCGGTAGGCAATCCCGGGCAAGTCAAGGTGTAGGTGACAATGCAACCCGCATCCGTCTCGCCACTCACGCGATTACCCTCCGGCGGGAAGATGATCAACGACGGCGAATCCCGCAAACTATGATCGGCATCCGTCTGCACCTCGCCGTTCACGACGCGGTAAACGCGCTTGATGCGCCAGATCATTTTGTTGATGGGGTCGATGCGCTCAAGGGTCACTGACAGGAGCTTGTTGCCCTCGAACAATGCGTTGGGAGCGTGAAAGGCATTGTTCTTCGTATCCTCCACGATTTCAGGAACGCGTTGATTGGTGAGCGGTTGACAGGGGCAAGGCAGTTCCTTGGGACGCCACGTCGTTCCCACGATCTGAGCTTCCGCGAATTCCACCTGGACGCGGCATGTCCTTTTCACGTCGTGGCGGGCCGGGTCAACTTCCCACTTGTATTTAATGACCACGCGATTTTTTTCAGGGTCCGAGGCATCCTTGGCTAAAACGGGCCGGACCACAATGTCGTTGGCAACGATTTTCACGTTGTCCTTGTCTTGTGGAGGAGGCTGTTCTTGCGGCACCCCCTTCCACGCCAGCAGCGACCAACCGATAGCCACCCACAGCCATTTCCCGCCAGAATGCCATCCCGCTTGAGCGATCATGATCCCGACCTCCACGATTAGCCAACAGGGGTTACTTCAACGGCGTTAAGCGAACGTTGCGAACTTCCGCCACGGCTTTGTCCAAAAACAATCCTAAACTCCCCGTGGCTTGCAAACAGGAGTCCAGATGGATTTCCGGGTTGTACTTGTTGCTCAAGGGATTCAAGAGCGGTATGCCATGAAGCAGCATTTCTTCCGTCAAGGATTCTTTGTTCAAGGAGATTGCCGTGATCATGGATCGATCGGCGAACGCTCGAATGACCGTTTCTTCGACTTCGATTTGGATGAAGCGCCAGGCGGCTTCCTTTTGCTCTTGAGAAGCCGGCAAAAAACGGGTCGCGAACGTGTAATATTGCTCATCCGGATACTGCAAACTTCGAAACGTCGAGAAGCATGCCAGGTCCAGGCGCGCAAAGGGTCGCGAAGGCGGCGCCGGCAGCGACGGGAGAGATCTCAAGTCATTGAATTGAAAAATGTAGAGCGATTGAACGTCGGCCAATGCCGTGGCATGTTCGCATAAATTGAAAAATAGCCCGACCTTGCTCTTGGTATCCCCTCCCAGATGGCGCATTTCCGCATCCAAGCGAAAGTGTTTTGCGGGAGGGCTAGGAAACAGTTCCACAAGAGCGGTCCCCATCGTTCGTATCTCGAACGGTCGAAGCGCAAGCTGATGGGGTCGGATTTCCACGCGGCCCCGTTTTTCGACCCAGTATTTCGGGGGACCGACGGCATCGATCAACGTGACCGGTTGACCCGACTGCAACGCGGCCATTTCTGAATACAGCGCTCGATAAGGATCCCACCAGCCCCAATTCAAAACGATCCACAGCAAACCTATCGGCAGCAGCAATCCGCCCAAGGCCGCATAGCGGGGATGGCGGCACACAGCGCGCCAATAGGGCCGCAACCGGTCGCGCCATGATCGTCGATGAACCTCGCCGCGAAGCCAGGCGGCTAAGTCTTCCGCCAACTTCAAGGCAGATGGATAGCGATCCTCGGGAAGTTTTTCGAGACAATGCAGAATGATCCGCTCCAATTCGACCGGCAAATCGGCATGGATGGCTCTGGGCCGCGGCGGCGCCGTATAAAGAATCATTTCGAATAGCGCCAAGCGATTCTCTTGGGTGAATGGCATTTTCCCCGCGAGCAACTCGTATAGCATCACGCCAACGGCCCAAACGTCGGTCATCGGCGTCACATGCTTGCTCCCGCGAATTTGCTCCGGAGCCATGTAATGGGGCGAGCCTAGAACGGCGTTGGTGCTGGTCAATTGCGGAGAATGGTCTTCATATTTGGCCAGGCCAAAATCGGCGAGCAAGGGGACTCCCGCCCCCGTCATCAAGACGTTGCTCGGTTTTAAGTCGCGGTGCATGATGCCTTGCTCATGGGCAAAATGCACGGCCCGGCAAATCTGTTCGATCAAGATCACGATGCCGCGCTGATCGGTGGGATGCGCTTTCAA
>JAANMY010000934.1_pt1 | contig 36784 bp, 33 predicted proteins | sample 7279691 | NCBI WGS metagenome assembly JAANMY01 (sample SAMN14094543, study PRJNA606508) | bioreactor metagenome | isolation source: A lab-scale SPAN reactor treating ammonium-rich wastewater day 388 | place: Ireland: Galway | collected 2018-02-07
ATCTTTCACCTGCCAGCCGGCTTCCTCAAGCGCCGCGTAATCAAGCTTAAAGCGCCGCTTATTATTAGAGAAAATCACCTTAGCGCCCGGTGCCATCTTGCTAATCAACATATTCAGTAATTTGACATGATCGCGCTGTACATCCCAGCTATCTTCCATCCGTTTCGAGTTGGAAAAGGTTGGCGGATCGACAAAGATCAAATCAAATAAATTCCGGCTGCGGGCTAACCACTGTAAGCAATCTGCCTGTTCAAACTGGTATTGTTTGCCGTTAAGGCCATTCAGCATAAAGTTGCGTTTAGCCCAATCCAGATAGGTGTTGGACATATCGACAGTCGTGACACTAGTCGCGCCGCCAATAGCCGCATGCACCGAGGCACTACCAGTGTAGGCAAACAGGTTTAATACCCGCTTGCCCTGCGCTTGTTGCTGCAGCATACGGCGGGTAATACGGTGATCTAAAAACAAGCCGGTATCTAAATAGTCACGCAGGTTGACTAAAAACTTAGCGCCATACTCGCTGACTTCTTTGTACTGGCCGGCTTTATTCAGCGCCTGATATTGCGAGGTGCCCTTTTGCTTCTCGCGTACCTTTAAAATCATGTTATCTGAGCTGATCCCCAACACCTGCGGCACCTGGTTTACCACATCAAACAAACGTTTTTGCGATACTTGCTCATCGACCGTACCGGGCGCGGCGTACTCGTGCACCACCACTTCACCGTCGTACCAGTCTACCGCGACATTGTATTCGGGAATGTCGGCATCATATAAACGGTAACAACTAAGGCCTTCTTTTTTCGCCCACTTTTGCAGTTGCTTCAGGTTTTTAGCTAGTCGGTTGCCAAAAGAGCTGCTTTCACTATAAAACAGCGCTGGTGCATCAGAGCTTACTGCCACTTGCTTTTCGGTTAAATCAAACAGGGTGAAATCACAATCGAGCGGGCCGTTAGTAAATTTATAGCTTTTGCTTTTCGATAAACGTAGCGCGCGCAGCAAATCGCTGTTAGAGGTAATAATGGCTAAACGCCAGCCCTGGTAATGCTGCTTTAGCGCCAGTGAAAACTTGCTATACAGCGGTATTAACGATGGTAAATCGCCCAAACGCTCACCGTACGGCGGGTTGGTGACAATTACGCCTGGCTCTGCTGATATCGCAGCGCTTAACGCTGTCGCATCGGCCTGACTAAACTGCACCATGGCACTGATGCCGGCTTGCTGCGCATTATGCCGCGCCTTGGTTAAACTGCGCTCATCAACATCCGAGCCCCAGAATTTCACCTGCTTTGCCACGGGCTTTGCCGCTGCTTTAGCCTCAGTGCGCAGCTGCTGCCATACCGCGTCGCGATGACCTGGCCAGCTTTCAAAAGCGAACTTTTCCCGCGTTAAACCCGGCGCGCGGTTAAGCGCTATCAGCGCGGCTTCTATCACTAAAGTGCCACTGCCGCAAAACGGATCAAAAAATGGCTGCTCGGGTGTCCAACCGGATCGTTTAATCAGGGCCGCCGCTAAATGCTCTTTTAATGGCGCATCGCCCTGCCCGGCGCGGTAGCCACGCTGGTGCAGTGATGGGCCAGAGAAATCCTGTAAGAAGTGAAAGTGGGCTTTATCTAACCGCACCTGAAAGCGTACATCAGGGGTTAACCGGTCTACGTCGGGTCTGTTGCCGGTTTCTTCACGAAACTGGTCGACGATTGCATCTTTTAAACGAATGGCACCAAACTGAGTGTTGTCTATTTTCGGATGTTTGCCGACACATTCCACCGCCAGCGTATTACGCAATGCCATATGCTGCAGCCAATCAATTTTCTGCGCTACCTGATATAAATCGCTGTCGGCCGTTACCGGTTCAGACTGAATAAGACGCAGCACTCGAGTAGCGAGACGCGACCATAAACACAACTGGTAGGCACTGCGTAAATCCGCATTAAAACGCACCACACCCATGGTCACTTTTACGACTTCACCACCGTACTGACGAACTTCATCCGCCAGTAACTCTTCTACCCCTTTAGACGTTAACGCCCAGAATTGCAGCATTGCTATATACCCGAAACAAAAATGGCGCACAGTATAGCAGAAACACAACTTTAACCGGTGGGCTTTTTCACTATGCCCAATTGCCGGATAAAGCAGCGCCTTGCTTAAGAAAACGGCAGTTAAACCGCTTATCGAAAATAAAACCTGTTAAGCGCTTGCAAGGCCTTGGTAAAAACACTAAGATGCGCCCCGCAATGACGGACGCGGGATGGAGCAGCCTGGTAGCTCGTCGGGCTCATAACCCGAAGGTCGTCGGTTCAAATCCGGCTCCCGCAACCAAATTGATTGTGAAAGTGGTAATAGTTAAAAGCCCTCGGGCTCCTCTCTATAACCACGGGGCGAAGGTCTAAATCCGGCTCCCGCAACCAAAACTGCATTGCACAGAACATATTACAACCACTGCTCAGTTGTAATATCACGGACGCGGGATGGAGCAGCCTGGTAGCTCGTCGGGCTCATAACCCGAAGGTCGTCGGTTCAAATCCGGCTCCCGCAACCAACTTAAATGCCGACTTATACGTCGGTTTTTTTGTGCCTGAAATTCAACACCCCGAAGGTCGTCGGTTCGCTATTTACAAAGATCAGGGCTCCCGCAACCAACATTTTAACCAGCATTTAGCTGGTTTTTTTGTGCCCAAATTTCAACAACCTGAATTTACTGGCAACTCTACCCTGCGCTAAATATCAATGCCGCAAACATCAGACAACATAATAGCGCTGTGCTGGCGACTACCGGCTGTTGCAGCAGGCGGTTTAGCCGCCGCTCCAACGGGCGCAAGTTAAATACTGGCCAATGCCATTGAGGCTGGCTAACGGGCTGATATAAGCGCTTTAACTTTAACGAATAATACAGCGCCGGTGCGTTGCGGTTATACCAAGGTGCCGGCAGCTGCCAGCCAAGTTTATACCACAACCACCTAAGCAATACGGCAAACAGTAATGGTGCGATTAAAGCAGCGCTTTGCGACAGCGTTGGCCAGGCGAGCTGCCAGTGCTTAACAACAAACCATGGCAGGAGCCAAAGCGCGCTGATTAATATCGTAAGCAGTACCCAGCGTGCGCCGCTGTTGTTAGCAGAGGCGTTAACATTATGACTGCTTTGTTTTTTACTATGTATATGCAGCTGTGCCGCCAGATGCAATAACAGTAACGCTGTCAACACAGCCCCTGCTGTTAACAACTGGCTTAGCACATCGGTATTCAGCCAAGGCGGTAAATTGGCCGCGGTCAGTTGGGTTTTCAGGCCGGTTTTTACCAAAGCGCCGCTGCTTAGCGGCAGTGCCATAACTGCCAGTGCGGCTAGCCAGAATAATGCCTGGCGCCAGATGCGCCCTGCAGCTTCGCCAGCCATACCGGCATATAAAAACAGCGATGCTTTTGCTATGCCATGATGTACCACATAAGCCAGCAATACCGGCAAGGCCACGCTACCAGTGAGACTTAACAGAGCAAAAAGCATTAATAAATAGCCCATTTGACTAACCGAGGAATAGGCCAGAATGACTTTGGGCTGTGTATACAATAAACCTGTTAACACACCATAAAATGCTGAGATAAGTCCGGTGATCAACACTAGTGGCGCCCACTGCTGCATTAGGGCATCGCTGGCGGGTAAAAACATTAACATACCCAGTAAACCGGCTTTGATCATAACACCGGATAACAGCGCACTGGCCGGAGCCGGTGCTACCGGGTGAGCTTGCGGCAACCACCAGTGCAGCGGCCAAAAACCGGCTTTTAACCCCAGCCCCAACAGTAATAGCAGTAAGGTTACCGGCTCCAGCGCTACGGTTTGCCAGCTATGCCAGTCAAACTGCCCACCGGCAGCCGAAGCGCGCAGCACAAGACCACTAAACAGCAGAATTTCACCCAGTACCGCCAATTGCAGGTACAAGCGGCCGGCGCGGCGGGCCGGTGCGCTACCACTGTGGATCACCAGGCCATAAGCCGCCAAACTCATCAGGCTAAAACCCAGGTAAAAACTTACCGCATCCAGTGCGGCGATGAGCAACATATTGCCGGCAAAACACAGGGTAAAAAACAGCCAGTAGCGCCCTGCGCGTGTGTCGTTATGCTGCGAATACAGGCTAAACAGCGCCACCAAAGCCCACAGCACTAAACTGAAATACCACCAGGGCCGGCTGAGGTTATCGCTCAGGCCCAAACCTGCGCCGGGCCAGAGCCAGTGGCTAAGATCAATCATGGCGAAACTCCCGTTCCACAATCAACTGCGCCCAGCTTAGCGGGCTGAGTTCAGTACCGGCGAACACCCCCATCAGCAACAGCAACACTGTGGTAAAAATGGCAGGGAACAGTAGCATCCAGTGTGTTTCAAAGCGGCGTGATAACTGCTGCTCTGCCGGCCAGGATTCACGTTGTGGTAAGAACCACATGCGATATACCAGCGGCAGAAAATAGGCCGCATTCAGCAAACCCGACAGCGCAAATACCAGTATTAGCCAGGGCTGTGTCACTTCTGCTGCGCCCAGACCTAAATACCACTTGCTGATAAAACCGGCGGTAGGTGGTATGCCTATCATTCCCAGGGCGCCCAGCGTAAACGCCATGGCGGTAATGGGCATGCGTCGCCCTACGCCATTTAACTCTCGGATTTTATGAATACCCAAGGTTTCGGCAAGGTTACCGGCACAAAAAAACAGCGTAATTTTCATTACCCCCTGATGCACCAAATGCACCAGCCCCCCAACCGCCGCCAGCGGCCCCAGCATGGCCACCCCCAACGTGATGTAGGACACCTGACTGATAGTCGAGTACGCCAGCCGCCGCTTAATATCTTGCTGTGCCAGCGCGCGCCAGGAGCCATACAAAATTGTCGCACCGGCCAGCAGTAGCAACGGTTGTGCCAGTTGCAGTGCCTGCATACTCTGTACACCAAACACATCGTATACCAACCGGATAATGCCGAAGGCACCAGCTTTTACTACCGCCACAGCATGCAATAAAGCACTGACCGGCGCCGGTGCCACCATCGCCTGCGGCAGCCAGCCATGCAACGGCAATAAGGCGGCTTTAACACCTAAGCCGGTAACCATCAGCGCGAAGGCCAGCGTTAACAGCCCTTCATTACCGCTTAACGCCTCTGCCACATAACCACCAGCGGTAAACAGTGGGGTTTGCACCAAAGAATGCAGTAAGGCCACCCCCAGCATTAAAATGACACCACCGCCCAGGGTATAGGCCAGGTATTTGCGCCCGGCCGCCAGCGATGCCGGCGTGCCGCGATGCACCACCAGCGGAAAGGTTGCCAGTGTCAGCAGTTCGTAAAACAGTAAAAAACTGACCAGATTACCGGCCAGCGCCAGACCGACCGTGGCACTGACACAGAGGCTGAAATAACCAAAAAAGCGTGAGCGCAGTGGCGAATGTTCAAGGTAGCCAATGGCATAAACCGTGGTCGCCAGCCATAACACAGACGATAACACCACAAACAGCAGCGACAAGGCATCGCCCTGCAGCACCAGATCAGCGCCCGGTAAAAACGGCAGACTAAAATAAAACTGCTCACCGGCTTTTACGGCCTGCCACATCAACAGCACCAGCAGCAGCTTCAAACCAACGCCAAACAGGTTAAGGCCGATACGCAACTTTACCTGTGCTTCTTTCAGGGTAAAAATAATCAGCCCTGGCACTAAAGAGCTAAGAATAATCGTCAGTGGTAAATACTGTTGCCAAAACGGGCTCATAACCCCTCCTGTTTTAACAACATCAGCAGTGGCTCGCTGTACAACGCCATAGCCCAAACTGCCAGCGCCGGTAGCAGCGCCAGCCACTGCGGTAAAATGTGCGGAGAAACATCGGGTTTCACAGGTTTGGCCCGATCAAACGCCAGCACCACCACGCGAAACACATAGGCGGCCGACAGCAAAGTAGCCAATACCACAGCAAGCAACCAGAACAGCTGCACTGGCTGTACCCACAACCCTTGCAACAAGGCCCACTTGGCTAAAAAGCCCCCGCTTGGCGGCAAACCAATTAAACTGCCACCGGCTACGGCAAATGCAAACATGGCCAGCGGCATGGTCTGGCTGGCACCTTTTAAAGTGGTTAACCGTTTACCTCCCAGGGTTACGCTAAGTTCGCCTATGGCCAAAAACGCCGCCGCTTTGGCCAGCGCGTGTGCCAGTACAAATAACCACAGTGCTGCGGCAAACAGTGGCTGGTTAAACTTCAGTAATAAACCCAGTGCCAGCATGGCATAGCCCAGCTGTGCAACCGTAGAATAGGCCACCATATTTTTGGCAAAAGGAGTGCGCAGTGCCGACATACCGCCAAGCAGCAAGGCGGCTAAACCACAACCTGCAAACAGTGGCGCTATCGCCTGTGCCTGTGATGCGTCAGCCAGTTGTAGCCACAACAAGCACAGTATAAATAACGGCCCTTTAACCACTAAAGCAGATAACAGTGCACTGACCGGTGCCGGTGCTGCCGCATGCGCCGCCGGTAGCCAGGCATGTAGTGGCCACAGGGCAGCCTTTAGCATTAGCCCCAGTGTCATCAGCAGCAGCGCTGCGGTACTGAGAATATTAGCCTGCCACTGCTGCGCCAGCGTGCCTACATCCAGCACGCCGTAGGCGCCATACAGCATGGCCACTCCCAGCAAATAACACAGCGAACCAAATAAAGATAACAACAGGTAATTCAGTGCCGGTTTAATCGCTTTAGCACCTGACAAACTGACCAGCGCCACGGCGACGATAGCCAGTAACTCAAGACAGACGTAGAGGTTAAATAAGTCACGCGACAACCACAGTGCGGTTAAGCCCAACTGCAGCAGGCTGCTAAGCGGCCAAAAAGCGGCTGCCAGCTTATCGCGCCGGTAGGTGGCACAGGCATAAAGTGCCACCAATAACTGTAACAACGTGGTGAGCAATATCAGTAAGCTGCTCAGGCTGTTGGCTTCAAGGGCAATGGCTAGCCCCGACGGCCAGCCTCCTAGCAGTACGCGCTGGCTACCTTCTGTACTGACCAACAGTAATAACTGTAGTGCCGCAATACTGCAAATAGCGCTACTGAGTAATGTCAGTAGCGGTGCAATTTTAGGCCATAGCAGCATTAACAAAGCTGCCAGTAACGGCAGCGCCAACAGCAATATCATCATCGTTGAGGCTCCTGCCCGTGCGTGTTTTGCGCAGCCGCGGCGGCTTTTAACCGCGCTAACAGTGCCAGGGCAAAAGCAGTTGCGCTAACAGCAACCACCAAGCCGGTGAGGATTAAAGCATGCAATACCGGATCAGGTGAGGCCGTCACCGGCTCATCAACCGCCCGATAGGCCAGCACTACCATTAACATAAAAATGCCTGCGCCCATGATATTCAGTGCCAATATACGCCGCAGTGTTTGCGGCCCAATAATAAAGCCATATATACCGATACCAAACAACGCAGCGGCGGTAACTATATACAGCAGTAATTGTGGGCCAAGCGTTGTAATGCTGAGTGTTGTTATGCTTAGCACTGTTGGGCTGAGATCTGTCATACCGCCTCCTGCGATTGCTCTGGCGGTGCTGGCTCACCTACCACTAATAAGGTCAGTGTTAGTGAAATGGCAATGCTGGCGAACACTTCAATCAGCAAAATAATGCCGCCCGCCAGCTGCGCTGGCCAGCGCAGCAAGACTGCATCGGCATCGGCATCGGATGTCAGCCACAGCGCCAGTAACGCCACCAGCACAAACACCGCTACACCTGCCAGCACTAACAGCCTTACCCAAAAATTACGCCAGCTTAACCAGTTAAGTTGCTCGTTAAGGCGCAATACTACAGCACCCGCAGCCAACAAGGCCCCGGCCTGAAACGCCCCACCCGGCTGGCTGGCACCCGCCCAGAGTAAATAAGCGGCAACTAAGATCACAACGGGCGCTAATAACCGGCTCCAGCTAAGGCTAAGCGGCCAGGCTCTGGTTGGCGTAATCTTGGGGGCTACTTGCACCGCACCAAGCAGTGCCAGCAGCAATACCACCAGCTCCAGCAAGGTATCCCAGCTACGATAGTTAAGCAGTACGGCTGTTACCGGATGGCTGACACCGCTGTATGCCAGTTCTGCCTGCGCCTGCGCTACCAGAGGGCTGGCCGCAGGCGGCAGTTGCAACAAGGCCGCCAGAATGCCGGCTAGCATCAGCAGCACAAACAGCGCCGGAAGCAGCAGCTGCAACCGGCTTAACCTGGGTGTATCAGGCTGCGGCTGTTGCCGCGCCAGCGCAGAAAAACACAAAGCGCCCGTTAGTCCGGCGCCAATAGCCGCTTCGGCCAGTGCTAAGTCGGGTGCGGCCAGCCTGGCCCAGGCCAGCGCCATCATTAGGCCAAAAGCGATATACAACATCACGGCATGAGTCAGTTGGCGGCTTAGCATACTGGCCAGCGCCAGCACTAGCAGCAGTAAACAAAGCAGTGCATCAAAAACCAGTAAACTCATGCGTTATCCTGCTGGCTTTTGGCAAAACGGGCCAATAACTGGCAGGACACGGAGCCGGAGGCCATCACCAATAACCAGATAAAGAGCATGAGCAGGTTTTGCCACAGGCCGCCGTAAAACATCAGTCCGGCCACGATACACCCCAGGCCTAAAGAATCAGCTTTGGTCACTGCATGTAAGCGACTGTAGCTGTCGGGAAAACGCAGCATGCCAATGCTGCCGGCTACAAAGAACACCAACCCGCTGACTAGCAGTGCACTGCTACACATCAGACTGAACAGGCTTAGCCCGCTACTATCCATCATGATGACTCCTCACGGCTGTCTTCGATAAAGTGGTGTCGTTGATGTTGCGGTGTTTTAAATGCTGCACCAGCGCAGCCGGCGCTGCCGCCGCTAACAGCGCAAGTACCAGCGCCACATCGCGCAGCGCACTGTAGCCAAGCGCCTGCGCCAACACTAAACAAAGCGCTACACCGGTAGTGCCGAATAATTGCACCGATAACAACCGGTCTAATAAGGTAGGGCCTTTAATTACCCGCCACAAACCAAGTAATACGGTAAACAGCAGTGCCACAGCCAACAGCATCATAAATCAGCCTCCTGCATGGCTTCTGATGTCGCTGCGGGTAACGCTTCGTTGTATAACAGCCGTGCTAAGTGCTGCTCCAGCGCGGTTACGCTGCTTTGCCAGTCGGCATTAGCATCCAGCACGTGCAACAACAAAAGGTTATCGGGCTCTGTGGCAATATTTACACTGCAGGTGCCGGGTAACAGGCTGACTAAACTGGCCAGTAACTGTTGGCTGGCCGGATGGCGTAAACGCAAGGGGTAGCGTTGCCACTGCGGTGCCATTCTGGCTTTAGGGGCCAGTGCCCGCCAGGCCACGTCAAAGGCGCCCAGCACTAACTGACGGCTGAAAAAACCTAAAAAGGCCGGTAAAGCCCGCAGCCGAAGTGTCGGCAGGCTTAATTTAGCCAGATAGCACCACAGCATTACTAGCAGGCAAAGTGGCAAAAAAAACCACAAACCACGCCCGCCGCTCAGTGCTGCCCAACATAGCGTCAGCAATGTTGCCAGTACGCAGTAACGTCCGACAATCAACAGGTAGTGTCGATATGACATAAGGCTCCTTGACAAGCAAAGCTGGGTTAATAGGGTTGAATATTAAGGAAAAGTTCAAGATCCTGCGACAGAAAAGCTGCGCAATACTTGCTGAACCTCCTGTATCGACAGCGGCTTGCTAAGTAAATATCCCTGAAACTGCTGACAGCCAAGCGCCAGCAACTTTTGCCGTTGCGGCTCGGTTTCCACTCCTTCGGCCAGTACGGTTAAGCCAAGTGCCGCACCAAGGGCGATGATTATCCGCGCTATGGCTTCATCATTGCTATCCGTTAGAATGTCGCGCACAAAGCTGCGGTCTATTTTTAACTGGCTTAGTGGCAGCTTTTTTAAATAAGCCAGTGACGAGTAGCCGGTACCAAAATCGTCCAGCGCAAATTCAACGCCAATGGCCGCTAGTTGCTGCATCTTGGTGATCACGTCTTCCATATCGCTGATCAGCATGCTTTCTGTCAGTTCCAGTTTAAGGCCGCAAGCCCCGGCCCCGCTTTGCTGTAGTATTTGCGTTACCCGCTCAACAAAGTCAGGTTGTTTGAACTGACGGGCGCTGATATTTACCGCGACGGTAAATGCCGTTAAACCCCCTTGCTGCCACAGCTGCAGTTGTCGACAGGCTTGCTGTAACACCAAGTCACCGATGGCTAAAATCAAGCCACTTTGCTCGGCATAAGCGATAAAACCCGCCGGACTTACCAGGCCTTGCTGCGGATGTTGCCAACGTACTAAGGCTTCGGCGCCGATAGCCTGGCGCTGAGCGTTAAATTGCAGCTGATAATGCAGCACAAACTGCTGCTCTGCTATGGCTTGGCGCAGGGCATTATCCAGCTCTGAACGTGAAGTGGCATTGGCTTGCAGTAAAGGGTCAAAAAATTGCAGGCAATTACGCCCGGCGGCTTTGGCCTGAAACATGGCCATATCGGCCTGTGTAATTAACATGTCGGCGCTGTGCGACGCGTCATTAAACAGGCTGATGCCGATACTAATGCCCGGGTGATAACGGATATGCTGGTGGCGGTATTGCTGCTGTACCTGCTGCATCAGCTTTTCAGCCACGGCTTTAACTGCACTGATAGCATCGACGCTACTGGCAGATAGCTGCTGTAAGATCACGACAAATTCATCTGCCGCGAAACGGCCCAGCGTATCACCCTGGCGCAGACTTTGTTGTATGCTGCTGGCTACATGTTGCAACAGCAGATCGCCCTGAGCATAACCGTAGCTGTCGTTAAATTGTTTAAAATTATCCAAATCGATAAACAATACTGCAGAAAATTGCTGCTGCCGGCTGGCGTTGGCAATAGCCTGCTGCAGGCGGTCCAGTGTTAATTGGCGGTTCGCCAGGCCGGTAAGTTGGTCGTACAGCGCCAGGCTTTCGGCTTTACGCTCTGCCTTTTGCCGCAACAAGGCACCGCAAATATTACCGGCAATCAGCTGTAAGGCAGCAATTTCTCCGGCTGACCAGTGATAATTGTTCCTGACCAGATCCAGACCAAACAGGCCAGCGACATTATGCTGAGTTTGCATCGGTAACATTAATACCGAGCAGATCCCCTGCGACGCCAGTAGCTGGTATTCCGCCGAGTTTGGCTGCAACTGCTTAATATCATTGATATGGACAGGTTGTCCTTGTTGCAAGCTGGAAAACCAATCGCCAAAAGTGGCAGCAGGTAGACCCTGCAGCAGATGTTTTTGTGCACTGACATTATCTGCACACCATTCATGAGTATTATCGGCTACTGTCATACCGGGGTCGAACTGAAACAGGTAACTACGGTCTGCGTTAAAATAACGGCCAATTTGCGCCAGCGCATCGTCAATGGCTTTATCTAATCCGCCGGCTGAGCTTTGTACCAGGCTGTTAGACATATCAGCCACCAGCTGGAAAAAACGACTCTGCTCTGCTGGTAACGCTGTCATTGTTTTATCTGGCTCCTGAATGGGTCTGTTGATTGCAGTATAGGATATTTTTGTATGTTAACCCGCCAGCCGATACACTAACGCCGACTTTGTTTTAACACAGGTATAATATGACGGCATTTCGTGTTGAACATACATTGGCTAGCTTAGGCGCGCCCTTCTCTTTGCCGTGTCAGCCGACTCCGGTACCGGTACCGCAATGGCTGGCTTTTAATGCCGGGCTGGCTACGCAACTGAACTTACCAGAACAATACTGCTTAACCGAAGCCGGTTTAGCGATGTATAGCGGTAACACTTTACCGGATTGGACCAAACCGGTAGCACATGCCTATGCCGGCCACCAGTTTGGTCATTTTGTACCGCAACTAGGTGATGGCCGCGCCATACTGCTGGCAGAGCTTGAGGATGAAAGTGGTCAGCTATTTGATCTGCAGCTTAAAGGTGCTGGGCAAACGCCGTTTTCGCGTCGCGGTGATGGCCGCGCGCCGCTTGGCCCTGTGCTGAGGGAATATCTGGTCAGTGAGGCGATGTACGCCCTTGGCGTGCCGACAACACGCGCCCTGGCCGCCGTGTTAACCGGCGATTGGGTGCAGCGTGAAACCGCTGAGCCCGGCGCTATTATTACCCGGGTTGCCAAAAGCCATATCCGTATCGGCAGTTTTCAATACTTAGCGGCGAATGCCGATACTGAACAACTTAAACGCTTTGCCGATTACGTTATTGCACGCCACTACCCGGCTTGCGCCAACTCAGACTCACCTTATTTGGCGTTATTACAAGCGGTGGTTACCGCTCAGGCGAAGTTAATTGCCAAATGGATGAGCCTCGGTTTTATTCATGGTGTAATGAACACCGACAATATGAGCATCGCCGGCGAAACCATTGATTACGGCCCTTGTGCCTTTATGGATAGCTTTAACCCGGCCCAGGTATACAGTTTTATTGATCGAAATGGCCGCTATGCCTGGGGCAACCAGCCGAAAATGGCCAGTTGGAACCTGGCTCGCTTTGCCGAAACCTTACTGCCACTGATAAGCGATAACACCGAGCAAGCCGTTGCCTTAGCAACAACAGCGCTTGAGCAGTTTAACCTTATAAATGAAACCGAATTTCGACGTCTTGTCGGCAGAAAATTGGGGCTTGTTGACGCTACAACTGCAGATGAGCCACTTATCCGCGATTATTTAAATTTAATGGTAAAACACAGCGCCGACTTTACGCTGGCGTTTCGTTTGTTAAGCCAATCAGGGGCTGACATTAATCAAGGCGCTGCGACACTGTTTAATGACCAAGCCGCCTGGCAGCAATGGGCCAGTCGCTGGCAGCAGCGTTTAGCAGAGCAAGGTTTAACCGCTGCCGATCTGCAGTCTGCAATGGATGCGGTAAACCCGGCACTGATCCCGCGTAATCATCAGATAGCCAAAGCCATTGAGCTTGCGATACATGAAGGTGATTTAACCTTGTTTAACCGTCTGCATCATGCCCTTAAAACCCCTTTTATGCTGAGCAAGCAGGATGAGGAATTGGGGCAACCACCAACACCAGAGCAGTGCATTAGCAACACCTTTTGCGGAACCTAGAGAAAGAACCCCGCTAATGCGGGGTTAACTAGATTGAACCTTATTTACCGTATTTCTCAGCCAGATACAACCAGGTTTCTAATACCGTGTCCGGGTTAAGTGATACGCTATCAATGCCCTGCTGCATCAACCAGGCGGCAAAGTCTTCATGATCCGATGGCCCCTGGCCACAAATGCCAATGTACTTGCCTTTGGCTTTACAGGTTTTAATGGCCATTTCCAAAAGCTTGTAAATAGCCGGGTTACGCTCATCAAACAAATGCGCGATTAAACCACTGTCACGGTCCAACCCCAGGGTTAACTGGGTTAAGTCATTTGAACCGATAGAGAAACCATCAAAGTACTCTAAGAACTCTTCGGCTAACAGCGCATTGGACGGCAGCTCACACATCATAATGACGCGCAGGCCATTGTCGCCACGCTTTAAGCCATGAGCAGCCAGTAAATCAATCACCGCACTGGCTTCACCTAAGGTACGTACAAACGGGATCATCACCTCAACATTGGTAAAGCCCATCACATTACGCACGCGCTTTAAGGCTTCTACTTCCAACGCAAAGCAGTCGCGGAAGTCTTCTGAGATATAACGCGAGGCACCACGGAAACCGATCATCGGGTTTTCTTCATGCGGCTCGTACTGGCGACCGCCAACTAAGTTAGCGTACTCGTTTGATTTAAAATCTGACATCCGCACGATGACTTTTTGCGGCGCGAAGGCACAGGCTAAGGTGGCAATGCCTTCGGTTAATTTGGCAATATAAAATTCTACCGGGCTTTCGTAACCGGCAATCATTTCGCTGATGGTAGCCTTAAGCTCTGGCGTTTGTGCATCAAAGTTAAGCAGCGCTTTAGGGTGCACCCCTATCATGCGGTTGATAATAAACTCCAGCCGCGCCAGACCAATACCAGCATGTGGCAGCTTGGCAAAGGAGAAGGCACGCTCCGGGTTGCCGACGTTCATCATGATTTTTAAATCAAGTTTGGGCATCTGGTCTACGCGGCTGCTTACTACCTTGTAGTCCAGCTTGCCGTCATAAATAAAACCGGTATCACCTTCGGCACAGGACACCGTAACCTGCTGGCCGGTTTTAATCTTACTGGTGGCATCACCACAGCCTACCACCGCCGGAATACCCAGTTCGCGGGCAATAATGGCAGCATGGCAGGTGCGGCCGCCACGGTTGGTCACAATGGCCGAAGCGCGCTTCATAATCGGCTCCCAGTCAGGGTCGGTCATGTCGGTAACCAACACATCTCCGGGCTGAATTTGGTCCATCTGTTCGATGCCTTTTAGCACCTTAGCTGTGCCGCTACCAATACGCTGACCGATAGCACGGCCCTCCACCAGAACAGGTGCTTTAGCTAACAGCTGAAAACGCTCCATGCTGTTGCTGTCTTCACGGCTTTTTACCGTTTCCGGCCGCGCCTGTACGATATACAGCTTGCCATCATTACCGTCTTTGGCCCATTCAATATCCATTGGCCGGCCATAATGTTTGGCGATAATCACCGCTTGCTTGGCCAATTCTTCTACTTCGTTATCGGTTAGTGAAAACTGGCGGCTGCGCTCTGGCGCTATATCGACCACTTTGACCTGTTTGCCATGGCCCTGCTCGCCTGAATACACCATCTCAACTTTCTTGCTGCCTAAATTACGCTTCACCACCGCCGGGCGACCTGCAGCAAGAGTGGGCTTGTGTACATAGAATTCATCCGGGTTAACGGCGCCCTGCACCACCATTTCGCCCAAACCGTAAGATGAGGTGATAAACACCACCTCTTCAAAACCCGATTCGGTATCAATACTGAACATTACGCCAGATGAGGCTAAGTCAGAACGCACCATTTTCTGCACGCCGGCAGACAAGGCGACACCGCGATGGTCATAGCCCTGGTGTACGCGGTACGAAATCGCGCGGTCATTAAATAAAGACGCGAAAACATGTTTTATAGCCACAATCACCGCGTCGTAGCCACGCACGTTCAAGAAGGTTTCCTGCTGACCGGCAAAGGAGGCATCCGGCATATCTTCAGCTGTGGCCGACGAGCGCACGGCAAAAGACACATCCTGCGCCGCATCCGGGTGCAACTTTTCATAGGCCTGACGAATAGCTTGCTCCAGCTCTGGCTGAAACGGCGTGTCGATAACCCACTGTCGAATTTGTGCGCCGGCTTTGGCCAGGGCCGTGACATCGTCTACATCCAGGCCATCGAGTAGCTGATAAATACGCTCGTTAACGCCGCTTTGTTCAAGAAATTGGTTAAAAGCAAAGGCTGTGGTAGCAAAACCGCCTGGCACTTGTACCCCGGCATTGGCCAGATTACTGATCATCTCACCTAAGGAGGCGTTTTTACCGCCCACCCGGTTCACATCGTGCATTCCCAGGTTTTCATACCAAATCACAAATTCTTGCACAGTTCGTCTCCAATTTTTGTCGTGTGGCGTGTAAGCTTACAAATAGCATTACAGGGCGCAGCAATTTTACACCGCGGCTAAGATGAATTAAAACCTTAATTTTCAATGTAATTTTATAACGACAAAACGGAGCAAAGGTGCGAACAGCATTCTATATTTCAGATGGCACAGCGATTACCGCAGAAGTATTTGGCCATGCGTTACTCACGCTTTTTCCTGCACAATTTGAACATGTTACTATTCCATTCGTTGAAACAACCGATATGGCCGAGCAGGTAAAGCAGCGCATTAACGATCGTTATAAAACAACGGGACAACGGCCACTGATCTTTCAGACCTTTGTTGACGATGCACTACGGCAAATTATCAACAGCAGTGACGGCATCTGCTACGACTTTTTAAATGCCTTTGTCGAACCGATACAACGCGAACTTGGCGTGGCGCCAGTACCAAAAACGCACCGCACCCACAGTATTCATGAGCAAACCTACGATTTTCGTATCGATGCCGTCAATTTTGCGTTGGCCAATGACGATGGTTCTAACCTGAAAAACTACGATCAGGCCGATATTATTCTGGTTGGCGTCAGTCGCTCGGGTAAAACGCCTACCAGTTTATATCTGGCGCTGCAGTACGGCATAAAAGCGGCCAATTATCCATTTGTCGAGGAAGATATGGAGCAGCTGCGCCTGCCAGAGGTGTTAAAACGCAATAAAGCCAAGCTGTTTGGTTTAACCATTACACCGGAGCGGCTAAGCCAAATTAGAGAGCAGCGCCGTGCCAACAGCCGTTATGCCTCATTGCGCCAGTGTCAGCTGGAGCTGGCGGAGGTCGAAAAACTGTATCAGCGCGAGCAAATCCCGTTTTTAAACTCCACCCACTTATCGATAGAAGAGATCTCGGCGAAAATTATCGCCAAAACCGGCTTAAAGCGGCATAAATACTAGCAAAGCACAGAAAAAAACCGGCGAGTGTGTCACCCGCCGGCCCGTTAGTATTCAACACTCAACATTAAGCACTCAACACTTAACATTGCAAAATGTGTCGTTATTTTTTCGCACTACGCAGCGTATCGGCAATTAAAAACGCCAGCTCTAATACCTGATCAGCATTTAAGCGTGGATCGCACTGGGTAAAGTAGCGTTTACCTAAATCATGCTCACTTAAACCATAAGCACCACCGGTACATTCGGTAACATGCTCGCCGGTCATCTCCAGGTGAATACCGCCGGCGTGGCTACCTTCGGCTTTATGCACAGCAAAAAAGTTACGGATCTCGCGTAAAATGGCTTCAAAGTCGCGGGTTTTATAGTCGTTGCTGGCTTTCACCGTATTGCCGTGCATGGGATCAGAGCTCCATACCACTTTACGGCCTTCCTGTTGTACCCGGCGAACCAGGGCCGGCAGCTTATCAGCCAATTTATCGGCGCCCATGCGGGTAATAAGCGTTAAGCGGCCCGGAATATTGTTCGGGTTTAGCGCGTCAATCAGCTTAATCAGCTCATCTGGCTGCATGCCTGGGCCAATTTTTACGCCAACAGGGTTATGAATACCACGGAAAAACTCAATATGGGCATGGTCCAGCTGCCGGGTACGCTCGCCTATCCATACCATATGGGCGGAGCAGTCGTACCAGTCGCCAGTGAGTGAATCGCGCCGCGTTAAGGCCTCTTCGTAGTTCAGCAGCAACGCCTCATGCGAAGTAAATAACTGCGTTTCACGAATCGACGGCGAGTTTTGTGCGGTAATGCCGCAAATTTCCATAAATCGCAGCGCTTCCTGGATGCGTTGTGCCACATCCTGATAGCGGTCTTTTAACGGGTTAGACTCAACAAAGCCCAGATTCCATTTACTCACCTGGTGTAAATCGGCTAAACCGCCCTGCGCAAAGGCTCTAAGTAAATTGAGTGTGGCGGCAGAGTGATGATAGGCCGTAGTAAGCCGGTTCGGATCCGGCTGGCGCGCGGCCTCCGTAAATTCGAAGCTATTAACGATATCACCACGATAGCTTGGCAGCGACACGCCATTTATTGTTTCTAAATCACTGGAGCGGGGTTTGGCATACTGGCCCGCCATGCGCGCCACTTTTACCACCGGTAGCCCGCCAGCAAAGGTCAGTACTACCGCCATTTGCAACAGCACTTTGAAAGTATCACGAATTTTTGGTGCATTAAAATCGTTAAAGCTTTCGGCGCAATCGCCACCTTGCAGTAAAAAACCGTTGCCGTTAGCCACATTACCCAACTGAGTAAACAAATCACGCGTTTCCTGGGCAAACACCAGTGGCGGATATTTGTGTAATTGTTGCTCGACAGTGTTTAATAAAGCCTGATCCTGATAGCTGGGTTGCTGTTGGATCGGCAGGCTGCGCCAGCTTTGGGGCGTCCAGGTGGTCACGATGCTTGTCCTTTGTCTAAATACCTAGGCTGCAAGTTATAGACTTCTGGACGTAAATTCAATGCCGACTTTGGCATAATTTATGACATTTTAAGCCGTCAACGGCACTTAGATGCCAATTGTGCAAAAAAGCAGCGTTTCAACTCGCATTATTGCTGTTTAACTGCTGCAAAATCGCCTCGCAGCCCTGCTCTATCAGGTTAAGCACCAGGGTAAAGCCGCGACTGCCGCCGTAATAAGGATCGGGTACCTCAGACAGCGCCGGATAATCAGGATGAAAACGCAAAAACAACGACAGTTTATGCTGATGTTCTGGCGGGCAGCGCCGTTTTAACTCGGCTAAGTTAGCTTCATCCATGGCTAACAGTAAATCATAGTCGGCGAAGTCAGTGTCTTTTACCGGCCGGGAAAAAATGCCATCAAACTTGTAGCCCCGGGCTTCGCCTTCGCGCCGGCTGCGTGCATCGGGTTTCTCACCACGATGGGAAGCACTGGTACCGGCAGACTCAATTTGCCAGCGTGTCAGGTGGCGCGTTTTTTGTCGCATAACCGCATGGGCGGTGGGCGAGCGACAAATATTCCCCAAACACACAAACAGAATTTTCACACCTGCCACCTCCAACGCTTAATACGGCGGATATGCTAGCATGCTTTAAACAAGAGGTTAAATGGTTGCATTAAAATCACAGTCGGTACAGTATAAGTGGCTCAGGGAGTATTCGCACAAGTCGTACGCAGGAGTAGAGGTAATGGATAAGTTTAGCCGGCTTATCGTTGTAAGTGAGCATGAGTCTTTACACAATCTCACGTTGCTGGCGCAATCGGTTGGCATAAAAGTAGAGCAAAGCAGCAAAGTTAAGTTGTTATGTGCCGGTAACTACCGCCCGGATGTGTTGTTAGCCTGCCCCTACAACAGCGCCGATTTTAGTAAAAAAGGCCCATCAGCTGAACTACATTACCTGTTACAACGCTGCTCACTGTTCTTATTTCAGGCAGAACGCAGCTTAATTGACCCAATGCAGGCAATACACGCCGGCATCCGGGGCGTTATTTACCGTGATGAGCAACTGGATCGGGTAATGACAGCACTAAAAACCATGATAGACGGCCAGCTTTACTACGCCCGCCCGGTGATGTCTGCCGTGGTTGATCAGTTTTTAGCACAGCAAGCCGCTAACCGACCGGCTGCCATAGTGACACCGGAGAATAATTTACTGACCAGGCAAGAAAAGCGCATTATTCAGCTGGTGGCTGAAGGTGCCCGCAACAAAGAAATTGCCGAAAAACTGCATATCAGCGCCCATACCGTAAAAGCGCATTTGTCTACTATTTTCAGAAAAACGCAATCAAGAAACAGAGTGGAGCTGCTGCGTTGGTTGCAGCAGCCACAACGTCAGGAACCGGTTGCCGGGTTCAGGCTTAACTGATCATCCTGTCGCCAGAAACCACGCTGTAAGCCCTGCTCCACTAAGGCTACTACTGCCGCTTCCATTGCTTGTTTCACACAGTACTGCACCGGCTCATTGGTTGAATAACCGCCTTCAGCCTCTGCCAGCCGGTTCAACGATACATAGCGAAATAAACCAGCTCGCAGTTCCTGCGAAAACACTTTTTTGGTGCTGGATACTGACAACAGCACCTGACCTGTATGCACATCGATTGCTCTTAAATACACACTAACCTGATCTTCGCGGTACAGCTCAGAAGCTCCTATACCGAAATACTCCGCCCCTATACCACCGGTGCTTAAATTGGTTTCATAACCAATAATACCGCCTTCAAACAAAAGCCTGGCCTCTTTTAACGGCGGTAACTCAGCAGACTTTTTGTTTGAACCGTGAATTTTGCGCTCAGTCAGCAGGTTTTGCAGGCCTTCACGTTCCAGCGGGGCAAACCAGCCGCTATCCAGTAAAATCTGCGTCAGCATCGAGGTTGCCCCCTGGGTTACTGCAGTAGAGAAGCTGGATACATTGGCCTGGGGTTTATATTGCCCTGTCTGGTCGCGAAAGGCATATACCGATACCGGAATCAAACTACGCGGCTGGCCTTGCTGGCGTAATTGCTGCATTACTGTGCTTGGGGCATCAATGCTGGCGGCGGTAATATTAATCTCGGGTTTGGGTATTAACGAGCAACCGCTAAGCAATAGTAAGGTCGTGGCGACTACAGCTTTCATTATCACCCTCCTATTGACGGTATGGTGATAATGGTAATCTCACCGCTTTCAAGGTTGGTAATATTAACAATAACACTGCCATCGGTACCGCTACTGACCTCGACCAGAAATTCGCCAGTGTTATACACCCCCTCGACTAACTCACCATCGGCGATGCGTCGGGTCAGTGAGTTAATAATATTTCGCTCCAACGCATCCTGAAATTTATCGACAAAAGATAAGCCCGGGCGGCTGGCAGTATGACTATTTTGACTTTGGGCTTTTTGCAGCAAAAAATTGCCATTTAACGGGTTGCCACCAAAGCTGGGGTTAATCGGGGTATACACCAGCTCTGTTGCATTTGCGGCAGCCACAAAGCACAGTAGCAGAGGTACTATTACTTTCATCCTTTGTTATCCTTTTACTGCAATTCTTTCGTTGGTTCACCCAACATTTTCTCGGTCTGAATATTTGCCAGTTCATTAATGCTGGCAAGTACAGCCTGCTCCGCCATTTGCTTAACATCGTTATAGCGGCGGCCAAAATAGGTTTGGTATATCTTCTGCTGGTTCATTTCTATCCACAGTACCGTGCCGGCTTGCGGGTATACTTGCTCGTAGATCACTACCGAGACCCCTTCTGTGCCGGGCATATCACGCCAGTAACCGGAATAATAAAACGAAAAGTCTTTACCAAAGCGCGATATCGTTCGGTCGAGCACCAGACCACTGAGCTCAATATCATCGGCGGACGCGGTTAGCGGGCTAAGTGCCAGAAAAAGGCAATAAAACCAACGGACAAAATACTTCATAGTCATGATAAGGGCGGCATAAGCCGCCCTGAGTCTGCTGTTAGTTTTGTGACACTATGGCGGTGTTAAAATCACCTACCTGTGTGATGGACATCATATTACCCTCGCCGGCCTGACTGCCCAGCACCAGGTTGTCGTTGCCCTGTTGGGTAACTGCTAACATGCCATTATTGCCAGACACGGCAAAATAGCCATTATCACCGGCAACCCAGTTACCACTGCCGTTTTGCAAAATGTCGATACTGTTGGCATTGCCAGCCACCAGCATGTCAACCAGGTTGATATCGCCGTTTTGCTCAATGCTAACAACGGTATTATCGACTGCCGTCTCGCTGGTCAACAGTACTTCGTTGGCATTGCCAGACTGATCAACATACAGGTCATTACTGTCACCCTGTACGTCAACCAGCGCAAAGTTATCATCACCAAACTGGCGCACATCTGCTGTGTTAGCTAAGCCAAACAGACCGACTGCTGCCAGGTTGTTATCGCCACGGCTGTAGATACTGCCACGGTTGTCTGCGCCTGCCAGCACCATTTCGCTAGTGTTATTATCGCCAATCTGACGAACTTCAACATTATGGCCATCACCCGCAGTAGCAAACACTGTACTGTTGCCATTACCACGCTGTAACACATCAACCTGGTTATCATTGCCGGTTAAACCAATTGGTGCGGTTACGCTGTTGGCGTCGCCACGTTGTTCAACCAGTACCAGATTTTGATCGCCTGACAGTGGGTCAAGAATAAATTCGTTAGCATTACCCCGCTGCATCACATCAACCAGGTTATCATTACCGGCCACATCAAAGGCAATGAAGACGTTAGCATCACCTTCTTGCAATACATAGAAGCTGTTATTGTCGCCATTTAGGCCAACTACGCCACCCACGTTGGCATTACCAAACTGTTCAGATTCAAAACTATTACGGTTACCGGCCAGATTAAACATACCGGCTTCGTTGTTGTCACCCTGCTGCACACTAAACAGGCTATTGTCGTTACCGGTAAAACCAGCATTAGCCCAGTTACCGTTACCGCTTTGCTCAATCTCTGCCAGATTCATGTTGCCATTTAAGCTAATCATAGCTTCGTTAACGTCACCCGCTTGTAAAACCACCGCATCATTGGTGTTACCCGCCACCATCACTTCGGCAGTATTATAAAAACCGTCTTGTGCTACCGTGGCGGTATTGTCATCACCACTGATGTCGACATAGGCAATGTGCCAGTCGGCAGCTTGTTCAATGCGAGTCTGGTTGTCATTGCCGCTGACAAAGTTGTAGCTTTCTAACCAAACGCCGTCCTGAGTCACTGAGGCGTTGTTAAGCGCACCGTTTTGATCCACAACAGCAAGATTAATCTCGCCGCTTTGGCTAACTTCAGCCAGGTTACCCTCAACCGCTGACGCTGATGTTTGATTAATAATGGCTTCGTTACCCTGCGCCAGCGCCGGGCCACTGACGACCAGGGCAATAGCAAGGCCAAGCATATGTTTACGTGGAAATTGTAACTTCATAACATTCTCCCTAACTTATTATTAGTATTGAATTACTGAGATTTCGGCACCAACGCCGCTTTGTTCTACCGTGAACTGACGGTTACCCCATTGCTGCAGTTGGATCAGGTTATTACTGCCGTTTTGGATAATTTGCGCACTGTTGCCGTTACCGAACTGACTCACCTCAGCCTGATTGGCAAAGCCACTCTGGATTAAGCTCAGCTGGTTGAGCACACCCTGTTGCAACAACACCGCATAATGTCCCTGACCAGACTGCGTCACATCAGTAACATTCAAATCACCTAATTGGGTAATATCGACACCATTAGCCAGTGCATGCCGCTCTAACAAGGTGGTAAATTGCAACGACACATCAGCCAAAGCACCTGCTGATAGCAGCGCAAATATGCAGCCGTAGCAATACGCTATACGTTTTTTCACCTGAACTTCCTTTCCTGTTGTAGCGAAAACCTAGGCTAAAGCAGTAACAAAAACTATCAATAGTAATAAACAACTAATTTACAATTAAAGAGAGAAAGGTTAACCAATCATTTAAACCTTTAATAACATTATGTTGCAAGATTTAATTAACAATTAAGCCACCAAATAAACTAGTAATAAAGGCTTATTTTTACAATTTAGTTTAATCAGCAGCCTGAATCGTGCTATCCATAATTGTGCTAAATAATAAGCATATATTTAACAATTAATTAAATATGGGAACAGTTATGAATAAAAAAACTATGCTGGCAGCAGCGATTGCAACAGCCTTGCTCTCAGGCTCTGCACTGGCTAACACTGGCAGCGCAGCACAAGATTCGATATTAGTAATGTTTAAACCCGGCGTATCAAAACAAGAGCGGGTAGATGTAATTAAACGCAATGGCGCCAGCTTGCGTCAGCTGGATGCCCAGGGCCGCGATATGAAAATGCGCTATGTTGCAGATGGCCGTATCGTTAAAGTTCAGGTGCCAAAAGGCGTTGACCGTGACCGGTTAATAAAAAAACTGGCCGCACATGCCGCGGTTGAAGTTGCCGAGCCTGACTTTGCGTTAAAAGCATTAGCAACACCGAACGACCCACGTTTTGGTGAGCTTTGGGGCCTGCAAAATACAGGTCAAAGCGGCGGCACAGCTGGCGCTGATATCAAGGCGGTCGAAGCCTGGGATATTACTACCGGCAGCCAGGACATTATTATCGGTGTTATTGATACCGGCATGGACTACAACCACCCTGATCTGATTGCCAACCGCTGGGTTAATCCGGGTAACCTGCCAGGCAGCACTTATGGTTATTCAACCTTAAATGCAGCGCTGGATCCGATGGACAGCGACAGCCACGGTACCCATGTTGCCGGCACTATCGGCGCCTCGGGTGACAACGGCGTTGGTGTGGTTGGCGTTAACTGGAATGTAACGCTACTTCCCTGTCAGTTTCTTGGACCAACGGGCGGTAGCACGGCAGGCGCTATTGAATGTATTAACTACTTCACCGATTTAAAATTGAACCACGGCGTCGATATTAAAGCCACCAATAACTCCTGGGGTGGCGGTGGCTACTCTGAAACCCTGCGCGCCGCCATTCAGTCTGGCGGTGATGCCGGTATTCTGTTTATAGCCGCATCCGGTAATGACGGCGGTAACGCCGATTCTGCGCCAATGTACCCAGCCGCTTATGACCTGGATGTGATCGTATCCGTTGCCTCAACTGATCGTAATGATGCGATGTCAGGCTTTTCTAACTATGGTTTAACCTCGGTTGACTTGGGTGCACCCGGCTCCGCTATCCTGTCTACCATTCCCGGTGGTGGCTATGCTTCCTACTCGGGTACCTCAATGGCATCGCCTCATGTTGCCGGTGCAGCAGCCTTACTATGGTCCATAAACCCGGATCTAAGCCCATTGGAAATGAAAGCCATTTTAATGGACTCGGGTGACACCCTAGCCGCATTGGAAGGTAAAACTGTATCAGGTAAGCGGTTAAATCTGGTTAATGCTTTAGCTGAAGCAGATCCTACGCCGTCGTTTAAACTGTCACTAACGCCGCGTAACCAGCAAATTACCGCTGGCGATACTGCAGAGTACACGTTAAACATTGGCAATATTGCTGACTGGATGGGCGATGTTGAACTTAGCGTAAGTGCACAGCCAGCATTAGAGGGGGTCACCTTATCGGCGTCAAGCGCGCAGCCTGGCCAAACACTGATGCTTAGCGCACCCACCAGTGCAGACACGCCCTGGGGCAATTACCAGTTCACCATCACCGGCACCGATGCTGCAACCGGCGAGCTGGTTAAATCGGTTAATGCCAGTTTAAGTGTGTTACCACAAGGCTTGCAAGATTATGATTACAGTAATACTACCCCTATTGCCATACCGGACAACAACGCCGGCGGCATTAGCAGTGTAATCAACGTGCCACAAACAGGTGTGGTGTTTGGCACTGATGTCGGCGTTAACATTACCCATACCTGGCGAGGCGATCTGATTGTTAAGCTACGCTCACCAGAAGGTACCGAACATATACTGCACAACCGTACCGGTGGCAGTGCCGACGATATCGTACAAAGCTGGCAAATCGATGCGTTTAATAACGAACAAATGCAAGGTGACTGGACCTTACTGGTGTCAGACAATGCAGGCCTGGATACCGGCACGCTGAACAGCTGGGATCTGACGCTTACCGCTTTATCTGACGACGATACACCGCCAGTGCCGGTGGCACCCGTGGCAGACTTTAGCTTCGTCGCTTCGGGCCTGACAGTAAACTTTACTGACCTTTCCACTGATGCTGACGATGATATCAGTAGCCTGAGCTGGGATTTTGGTGATGGCAACGGTTCAGCCGACGCTAACCCAAGCCATAGCTATGCTGCTTCAGGCACGTACAACGTAAGCCTGACAGCTACCGATGCTACCGGTTTAAGCAACACTATCAGCAAAGCGGTAACGGTAAGTGAAGCGAATACCGATCTGCAACTTAGCTTGCAGCGCTCAGTACGCACCCGCACCGGTTCAACCATTGTAGACCTGCGCTTCACCGGCAGTGCCGCTATGGTCGATATCTACCGTGATGGTAACCTGGTCGATACCGTTGATAATACTGGTCGCTATCGTGATCGCTTTACCTCACAGGCCGTATCTGTAAGCTACAAAATTTGTCTGGCGGGCACCGATGCTTGCTCAGCGGATCTGGTAGTAAACTTCTAATCTCGGCTAACGTTAACGCAAAGGCGGCGCAGGCCGCCTTTTTTTATGGTTGCAGTTCTGCCAAGCGCAGTTACTATTAAGCCTCTGCCAGCAATAAACCTTTGCCAGCAACAGATAAGCACGGTCAATCAACGAGCAGTAAGGAGTGCCGGTGTTAGCACAGTTACATCACGTAGAGAAAAGCCTGAATCAGGTTATTTTGGGTAAGCCGCAGCAGATCCGCCTGGCGTTATGTTGTTTGTTAGCCGAGGGGCATTTACTGCTGGAAGACTTACCCGGCATGGGTAAAACCACATTGGCACACGCGCTGGCCAATAGCCTTGGCCTGAGCTATCGTCGGGTGCAGTTTACCAATGACTTGCTGCCGGGCGATTTAGTTGGCATGAACATTTATGATACCCGTTCACAGCAATTTCATTTTCAGGCCGGGCCGGTGTTTAGCCAGGTGTTACTGGCTGATGAAATTAACCGCGCCAGTCCGAAAACACAAAGTGCGCTACTAGAGGCAATGGAAGAAAAACAGGTATCGATTGACGGTGAAACCCGCCCGCTACCGAAGCCATTTTTTGTTATTGCCACGCAAAACCCGCTGTTTCACGCTGGCACCTCACCGCTGCCGGAGTCGCAATTAGACCGGTTTATGTTCCGGCTGTCGCTGGGTTTTCCCGATCATCAAGCTGAACATCAATTACTGAAACACGACAACAATCAATCGAGGTTGACACTGTTAACCGAGCAGCTAAACACCGAGCAGTTGCGTGCGCTGCAACAACAGGTGCCGCAGGTACATGCTTCGGATGCACTGCTGGATTACCTGTTAGCATTGGTAAACAACAGCCGCCATCGCAGCGATATGCTGCCATTGTCGCCGCGTGCGTCTAAAGCCATTTTGCGCTCGGCAAAAGCCTTTGCCCTGCTGGAAGAGCGCAGTTATGTCAGCGCCGCCGATGTGCAGCAGGTATTTCCTTATGTCGCCGAGCACCGGCTGGATCCTGCCTCATCGGCACAGGATAGCCGTTTAAGCCAAGTATTATTGCAACAAACACCATGTCCGCTCTAACCAAAGCGCTGTATCCGCTTTACTGGCGTCTGCTAAGCCGTTATCTGGACAAACGTCAGCCAGCAGCACCCAACGTCACCTTGGTACAAAAGCTGATTTTTATCTTGCCAACCCGCTATGGCTGGTGGTTCTTCGCTCTGATTTTACTGCTTTACTTACTGGGCACCAATTATCAGAACAACCTTATTTTGCTGTTAAGCTATTTGCTGCTCAGCCTATTTTTGCTCACCATAGTGCTGTGCTATCAGAATCTTAGCGGGCTTACGCTACGTAGTTTAGCCCCAGCAGAGGGCTTCACTGAACAGGACATTAGCCTTAACCTGCAACTGATTGCCGCAGCTAATGACGACAAGCGCCACCAGATGTTAAGGCTGCAATTTATAGGTCAGCAGCATCAGGTAGTGAGTCCGCGCAGCACACCGGCTATTACGCTAAATATCGCAGCGGGTAAACGCGGCAAATTTAGCCTACCCAGAGTCAAGGTAAGTAGCCAATATCCGTTTGGCTTATGGCAGGGGTTTAGTTATGTTGCGCTATTACAGCATTACTGGGTATATCCGGCACCAGCACAGCAGAGCCAGACCGCCGGTATGTTGCCAGAGCAGGACCAAGCCTCTGCCCGCCAGCAAGTCAGTGACGATACCCTCTCAGCCTACAGAGACGGTGACAGTATCCGCCATCTGGTATGGAAGCGCTTAGCGCGCGACCCGGCCACACCGGTTGTCAGGCAACAACAAACACCGCCACCCCAGCTACAGCCTGATTGGGTGGTGGTGCCAGCCGTGTCAGGCGATGCGCTGGAGCGTGCTTTACGCCAGGCCAGTCGCGATTTACTGACGTTGGAGCAAAGCGGTGCCAGCTACGGGCTTAAATTACCAGCGTTAACCATAGCGCAAGCCAAAGGGCCGGCACAATTACAACGATGTTTACAGGCGCTGGCATTATGCTAAAACAAAAACGCTTAATGGTGGTTTGGCTGGGGTTGCAACTGGCGTTTTTGTTGCTGCTACAAGAAGCTTTTGCGCTGTGGGTAAGTATAATCTTCGCTGCCCTGCTGCTAACACGTTTTGCTACCCTGGTTTACGCCAATACCAGTCTCAGCCTTAAAGCCGTCAATGTGATTGGCGCCTGCGTTGCTGTGGCACTACTGTTTAACCTAAAGCAAGCCGGTGTGCTTAACTTTATGCTGCAAATTCTGCTGCTGGCCGCCGTGTTGCGTTTACTGGCATTACGACAGCTGTTTGAAGCACGCCAGCTGGTTTGGGTGCATTACTTTCTTGTCGGTTGCTGCTTTATTTTGCATCAGAATATGCTGGTGGCACTGGTTATTATGGCCGCCCTGTTCGCCAACATATACAGCCATTATCTGTTGTTCGCCCCAGCCGGCAGCAAGCTTAAACCGGTCAATATTGGTCGTGCCGCCCTGATTATCCTGCCACTTTGGCTGGCGATGTTTTTACTCTTTCCGCGTTTACCACCGTTTTGGCAGATCCCCAGCGCCAAGGTTACCAGCACAGGCTTAAGCGATACCTTAGATCCAGGCAGTATTGAGCAGTTAGTGCAAGACGATAGCCTGGCATTTCGCGTTGAGTTTGAAAACGGAATGCCAGAGCGGCAATTATGGTATTGGCGCGCCCGTTTGTATGAGGATTTTGATGGCCGCCGCTGGCAGGAAAACCCACTGCGCTCTGGTAGTAATTATCGCAACGTTAATCAGGACGCCACGCCAGCAGAGACAGCGCTAAAATACCGCATTATCGCCGAGGCCAGCCAGCAACGCAGTTTATTTGCCCTGGCCAGCCCGCTGCAAAGCAGTGCCAATGTGAATATAGCCCCCTCCGGGCTGGTGCTTGCCACCAAACCGGTAAGCCAGCGCACCAGTTATCAGCTTAGTAGCCAGCTGCAGCCAGTGGCGGTGCTATCCGAACAGGAACAACAGCTTAACCTGCATATTCCGCCAGGCAATGAACAAACGCTGGCATTTGGCAGGCGGCTCAAAGCGCAACACCCACAAGTGCCGGCATTGGTTGACGCCATCGCCAGCCATTTTCGCCAGCAGCCGTATTTTTACAGCCTGACCCCGCCGCTGCTTGGCGCAAACAGTGTGGATCAGTTTTTATTTGATAGCCGCACCGGCTTTTGCAGCCATTATGCCTCTGCTACCGCGCTGCTGCTACGCGCCGCCGGTATACCGGCCCGGGTCGTTGGCGGTTATCAGGGCGGCGACTGGCACCCTGAGCAAGGTTATCTGGCCGTGCGCCAGCGTGAAGCCCATGCCTGGGTAGAATATGCCGATCAGGGCCGTTGGCAGCAGTTTGATCCAACGGCCGCCGTAGCACCGCAGCGCATTTTATCCGGCTTAGATGAGGCCTTATCTGCTGAGCAGCGACAGCTACTGACCTCGCCCTGGCAACGTAACGCCTTGCTGAACAACCTGCGGCTGCAGCTGATGCATCTGGATTACTACTGGTCGGTATGGGTATTGGGCTTTAACGACGATAACCAGCGCGACTTATGGCAGCAGTTAAGGCAAAATCTGCAGCGCTTTGCTTATTTACTGGCACTGGTTGTTGCACTTACTCTGCTAGTAACGGCGCTGCTATGGTGGCAACGCCGCGAGCGTCTAACACAGCCGCAGGCTTATCGTCTGTTAAGCAAGACGCTGGCCGGTATGTTGCAACATAAGCCGGCGCAGCAGCCATTGTCAGACTTTTTACGTGCGCTGGCCCAGCAGCAACAGCCCGCTCAGCGTGAACTGTTGTTAACGCTAATAACGCACTACGAGCTAGCGCTGTTTAATGATGATACAGCGGCGCTGTCACTGCTGAAACAACAGCTAAAACAACACCGTAATACCTTACGAAGGTTGCGTTTCAGCGCCCAGAATACGTAGCGCAGTTTGCAGATGCTCAGCACAGTGAATGCCTAAATCGGTCAGGTAGCCGCCGTCCTGTTGGGTCACCAGGCCCTTTTCATATAACCGGCTGATGGCAGCAACAGTGTCTGCATCAGCCGATTTATGCACTTTAATACCTTCCATTGCACTGTCGAGGTTAAACAAGGTCAGCACCCGGATCTCAGCATTCAATTGCGGTGATATTGGCATACACAGTCACTCCTTTTTATAACGTTGTACTGAACATAGCGCTAAGCGCGTAAAAAGCCAATAGCACCGCTATGTTTAACCTAACACCGTTTGCAGCGCTTTTAAGCACAGCGCCACGTTTTCGCGCCGTGCCGCATAGCCCATCAGGCCGATGCGCCAGGCTTTACCGGCTAACTCACCCAGGCCAGCGCCAATTTCCAGGTTGTATTGCTCCAGTAGCTGTTTGCGTACTGCAGCATCATCCACACCGGCAGGAATATACACGCTGTTTAGCTGCGGCAGGCGGTAAGGTTCGGCTACCACAAATTCAAGCCCAAGCTCATTCAGGCCCTGCTTTAGCAACTGGTGCATATCTTTATGCCGCTGCCAGCTGTGCTCCAGGCCTTCAGCAGCCAACAAACGCAGTGATTCATGCAGCGCATACAGCGCATTTACCGGCGCCGTATGATGGTAGCTGCGCTTAGCACCGCCACTCCAGTAACTCATTACCAGACTTTGATCTAAAAACCAGCTTTGTACCGGCCGTTTGCGCGCTTTAATGCGCTCGACTGCTTTTGGCGAGAACGACACAGGTGATAAACCGGGCACACAGGATAAACATTTCTGGCTGCCGGAATAAATGGCATCTATACCCCACTCATCTACTTTTAGCTCAACACCGCCTAACGAGGTTACCGCATCGACAATAGATAAACAGTCATACCGCTGCGCCAAGGCACACAGGGCTTTGGCATCCGACAAGGCCCCGGTTGAGGTTTCCGCATGCACAAAGGCCAGATACTTGGCCTGCGGGTTGGCTTTTAACGCCGTTTCAACCTGCTGTGGGTTTACCGGCTCGCCCCAGGCGTTATCTACGGTAATAGCAGTGGCGCCGCAGCGCTCGACATTTTGCCGCATGCGCTCACCAAAAACGCCATTACGGCAAACAATAACAGTATCGCCGGGCTCTAACAGGTTAACAAAGCAGGTTTCCATACCGGCACTGCCCGGTGCCGATACCGCCAGTGTCATCTCGTTGCGGGTTTGAAACGCATATTGCAGCAGCTGCTTAAGCTCATCCATCATGCCAATAAACAACGGATCTAAATGACCTACCGTCGGCCTGCCCTGCGCCGCCAGCACTTGCGGGTGCACATCAGAGGGGCCTGGCCCCATTAAAATACGCCGGGGTGGTAAAAAGGCGTCAAATTTCGATGCAGCTAACATAATAACTCCCACTGTCAGATTTTGCCCTACCATAGCAAAATCCTCTGTGGATACCAGCGTGCTTCGGCTATTGCCATTATTCAAAAGATTAATAGTACCAACAGCCTGTTGTAACTGAGTTATAATGCGCGTTTTTGCGCCCACGCGCTGTGTTGGAGCCTGTATGACAACCTTACCCGCCTGCCCAAAATGCCAGTCTAGTTATACTTATGAAGACGGTGCCTTATTAATGTGCCCGGAGTGCGGCCACGAGTGGAACCCCAATGCTGCCGAGGCAGACAACAGCCGGCAAATTCGTGACAGTGCCGGTAATGTATTGCAGGATGGCGATACGGTCACGGTGATCAAAGACTTAAAAGTAAAAGGCTCATCTTCAGTGGTGAAAATTGGCACTAAGGTGAAGAATATCCGTCTGGTAGACGGCGATCACGATATTGACTGTAAGATCGACGGTTTTGGTGCCATGAGCTTAAAATCTGAGTTTGTCCGCAAGGTGCAGGACTAAGAAAATGGGGTCAGAGAACTCTGACCCCATTTTACCAGCTTTAGAACTGGCGGCTACGCAGTGCAGCAATGCGCTTTTCCAGTGGCGGGTGGCTTAAAAACAGCTCAGACTTTTTGCCACCACCGGCAATACCAAAGGCCATCATGCTGCCTTCCAGCCGGCTCTCGTGGTTGTGCTTTAACCGCTCTAACGCCGCGATCATCTTGTTCGGGTTGCCTTCGAGCTTAGCGGCACCGGCATCAGCGCGGTATTCACGCTGGCGTGAGAACCACATCACGATAATGCTGGCCAGTACACCAAACACCAGTTCCAGCACAATAACGATGCCAAAGTAGGCAAATTGTCCCATTTGTTGGTTGTTGTTACGAATGGCACCGGCAATTAAACGCGCCAGGAAAATCACAAAGGTGTTTACCACGCCCTGAATAAGCGTCAGGGTAACCATGTCACCATTGGCAATATGCGACACTTCGTGCGCCAGTACTGCCTCTACTTCGTCCTCACGCATATTACGCAGCAAACCGGTGCTTACTGCCACTAGGGCATCATTACGGTTCATACCAGTCGCAAAGGCATTCATCTCCGGAGAGTCATAAATAGCCACTTCCGGCATACCAATACCAGCCGCTTTAGCCTGGCGTGCCACCGTCGCTACCAGCCACTGCTCAGTTGCATTGCGAGGCTGTTCAATCACGACTGCACCGGTAGAGCGTTTTGCCATCCACTTAGACATCGCTAAAGAGATAAAAGAGCCGCCAAAACCAAACACTGCGGCAAACACCAGTAGCCCGCCAATACTGCTACGATCTACACCCAAAAAGCTAAAAACGATATTAAGCACTATGCTCAATACCAATATCACCGCCAGGTTAGTGGCTAAAAACAACAACACTCTTTTCATAACAGCTACCTCTAATGACTTACTACCCGCTAATATATGGCCTTAGAGCTTGTTTTCAATCAACAGTGCCACCATTAGCAGTCATAATTTGTAACCATTAATGTCAACGCTCAGCAGCTGAGCAAATCGAGGTTTAGCATGCAGTTATTACTTCTTAGCAGCTCCCGCGCCGACAACAGCGACTATCTGGCGCCGTACATGAACTGGATCGCCAGTCACCTCAGCGGTATTGATGAACTGCTGTTTATTCCTTACGCCGGTGTCAGCATTGAATACGACGCCTATCAGGCTATGGTGCAGCAAGCGCTGTTGCCACTGGGTATTACAGTGACCAGTATTCATCAGCATAGTGATGCGTGCCAGGCGGTATTAGACGCTAAAGCCATCGCGGTGGGTGGCGGCAACACCTTTCACCTGCTTTATCAGCTATATCAACAGGATATCGTGCAACTTATCAGGAAACGCGTAACCGAAAACATGCCTTATTTGGGCTGGAGTGCCGGTTCAAACATTGCCGGTGCCAGTATTCGTACCACCAATGATATGCCGATTATTGAGCCAGCCTCGTTTAACGCGCTAAACCTGCTGCCGCTGCAACTGAACCCACATTACAGCGACTACAAACCCGAGGGCTTTCATGGTGAAACCCGTGATATGCGTCTGGCCGAGTTTATGCAGTTACACCCGGCTACGCCGATTATTGCCTTGCCGGAAGGCAGTGCGCTTAAACATAGCAACGGTAAACTAACCCTGCTGGGCAGCAAAGGCGGTTATCTGTTTCAGGCGGGTGATAAAACGCCGTTGGCGGAGAATGCAGATTTATCTGACTTTCTAAAATAGCGATAGCGTTACCCGTTTAGCAATAACGCCGGTTACAACACCCGATAAGCTCGCCACAGCAACTCGCTACCGCTTGCGCGTCCGCTCAGACACTCTGTGTCGACTGATCGGGTATTCTAACCTCTGATATTCAGCAGGCGGGTCGCCATATCCTGAGTTAGCTGCTGATACTGCGCCGGCTCTGCTGCATAAGGCACTACCGCCAGGCAAGGCGCACTAATGCGCTGTTGCAAATCCGCAATATTCTGCTGTAGCAGTAACATATCCGCATCAATACAGTTGGCCACCCAGCCCATTAGCATACAGCCGCTGCGCTCAATCTCCCGCACCGTCAGCATGGCATGGTTTAAACAGCCCAATTTCATGCCAACCACCAACAGCACCGGCAGTTGCTGCTCTGCCACCCAATCGGCCAGATAGCGCTTAGCCGATAACGGCAACAACCAGCCACCGGCACCTTCTATCAACAGCTGCTCGGCCTTTAAGCTCTGCCAGTGTTGCAGTGCCTTGGTTAAAACCGCTTCGTCAATCGGCTTTTGCTCGTTAACCGCCGCCAAATGCGGCGCTACCGGTGCCTGATAACAGATAGGATTTACCACCTCATAAGGTAACGCGATACCAGAGTGCTGCTGCAGCAGTAACGCGTCACCATTAAAACCCTGCGCGTCAGCGCCCGCCGCTATTGGCTTTACGCCGATAGCAGTCACATTTAGCGCTTTGAAGCCTTGTAGCAGCATGGCACTGATATAGCTTTTACCGGCGTCGGTATCGGTAGCGGTAATAAATAGCGTTTTAGCCGGCATGTTTTACTCCGCTTAGCGTCAGCACCTGATAACTGGCCGGCAGCCCCAACAAAGTGCGGTGCACCTCATAGGCCTGCGCCAGTTGCTGCCAGTAGCCTTTGCCGGTTAAGCCAGTGCGACGGCCTGCGACCTGATTAGCCCCCAACAGCTTAAGCTCACGGGCCAGGCTTTGCACATCGGGGTAATACAGCGGATAACGGCGCAGCTCAAATTGCCAGTAAAGCGCCGGTGCGGCATTGGCCGCTTGCTGAATACTATCAACGCTTAAAAACCGGCTAATATGCGGGTAGTTATCCAAACTGGCAAAGGCCTGCGCCAGTTCAGTTAAGGTGCCGTCGACCAGCGTGGTAATAACGGCCGTGCCGCCGGGTTTAAGCACCCGGTTAACTTCAGCAAATACCGCTGCAGGTTTACTGCACCACTGCAGCATCAGGCTGGAGAACACGCTATCGAAGCTATTATCGGCCAGTGGCAACTGCTGGGCATCAGCCTGCAAATACTGCTGTGCCAACCCCGCTTTGGCTGCTTGCGCCAGCATGCCGGCACTAAAGTCTACTGCGGTAAAAGCGCGGCAATACTCAGTAAAGCGTGGGTGCAGCCAGCCCGGGCCGCAGCCCAGATCAAGCAAATGGCCCTGCGCGACTTTAGCTAGCTTTACTTTAGGTAGCTTTGCCAGTGCATCCAGCCCAACCTGCTGCTGTAAACGGGCGCCTTGCATATAGTGCGCTGATGCCGCGCTAAAGCTATCAGCGACTTGCTGGCGAAAACGGCTGCTACCGTCTGGTTGTGGCATTACAGCACTCATACTAACTGCCTTAACTGCTGCACTAATAACTGAAGATCCTGCTCGGTATGCTGCGCACTTAGCGTAATACGCAGCCGCGCACTGCCCTTTGGCACCGTCGGCGGCCTTATTGCGCTAAGCCAAATTCCGGCCTGTTTTAACTGCGCACTCATATTAAGCGCCCTTGCGCTGTCGCCCAGCACCAGGCCCTGAATAGCACTCTGTGACGCTAACAGTGGTAAATCCGCCGCCAAAGCACGAAAGCGCGCAATATTGCTGTGTAGTTTGTCCCGCCGCCAACTTTGGCTGCGGCAAAGTTGAATGCTTTTAATCACCGCGGCACAAAGCGCCGGTGATAGCGCTGTACTGTAAATATAGTGCCGGCCAAACTGGGCTAAATAGTCTATTACCGTTTTACTACCGCCGACAAAGGCGCCGCCAACGCCCAGCGCCTTGCCAAAATTGGCCATAGTGCAAAACAAATCACTGCTGACAATACCCTGCGCTGCAGCGGTGCCTTTACCTTGTGGCCCACAAACGCCCAACCCATGCGCGTCGTCCAGTAAAAGCGGCGCCTGATATTGCCGGCACAGGCTTAGCACGGCGGTCAGATCCGGGCTGTCACCGTCCATACTAAACACGCCTTCAGTCACTACCAGCGGCTGGCTGACATCGATAAGGCTAGCGTGCAAGGCCGATAAATCATTGTGCGCAAAGCGTTTAAGCTGTGCACCGCTGTGTAAGGCACCGTCTATCAGCGAAGCATGGCTAAGTTTGTCCAACAACAGCGTGTCGCCCTTTTGCGCCAGCGTTTGTAGCATCGTTTGGTTGGCGGCAAAGCCGGACGAAAATAGCAGCACCTGCTCAAAGCCCAGCCAGTCGCATAAGGTATCACTAAGCTGCTTATGCACCTGATGTTGCCCGGTGACCAACGGCGAGCCACTGCTGCCAGCACCAAAAGCGGCTGCGCCTTCGGCATACGCTTTAATGACTTCAGGCTCGGTCGCCAGACCCAGGTAATCATTGCCGGAAAAATTCAGGTAGCTTTTATCTGCTACGCGCAGCAACCGGCCACTGTACTGCTCAATGGTTACGCTACGGCGCAGCAGTTGGCTGGCCTCGCGTTCGGCCAGTGCCTGGCGCATCTGCGCCAGCCTAGTCTGTGTCATCGATTACTGTGCTGCATGAAATAGCGGCGGGTTAGCCTGCTCTTTTATCGCATCAGCCAGTGCCAGTTGATGCGCCTCGTCCGACACATCATGGCGCTGCTCTGGCGTAATGCCCAGTTTGGCAAATAGCTGCATATCGGCATCGGCTTCCGGGTTATCGGTAGTCAGCAGCTTATCGCCGTAGAAAATCGAGTTCGCGCCGGCGAAGAAACACAGCGCCTGCATTTGCTCGTTCATACGGCTACGGCCGGCCGATAAGCGCACATGGCTTTGGGGTAGCATAATACGCGCCACGGCTATGGTGCGGATGAACTCGAACGCGTCTAAATCATCGACGTTTTCCAGCGGCGTACCGGCTACTTTTACCAGCATGTTAATCGGCACACTTTCGGGGTGCTCCGGTAAATTAGCCAGCTGCATCAGCAGTGCTGAGCGATCATTCGCGCTTTCGCCCATGCCTAAAATGCCGCCGCAGCATACTTTCATACCGGCATCACGCACATGGCTTAGCGTGTCTAGGCGATCCTGATAAGTACGGGTGGTAATAATTTCACCGTAAAACTCCGGTGAGGTATCCAGGTTATGGTTGTAGTAATCCAGCCCGGCGTCGGCCAGGGTTTTGGCCTGATCGCCGTCCAGCATACCCAGCGTCATACAGGTTTCCAGCCCCATGGCTTTTACGCCACGCACCATTTCAATAATGTACGGCATATCGCGCTGCTTCGGGTTGGTCATGATCATCATGATTGTTCAGGATGACAGTGTATATTTGAATCGGAGAGAGAGCGTAGTGCGTTTTGAGAATATGTCGGATCATGAAATTGCAATGCAA
>JAANMY010000935.1_pt1 | contig 36758 bp, 28 predicted proteins | sample 7279691 | NCBI WGS metagenome assembly JAANMY01 (sample SAMN14094543, study PRJNA606508) | bioreactor metagenome | isolation source: A lab-scale SPAN reactor treating ammonium-rich wastewater day 388 | place: Ireland: Galway | collected 2018-02-07
AAGTGTTAAGGCTCCCTATATGATTTTAACATTTGATACTACGGAAAGGGTTGATGATATCAGAGCCGGGACTCATCCGTATGATAATACGATACGTCCACAGATAGTCTCAAAAATACATAACAAGAGATACCACAGATTAATTAGCGAGTTTAAGGATATGACAGGTATCGGTGCAGTTTTAAATACATCATTCAATCTCCATGGCTATCCCATTGTGCATAGTCCAAAAGATGCTTTAGAAGTTCTGGATAAATCCGGATTAAAATATCTTGCGATTGAAAATTATCTGATTTGGAAAAAATAAATGTGCGGAATTGCAGGTATATTCAACTATAAAAATACCCATTCATTAAATCCCTCACTCCTCAGGCGGATGTGTAAGACTATTGCTCATCGGGGCCCCGATGACGAAGGTTTTTATATGAATCAGAGAGACAGATTAGGTATCGGGCACAGGCGATTGAGTATTATTGATCTTAAACTGGGGAAACAGCCCATGTCGAATTTTCATGAAAGTATTTGGATTGTGTTTAATGGTGAGATTTATAATTTCATTGAATTGAAGAAAGAATTGCAAGCAAAGGGATATCGTTTTCGCACAACCTCTGATACCGAAGTTATCATTTTGCTCTATGAAGAGTATGGAGAAAAAGGATTCGAACGGCTGAATGGAATATTTGCGTTTGCGATTTATGATAAGAATAAACGATCTCTCATTCTCGTTCGTGATCATTTTGGGGTGAAGCCACTGTACTATTGGATAAGGAATGGAAGGGTGCTGTTTGCCTCAGAAATGAAAGCCATTTTTCAGGATGATTCAGTAGAAAAGGAATTAGATTCCGAAGCGCTCAATTCTTTTCTGACATTTCGTTACAATCCCTCGCCGCAGACGTTATTTAAGCATGTTAAGAAATTGTATCCTGGCCATTATCTGAAGATCACCTTTGAAGGCGGCTGGGAAATGAAAAGCTACTGGGAAAATATTCCCAAAATTAATACCCGCATCACTGAAAATGATGCTGCTGAAGAGTATCGTCGCTTGCTTACAAATGCTGTTAAACGGCAAATGATGAGCGATGTTCCCGTAGGGTTGCTCTTAAGCGGGGGCGTAGACTCAGCGGTCCTGGGTTATTTAATGCAAAAGAATTATTCTGAAAAGGTAAAGACTTTCACCGTTGGATTCCCGGGAAGTGGGGATTACAACGAACTACATGATGCGCGGTCTTCTGCGCAATTCATCGAGTCAGAACATCACGATATCACTATCTCATATAAGGATTATTTAGATTTTTTCTATAGATCCTTTTCCATCATAGAAGAACCAATTGCTGAGACAGCAATTCCCGCTCTTTACTATGTTTCAAAATTCGCTTCAAATCATTTGAAAGTGGTACTGGCAGGGCAGGGGGCAGATGAACCTATGGCTGGCTATCATCGTTATTTAGGCGCTCATTTCATAAGCAAATATGCAGACATTTTGAGAAATTTACCACTCACGATGATTACAAAATTTCTGTCAAGAAACGAGCGATTAAAGAGGGCTGCTTACGTAAGTCAGTTTTCTGGCGAGTTAGAAAGAATATTGGCAGTCTATACAATTTTTACTCCTGTTCAGCAAGAGCTGCTGTATAACGATTATACGAAATCATTGAATACAAGTATGGATGAAGAATTGATTTACCGCCTGTATTCTCAAACGAAAGAGTTACCGGATATGTTATCGAAGATTTTATATATCGATACCAGGATGAGTTTGTCTGATGACCTGTTGCTTTTTAATGACAAAGTTACTATGGCTAATTCTCTTGAAATGCGTGTTCCTTTTTTAGACATCGAATTAGTTCAGTTTTTAGAATCACTTCCACGGTCGTTGAAACTAAAAGGAACTCAACGCAAATATATTCACAAAAGGGCTGTAGAATCCTGGCTGCCGAAAGAAATTATTTATCGCAGGAAAAGAGGCTTTATGACACCCATGGATGAATGGCTCCAGGATGACCTGGCAATTACCGTAAAAGAAATCCTCATGCATAAGGACTCTGCTTGTAAAAGGTACTTTAATCTGGACTATATTAACCAATTGATCGAACTCCATAAAAGCAGGAGAGAAAATTATCAGAAGCATATATTTGTGCTTTTATCCTTTGAGATGTGGCACAAAACGTTTTTGGAAAATAATCCCATAGGGGTGAAATGTTTATAGAAACTTTGATAGAAGGATATTTGGTATGGGCTTAGAAAGAGATTTGGTCTCTTATTTAAAAGGATTCTCTATTATCATAATAATTCTTCATCATTACATAATAAATTATTTGCCGGATCATTTTAATTTTTTTGGTAATCATTTTGTCGCTATATTCTTCATCCTGAGTGGCTATGGTATTTATTATTCATTGAATAATAATTCTCATAACAATGGAAACTTACTCCCTTTCCTGAGTAAGTTTTATTGGAAAAGGGCAATACGAATATACCCTCTGTATTGGTTATGGTTTTTTCTTGATCAGGCGGGCGACAAAAATTCCCATGTCAGTTTAAGTTCCTTACTTGATTTTTTCTTACTGAGAATAACCGATCCTCCCGATCATTGGTTTCTGCATGCCCTCATCCCATGTTACATTATTTCTCCAGTATTTTTTTCCCTGTTGGAAAAATATCATAAAGCTTATCTGCCAATAATTATTGGAACATTTATTTTGCTAAACCCTCTATTATATTATATAGGTGTTCCTGAAGTCAGAACCTGGAAATATGTAAATTTGTACCTTACCCATGTCTTGCTTTTTTCTTTAGGAATGTATATTCCTTCATTTCAATATCTCAAACAGCTTAGACAAAATCGTATCTTTTTATTCGGATTGTTTCTTTGTATGATTTTTTCATTTTTTCAGACATCTTCAAATGCTTTTTTTTACAGAAGCAAAAACTATGAGTATCTATTTATTATGTTATTTATAGCATCTACATTTAGCTTTACATTCTATTTTATACATTCAAATATTAATCCCCCGCTCTATAGTTTTATGAAAAAAATCGGTATATATACGTATTCATTATACATATTCCACGGCATGTATTTTACCGTCTTATGCTTTGTGCATATAATAAAAAACGATAGCTATGCGAGTCTCATGTTGACAATTGTACTATTCCCGCTCTTTTTTGTGTGTTGTGGTTTTCTTGAAGAACTATTTTATAATAGATTAAAATTCCGGCAGGCCTACAAAAAATGTAAAAATAAAGTAATGTATTAAAAAAAGAAAAAAAGCAGTCTTGGCAAGGTTTATTTATCTTGCCTCTTCCACGTTTTACCCACACTCGCGGTGATTAGTAGCCTTATATACCTGTTTATACTCAGACTCATAAATCATAAGGAATGCTTGCCTGGCATATCCCTGTTTACCTCCAAGATTTGTGTTCACTTCTTTGGTGTGTATTTTTCGTGTAAGCTTATTTTGAGTAGTTACAAAATTTTAACGTACTTATCGTAATAATTTTGAGGAGTAAATCACATGTGTGGAATTGTTGGATACATTGGGTGTAAAGAAGCAGTCAAGGTTTTATTGGATGGCATCAAAAGACTTGAATATCGTGGTTACGATTCCTCCGGAATAGCATTTATTGAAGATGGCGCCTTAAAATATGAAAAAACTGTAGGCAGAATTGCTGAGTTAGAAAAGAAACTTCTCGGAAACAATTTCCATCCACAAGTAGGAATTATTCACACACGATGGGCAACACATGGAGCGCCTACCATAGAGAATGCTCACCCGCATGTTGATTGTAAGAGTGAAATTGCTGTAGTACACAATGGAATTATTGAGAATTACGATTATGTAAAATCAAAATTAGAGCAGGAAGGGCATATCTTTAAGAGTGAGACAGATACAGAAGTATTAGCCCATCTCATCGAAAAATATTTTCATGGTAATCTGGAGAGTGCTGTTATGGAGGCATTAAAAGAGGTAGGGGGGACATACGGAATCGCAGTTATTTCCATACAAAATCCCCAAAAAATTGTAGCAGCAAGGAAGGGATCTCCCCTGATATTAGGAATAGGAAATCAGGAATATTTTATAGCCTCTGATGTTTCTGCTTCGCTGGAACATACCCGGGATGTGATATATCTGGATGATAATGAAATAGCCATCCTCACGCCGGACTATTACGAGACAAAGACCATGCAAAATATCAAAACCCGTAAAAGGATTGAAGAGGTGCTATGGAATATCGATATGATCGAAAAGGGCGGTTATGAACATTTTATGCTCAAAGAGATTCATGAGCAACCTCAAGCCTTGCGAAATGTTATGCGTGGAAGGGTAAATGATAATACAGGCTCGGTAAGATTGGGAGGATTAATGAATTGCGAGAAGGACCTTCGGAAGGCAAAACGTATCATAATTGTTGCGTGTGGCACATCATGGCATGCAGGGCTTGTGGGTGAATACATGTTAGAAGAACTTATACGCATACCCGTTGAAGTTGAATATGCTTCTGAATTTCGGTATAGAAATCCCGTGATAGAAAAAGACACGATAGTAATCGCCATAAGTCAATCAGGTGAAACAGCAGACACCCTGGCAGCGATGCGATATGCTAAACAGAAAAGGGCCAGAACACTCTCTATTTGTAATATCGTTGGCAGCACGATAGCAAGGGAGGCTGATGGTGGAATTTATTTACATATCGGCCCGGAAGTTGGTGTTGCATCTACGAAGGCCTTCACAGCACAAATTGCTGTGCTTTATTTATTTACCTACTACATGAAAGGCCTTAGGTGTACCTCTCCTTCAATGTATTCGGATGTGGTTCAGGATATTCAATCCATACCGGAAAAGGTTCAGGCTATCCTGAACAAGGAGGAGCATATCATAGAACTTGCAAAGGTATATAAGGATAGTGAACACGTCCTTTATTTGGGGAGAGGATATAACTATCCCGTAGCGCTTGAAGGCGCATTAAAGCTTAAAGAGATATCGTATATCCACGCCGAAGGTTACCCCGCCGCAGAGATGAAGCATGGGCCTATTGCCCTCGTAAACAAAGACATGCCTGTAGTCTTTATTGCAACAAGAGATAATGTTTACGGTAAGATTTTAAACAATATCGAAGAGGTTAAATCCAGAGGTGGAAAAGTAATTGCAATTGTAACGGAGGGAGATGATCAAATTGCAGAAAAGGTAGCTCATACCTTCTCTGTGCCAAAAATTTCCCCCGCCTTGACGCCGGTCCTATCGGTAATTCCCCTTCAATTATTGGCCTATCATATGGCAGTCATGAGAGGATGCGATGTTGATAAACCGAGAAATCTTGCAAAGAGTGTAACGGTTGAATAAGAGGAGTAAGAAATGCCGTCTTCTCCCGCAATGGCGCTTGCCTGTTACCTTATTTCCGAATCTGTTAGAGCTTTCTCCGGTGAAAATAAGGAAACAGATTTGTGGTATTAATTATGTTTTGAGTAGTGTGGAGGATTGAATAATGAATACAACGAAAAATCGGATCAATTTTTTTGATACAAGCATTGATCTTTTAACTATGGATGAGACATTACAGTATATAGAAAAGATTATTGAAGAGCGTATTGTTACTCAACATGTAGTGGTTAATGTTGCAAAACTGGTGATGATGCAACGGGATGCTAAATTAAGAAATGTTGTGAACTCATGTGACCTTATTAATGCCGATGGACAGGGTGTTGTTTGGGGGGCAAGGGTGTTAGGATTGAATATTCCCGAGCGTGTTGCCGGAATTGATCTTTTCCTGAAGGTTGTGGAACTTGCGGCGAAGAAAGGCTACCGATTGTATTTTTTAGGGGCTAGACAAGAAATTATAGAGAGGGTTGTTATAAGATTTTTATTGAAATACCCGAAATTGCAAATTGCAGGGTATCGGAATGGATACTTTAGCAAAGCAGAGGAAGCGAAAATTGTAGAAATTATCCAGAATTCACGGCCACATGTGCTGTTTGTTGCCATGAGTAGTCCGCAAAAAGAAATTTTTTTAAATCAATATATAGAAAACCTGCAAATTCCCTTTATGATGGGAGTAGGAGGGAGCTTCGATGTTGTTGCTGGATATACAAACCGCGCTCCTCTTTGGGCGCAAAAAGCAGGTCTCGAATGGTTTTTTCGTCTTATGTGCGAACCACGCCGAATGTGGAAAAGATATCTTATATCAAATACAATTTTTGCCTGGATGATTTTAAAGGCTTTATTCAGGAAAGTTTTATGGGTCTACTAAGCTTTGCGTGGATAAAATTTCACAATTCTGGTAAAGATAAGATTCCTTTTTAGTAAAGAACATTCGGTATTATTGATAGTTTTGCAATCTCGGTGCTTATCAAATGATGCTTTCAAGAGGTAATTTTTGTAGGTATGTTTTTTTGTCTTAAAGAAGAGATGGAAAGAATGAAAAAGTTAACGATAAAATTGCTCATGATATTTTTGCTATCTACAATGTTTCTCTGTAATGTAGTTGTGGTGTTTAGTGGCAGGGAGCTTCTCTTTGGTGCTGCAGATCCTCTAAATTATCTGGTTTCTCTTGTGAGCAGTACTACGTATTTAGGTATACGGCTTTGGATATCAAAAAGAGGCTCAAATATTTAGAGACTATTTGAAAAGTCTATATTCATGCCCGGTATCCAAGCGGTGGATTCAGCGCAAAAGACAGCGCCTTAATCCATCCTACTCATTATAGAATTACCGGCAGCGAATCCACCATAGCATCTACATCCTTAATGAAGGAGCTGTTTTTGCCTTACATACAGAAAGCCCTTCAACGCGATGATTGTTAAAGGGCTTTCTGTATAAGTTGGCTCCCCCGGTAGGATTCGAACCTACAACCAACCGGTTAACAGCCGGCTACTCTACCATTGAGCTACAGGGGAACTTTTTTATTTTATTGTAAATAGCCAATTAATCTCGATAATTCTTTTTTCATATCCTGACGATGGGTAATCAGGTCTAAAAAACCATGTTCTAACAGAAATTCAGCAGTCTGAAAGCCTTTTGGAAGAGAACGCTTTATGGTTTCCTGTATGACTCTGGGACCTGCAAAACCTATTAATGCCTTTGGCTCTGATAGGGTAATATCTGCAAGGGAGGCAAAACTCGCCATTACACCACCTAAAGATGGGTCTGTTAAAACCGATATATAAAGACCGCCTGCCTCTTTAAACCGGGCGATGGCAGCGCTTGTCTTTGCCATTTGCATTAAGGAGAAAACCCCTTCCTGCATCCGGGCTCCACCTCCTGATCCTGAAATAATTACCAGAGGTAATTTTAATTCCATAGCCTTTTCCGCAAGGCGGCTAATCTTTTCTCCAACTACAGAACCCATACTTCCCATGATAAAACTGTGATCTGTGACTCCGATCATTACCTCTTTGCCATGGATCTGTCCTTTTCCTGCAATTATCGCCTCTTTTAATCCTGTTTTTTTCTGTTCCGAGATGATTCTTTCCGGATAGGTTATCCTATCATGAAAATTGAGCGGATCGCAGGGCAACATATTACTCCACATTTCTTCGAAACTGTTTTCGTCAAGCAGTAATCTTAGCCTGTCTTTGCCTGATATCCGAAAATGATAATTGCATTCAGGACAAACAAACATTTTTTCTTCAGCGGTTTTTCTATATACCATGCCCTTACAACCATCACACCGTGTCCATAAACCATCGGGCATATCCTTTTTTTTTCTAAAAAAGACCATGTATCGCTATTTCTTTGTTTGTAAATTGTCCGTGTATTCCAGGAAACTGCTGAGTATCAGTAATACGTATCAAATATTTTAAACTTCTCAGTAATTGAGGTTTATTTTTGTAAATATCAATTTGCAATAAACAAAAAGACTCAAATAGTTTATAATTTTTTAATAAAAAAACAAGTTATTTTTTAGATAAAATATATTTCTTTCTTGGCGTTTGTTCTGCTATTTGCCGGAGGGTTTTAATTGCATTGTCTGGGTTATCTGTTTTAAAAATTGCAGATGCTGCAACAATTACATTTGCTCCCTGTTGGACTGCCTGAGAAATTGTTTCTGTTGTAATACCGCCATCTATTTCTATATCCATTTCATCCGGAGAAATAGAGCGTAGTCTTGCAACCTTGGGCAAAACATCCGATATAAATTTTTGTCCGGCAAAACCGGGATTTACTGACATAACAAGCACCATATCAACTATATCCAGAAAGTTTTCTACCGAATCAGTTGATGTATTCGGATTCAGCGATATACCAGCCTTTAATCCTGCGTTCTTAATTAATGAAATAACCTCTTTTGGTTTTTTTGTAGCTTCAATGTGAAATGTTATGAAATCATTTTTTCCGGCAACTTCCGCAAATGCGGCTATATAACGTTCAGGATATTCAATCATCAGATGAATGTCTAAAGGTACTTTGGCAATACGTTTTACTCCTTCTACAATAAATGTTCCCATCGTAATGTTTGGAACAAAATGGCCATCCATAACATCTATATGGATGAGATCAACGCCAGCCTTTTCCACCTTTTTGATTTCATCTTCCAGGCGTACCGCATTAGCAGCCAGAATAGATGCTGATATTTTAATTTTTGGTTGCATATTCTTTTACGCTTTTTTCTTAGATGATAATGATGCAACCCCGGGCAATTCGCTTCCTTCTAATAATTTTAGAAATGCTCCACCACCTGTAGAGATAAATGATACTTCATGTGTTTTCCCGGCTTTATGGAATGCCATATCAGTGTCGCCGCCTCCTACGATTGTTGAGGCATGAGAACTTGTTACTGCATCTATCATGGCATAAGTTCCCCGACTAAAAGCATCAATCTCGAATGCGCCCATAGGTCCATTCCACACAATCGTTTTTGCATCCTGAAGCGCTTCATAAAATAGTTTTGTAGTAGCCGGACCAATATCCAATGCGATCCACCTTTCAGGAATTTCCTGATAAGGAACAACCTTTGTTTCTGCCCGGCCGTCAAATTTTTCTGCTACAACAAAATCAACAGGTAAATAGAGTTTCGTTCCGTTTTTCCTGGATATATCCATCAGGTCTTTTACCACATCAAGCATGCTATCCTCGACTAAGGATTTCCCGATACCGAAACCCTGTGCCTTAAGGAAGGTGAATGCCATTGCCCCACCGATGAGGATTTTATCCATTTTTTTAGAAAGGTTTTCAATAATCTTTATCTTATCAGAAACCTTTGCTCCTCCTAATAGAGCGACAACGGGCCGCATAGGCTGATTGACAGACTTCTCAAAATAATCTATCTCTTTCTTCAGTAAAAATCCTGCCGCTGATGGTATAAAACTATCGATGCCGACCATTGATGCGTGCTTTCTGTGGCAGTTTCCAAAAGCATCCTGTATAAATACATCACATAAACTGGCTAGCTCTCCTGCAAATGCAGGATCATTTTTTTCTTCACCAGAATGAAACCTTAAATTTTCCAATACAAGTACGTCGCCGTAGTTCATTTCTTCAATCTGTTTTTTCACCTTGGGTCCAATGCAGTCATCTGCCATAATTACCCTTACCTTTTCATCGAGGAATCGTTGTAAACGCCTGGCAACGGGCTTTAAGCTGTATTTAGGATTTACTTTACCATCAGGCCTACCCAAATGTGAGGCAATGATCACCTTTGCTTTCTCATCGAGCAAAAAGTCAATTGTTGGCAGGGTTGCTCTAATCCTGGTGTCATCAGTAATTTTTCCCTCCTCGTCTAACGGTACGTTATAATCCGTTCGAATCATGACTTTCTTTTTGTGCACATCAAGTTCTTTTATAAATAATTTATCCATAATCAATGAAATTAGTTTAAAAAAGATTTGTGTTTTATAGATTAGCGATTAACACGGTGAGATCTACCATACGGTTTGAGAATCCCCATTCATTATCATACCAGGATACTACCTTTACCATGCGTTTATCAATGACATAGGTTAAGGCCGAATCAAATATGCTCGAGTGCATATTCCCGATAATATCTGAGGATACAATAGGATCATCGCAGTACTCTAAAATACCCTTCAGTTCGGTTTCCGCAGCTCTCCTCATAGCGGCATTGACGGACTCTATCGTGACATCCTTCGATACGGTTGCAACTAAATCTGTCACAGAACCGTTAGCAACCGGTACGCGCATAGACAGACCATCGAGCTTTCCTTTTAGTGATGGAATTACCTCTCCAATGGCCTTAGCTGCTCCTGTGGTAGTTGGAATAATATTTAACGCAGCTGCCCTTGCCCTTCTGATATCTTTATGGATAAGATCACTAATACGCTGATCGTTTGTATAGGCATGAATCGTTGTCATAAGCCCTTTTTCAATGCCAAAACTATCGTGTAATACCTTTGCTAACGGCGCCAGGCAATTTGTGGTGCATGAGGCATTCGATACAATTTTATGTTCTGATTTAAGATCATTCGTGTTAACACCTATAACAATTGTTGCATCAATTTTATCTTTTGCGGGAGCCGAAAGTATGACTTTTTTTGCGCCTGCATCCAGATGTTTTGCGCAATCAGCGCGTGAGGTAAATAAACCAGTTGACTCAATTACAATATCGACTCCAAGTGATTTCCACGGTAACCGGGAAGGATCTTTCTCCATGAATAACGCAACCTCTTTACCATTTACTACCAGCGATCTTTCTTTTGCTGTGATATTTCCATCAAACCTGCCGTGTACTGAATCATATTTTAATAACAATGCCAATGACTTCGAGTCGGCAAGATCATTAATAGCTAAAACATCTATGCCTCCGCGTTTAGCAATCGCACGAAAGACATTTCTCCCGATCCTTCCAAAACCATTTATACCAATTTTAATAGCCATAGTTGATTTCCTTTGCTTCTGCTTAGGAGCTAATTATACCTCACGAAAGCACATAAGATACATAATGAAGATAAGGTATTTTAGCAGACAGCGCCAGTTTGTCAAGCATTTTAATAATCCTTGAATATCTGTGATTTAGAGAAAATCTTTTCTATAACGGTATGATAATTAATACTTGAAAATCTGTTGGTAGCTTGTATAATTCAGATAATTTAAATTATTTAAGGCAGTCTATATGGAAAAAATGTAATGAGAAAAATTCAGCATGTAAAGACAGATATTGTCTTTGTACGAATTAATAATTATTGGTTCAGATATCCGCAGGGGATATTTGCCATTATTTTACAATGGTTTGCACTCGATCTCGAACCTCCGTCGTGGGGCCGAATAAGGTGCAATACCACAGCAGGAGAGAAACTATTTTACAACTTATAGATGTTAATCTATTAGAGACGCCAAAACGTAATGTTAGTATTGAAGAAAAATGTAAGTGTTATGGTTTAAATCGATTAAAGATTGAGGATAAAAAGCTTTTTGATAAATATGTAATTCAGGAAAATGTAAACTTATGTGATTATTCTTTTGCAAACAATTTTATATGGAAGGGTTCGCTGGAGTTACTATGGAAGCTTATTAATGATAATTTTTGTCTCTTTGGAGTAACATCCAAAGGTATGTGCATGATGCTTCCCCCGTTAGGGAAAAACAACATTCAAAACACCTTAAATGAATGCTTTTCAATAATGCGGGAAATCAACGATTGCAGTGGCTTCGAATCTTATGTTAATTATGTTTATGAAGATTTCTTGAGTTTTTTTGACACGAGTTTATACCGTATTGTTGAAAGCTATTCAGACTACATCTACAAAACATCCGACCTCATAAAACTTGCCGGTAGAAAATACGAAAAGAAGAGAAACGAGATAAACTTCTTTAAAAAGCATTACATCACCTCCTTTGAAAAATTCAGTTCTAAACATATTGCAGGTGCCCTTCTTATGATAGATCAGTGGAAGGCAGAAAAGGTTCAAGAGGCAAACCTCCTGAATCATCATGAAATTCATTATCAGTACGGTCTTATTCATGAAGCAGAGGCTGCAAAATGTGCGACTATTTTTTCAGAAGAATTAGGATTAACAGGGGCAATTATTGATATAGATGGCCGAATTGAGGGTGTTACCCTGGGTGAAAAAATCTCAACGCATACCGCTTCTATTCTCATAGAGAAAACCAATAATAATTTTCACGGTATGCCGCAAGCTATCTATCAGCAATTCTGTGCCAGTGATTTTTCTGATGTGGAATATATCAATGCAGGCGAAGATTGGGGCATCGAAGGCTTGAGAAGGGCGAAGATGTCTTACCACCCTTGTATATTGGCAAAGAAGTTTCTTGTTTATGAAAAATAATGCCGTTGAACTATGATAAGGCAAATCCTTTGAGTCTTTTTCTATTAAGCGAAGCGATATGAAAAAAAGATTATTTTAAACGAGGAGGCATTGGAGTTACCTTAACAAAAGTTTGTTAATTAACCTTCTCATCTCAAGGATATTAAGAGCCTATCAAAAAACAGGGATTGTCCTTTCCGAAAAAGTGGCGTGCGGAATCTTTGGATCTGTGCACGAAGAGATTCCTTGCCCCTTTATCGCTTGAAATGGCGCTTCGGACTTCCGAATAGGCTCTTGATTCTCACATGTTTTCATGTCATTATTCCCCCTTTTCCTTATGCGTTCAATTTACTAAAAGACATAAAAATCTTGCTATTTCTTTTCATTTCTGCTTAAATACTTAGTTACGGTAAAACAATTTTTTTCACCAACCAGCTATGGAAAGAGTTTAGGCTTTTGGTATAATTTTCTCGATTTTAACAGGTATTTTTTATAATAAAGCTTTCCTGTAAAAGATAATGACAAGTATCTCTTATTTAGGTATTATATTTTTTTCACCGGAGCAATTACCTCCTGTATCACAGAAAGCAAAGGGCTTTGCAATATTTGGTGTGCTTTTACTATCTTATCATCAGTTAAAAACTCATTCGATGAATCTGGGTATTTTTTCTCTTAACTACTTAATTAATGGAAATGATGTCTGATAAGATTGAGCACGCTATCGAACATACAAAACATTTAATGCCTGACCAAGGCCCACTCCCATTCTTTGTTCACCACAATACCATTCATCACTTTGAAACATACGATTTCTTTGAAGGCGTTAAACAGGCGGGACGTACTTATGGCGCCAAAGCGTTTATGTCCGAAGAAGAGTTTCTCCTGGCGTTTGAGCGGGGCCGTATTACGGCAGACGTTCTTCAAAAAAAGATCAAAGAATATATCGAACATCATAAGCTTACTATTCAACCGGATCTTCTGTTTAAGCTCATGACGGAGAAGCCTCATGTTCGCCCGGCGCCGGATGCGAGAATTCTGCAGTTTGTAAATAACACTGCGTATCAACGCCCAGGTTATTACAAAGAGGCGATTCAGATTACCCACAATCGGGACATCGACGAGTTGATACAGCCGGTTCTCTTTAGGTTTTTATCATCCTATTTTGACTTCGGCCTGGCCTATTGGCCCATGCCGAACCGGGAGAAAGGGATGTGGCAGTGCTTTTGTGAAATTTACTCGAAAAGCAGTTTCTTCAGCACAAAATTTCTCAAGACCCTGAAACGAATCGTTACCGGGATGAAACGGTACCGGTACGATGAGGCTATCACACTTCTGCTTCAATATTTGGCTATCCCTGAGAATCACATGGAAGACTATATGTTCCGCACCCTGTATCGCTATAAAGGGTGGACAGGAACCATTAAATCTCTGGAAAAGATGCCGGAATGGATTCCAAGTCAGGATATCAAGGCAGTTTATAAAGAGGTCATCCCCGTTATTCTCATCCTCGAACTCGCGGCTATCAAATCCATATGCGATCTACGAGACTTGAAGATTCCGGTCTATAAATCTGAACCCTTGTATAATCCCTATTTTATTGCCGCTGTCGTGAGCGCTTTAGGTATCAAAAATGATGCCGAATTTCCCCGAGAGGTTACCCAATTTACCGAAGAAAATCGTCAGGAGATTTGGCAGCGTGCCTATGAGGATACCTTCTACACTCAATTCCTATCGGCATACCGGCAGTGCGCTATCGAGGAAAAGCCGAAATACGAGCTTCCGTGTTATCAGGTTTTTTGCTGCATCGACGATCGTGAGGAATCCTTCCGTCGCCATCTGGAACAAATCGACCCCGGCGTAGAAACCTTGGGAGCGGCGGGGCATTTTGCCCTTGATATGAGATTTAAGGGCGCACCGGAGAAACATTACCGCAAGATGTGTCCTCATCCTATGGTGACGCCATCAGTGCAAGTCTACGAAGAGGCAGTGAAACTCGAAGATGCGATGCCCAAAAAACTGCAGCTCTATGGTGAAATACAATGGGCGATTACGCAAGCATCAAAGACCCTTTTCGGAAGCTTTGCCCACACGATTTTCAGCGGTATTTTGAATCTTTTCCCGTATACCCTGGATGTTCTTTCGCCGAAGTACAGTTCCAAGCTGCGACGCTCTTTGGCAGCCCATGAACCTAAGACACGATTGGTTTACAGGAAAGAAAATCAGGAGAATGAAAAAGGGTGGGATCTGCAAGGTCGGATCACTCGCGCCACGGCGATACTCAAAGGCAGTGGGTTATCAGACAACTTTTCTTCCTATATGTTCTTCCTGGGTCACGGATCGAGTAGCCTCAATAATCCTCACGAAGCCGCCCATGATTGTGGGGCGTGCGCAGGGGGGCGAGGTGCACCTAACGGGCGTCTCTTTGCAACCATTTGCAATGAACCTGAAGTTCGCGCAGGGCTGGCAAAAAATGGTATAATTATCCCTGATTCAACCCTGTTCATCGGCGGATATCACAATACCTGCAGCGACGAGGTCATTCTTTTCGACCTTCCTGACCCCATTGAGCCGCGCCTGCAAAAGTATATCGACACCATTCGCCGTGCGGCGGCGCTTGATGCAAAAGAGCGCTGCAGACGCTTTGATGAGGTCAAGACTGACCAGTCAGAAAAGGCATTCGCCGATTATGCCCGTGGCCGTGCAATGGATCTTACCCAGCCGAGACCTGAATACGGCCACTGCACCAATGCAATTGCCATCGTAGGTCCGAGGTATCTAACGCGAAACCTTTTTTTAGACAGACGAGCGTTTTTGGTTTCCTATAATTATACTGTGGATCCGGAAGGGAAGTTCCTGAGGGCTATCCTCGGTGCAGTTGGACCGGTATGTGCGGGGATTAGTCTTGAATACTATTTCAGCTTTATTGACAATGAGCATTACGGCTGCGGTACTAAATTGCCCCACAACGTCACCTCCCTGTTGGGTGTGATGAACGGCTACATCAGCGATCTGCAATTGGGATTGCCATGGCAAATGGTCGAGGTCCACGAACCCACCCGATTGATTCTGCTCGTTTGCTGTAAGATCGGGACGATGGAAACTATCCTCGGCGAGGCCTTCGGATATACCAATCAGCCCGGACACTTTCAGTGTTTGGTAAAGCACAATTGGATTACCCTCGCAGTTCATGATCAGGATCAGGAAAAGCTCTTTTTGTGGAAAGGCGGGGTAGAAGGCCGGTTTGTACCATTCGAAGACATGGTGGATGTGCCCGAATACAAGGGCAGCGATCCGCGATTTTTCCTCGAACAAGATCATCTTTTGTTTGGTAAAATTACCTAGGAGTATACGGTGGAAAACTCTTTAATTGTCTATCTTGTGCATTATTTCATACTGTTCCCGATTGCCAAGATACTTTTTGTAAATATCCAGTATTTCACCAGTAAGCAGGAACGTGAAGAGTACATGGTTCGTAAACTGGTCCGATGGGGAAACATCAGTGATTTTATTCACGTTGCAATTGCCTTGTATTTCCTTGGATTTCATGAGATTACCGTGCATATAGAATCTTTTTGCTTTCTTGGCTGGCCATTTATTGTGCATTGGAACATCCTTACGTTTACCTTTTTGGCCTTCACGACAATAATCATTGCGATCATCGGTCACTTTTCTCTCTTCTATCTTCACCGGGATGCGTATTATCATAAATTCTTTTCCCTTTATTTTATCTTTCATTTATCCATAAAGCTTATCATTCTCAGTTCCGGTTCTACCTTTTTCTTCATGGGTTGGGAACTATTGGGCTTTTCTTCAGTGCTTCTTATCGCTTTTTATGAGCATCGTCTCAATCCGCTCAAGAACGCTATGCGGGTATTGTTTATTTACGAGCTTGGAGATGTCTTCATGTGCGCCCTGATTGTACTGTTGCTCTTCTTCCACACCGAAGACATGACCATGATGGCATCGATTCTGGAGAAACATGGCTGCGAGTGGGCGATGGTCTTATTGATTTTCTCGTGCTTCTTCAAATCGGGTATTTTCCCATGGATCTGGTTGCCACGGGCAATGGAAGGACCCACGCCATCGAGTGCGGTTTTCTATGGTTCGTTATCAACGCACATCCCCATTTTTCTTCTCCTGCGCTTCTGGCCTAAGGAGTGGTCACTTCCGGCGTATTGGCCTGAAGTATGGTCGATTTCACATCCGGCAAATGCCATTGCCGTTGCGATTGCCATTTGCGTGTTTTCTGCCTTCATCACAACCCATATGAGCCGGCAGGTTTCCGATGCCAAAAATACCATTGCGTATGCCACCGTAACGCAGTTAGCCATTATTTATATCGAGATATTTTTCGGATTCCGTACTCTTGCCCTGATTCATGTGGTATCACACGGAATCTATCGCACTTTTGAGTTCTTGCGAACGCCGTCTTTACTTCATCTCTACCATACTATGGAGACAAGGCGCCCCAGAACGACAAGCACCGGGCGTCATCTCAAAGCTATCTTTCCCGCGGGATTAAGAAATTGGCTTTACTCACTCACGATCAATGAGTTTGGTTTTTTCTCCCGCTCATTCGACTTTATTGATCAGTTTCTCGGTCTGAAATTCCTGCGGTATGATAAGAAAGCGGCGCGCCGCTTTGCCATCATGGTTGCCTCGGTATGGGTAATTTTTAGCATGGTAATTTTCCTTCTCAACAGGAATTTTTTTACCATGGAATTTACCGGTGATGGCGGTGGGAATACCGTCACGGCTTTCATTATCAACTGGAAATATTTCAACGCCAAAGATGAGATATTACTGGCTCTGGCGGTGGGTTTCTGTGTACTAACCTTCTATAATATCCGAAAAGTGGGCATGTTTTTCGTAACTCTCGCTTGCTCAGCGGCCACGGTAGGAATCGAACATACATTGCTATTGGTAAAGCATATAGACGCATCAAATCAGCTTTACTGGCTTTCTGTAGTTGTCTTTGCCATTGCCTTTGCGGGACTTGCCTTCCTCTCGGTGTATACCTTCTCAAATGGAAACGAGAATCATCAAAACTACACCGCGAAGCTCTCTCGTTCTCCCCTGATGAATTTACTGTTGTTTGCCCTCGGTCTTGCCATTGTTGGAGTGCCGGGTCTCGGCATTGTCTTGGCCTGGGAATATCTCATCCACTATACTGCACAGGTCGCTCCTTATATGGTCGTAAAGGGATTCTTTATCCTTAAATTGGATACACTGCTAGTGTTCCTGTTTTACTTCAGCAATTTCCTCGGCTTCCCTGAACATAAGGTGCAGGTACTGCATCATTACAAGCTCGATACCCTGCATCTCCGATGGGTACAGAAGCATGCTTAATCAAAAGGGGGGCACTCTTCCATTTCAATCCTCTTTTCCTTTGGTATCTGTGTGTATGCGGTACTTAAAGATTGATCAGATTATCGATAATTTGTTACATAAAGTCTGATATTTTGGTTATACGAGAGAAGGTTTTCATATGAAAAAATATTTTATGGTTACCATTCTGATATTTATGGCGGCTAGTTACCAGAAAGGTGGTAACACGATGGAAGAGAAGGTTGCAGGAGCCGGTGCGCCAGAGGAGAGTGAGATGGAAAGAGCAGATATAAAGAAGAAAGAAGAATATGTAAGACCTGACGAGACAACGTTGAGGAAGATACTAAGTCCTTTACAATACAAAGTAACGCAAAAGAATGGCACGGAACCGCCCTTCAAGAATGAGTACTGGGATAATAAGAAGGAGGGTATATACGTCGATATCGTATCCGGAGAGCCACTTTTTAGCTCACTCGATAAATACAATTCGGGTACCGGATGGCCAAGCTTTATCAAACCTCTTGAGCCTGCCCATATTGTGGAAAAGAATGACTGGCTCTTATTCTCAAAGCGAACTGAAGTAAGAAGCAAGTATGGCGATTCCCATTTGGGCCATGTATTTCCTGATGGTCCGAAACCCACGGGGCTCCGCTATTGTATTAACTCAGCAGCGCTACGGTTTATTCCCAAAGAAGATCTTGAACAAGAGGGCTATGGACAGTATTGGAGTCTGTTTGAGAGCAATTCCGGAGGTAGATAATTCCACAATTCAGGGCATCTGTAAAATCACTTTAACCCTTCGTTCCGCTTTTCAATATTATAAGTGACATACCTTATATTCCAATAAAGCAAGCCTCAAGTGTACGGGTAGCGTTGTTGAGCATCTTTCATTTCCTGTTTCTTCGCGGGTAATTACCTGGTTTTATTCAAGTTAATAACCTTTATCTGCTTTTTAAAAAAGCTTGCATCACAGAACTATTCCAGTAAAATAATACAGCTTTTAGGATGTTTTATTTTTAAATAGCTTAGATAAAGATGGTAATTTCTCATCTGTTTCATATATTTTAATGTATACATAAAAAACTATGGCTGGGCAATTCTTTATCATATCAATAATCCTGTATATTGTTGGCGCTTTATTTGCCTTATGTTTTTATGCATGGCAAAAGGCCGGGAATTTTATTTCACTTGTGTTTGCTGCTATTGCTGCCTCCTTCAGTATTGCGGCAGCCATAACTATGTTATCTCATGGTTCCCGTATTCATCTTGATTTTCAGTTGTTGCATCCTGTTATTACCTATGACTTTTTGCTGGACCCGCTTTCCTCTTTTTTTGTCCTTGCCATATCGGTTGTTAGTTTTATAGCCTCTCTTTATTCCCTGGGATATACCAGGTTGTACGTTAATAAACGTGATACCCGGTTCCTTGGGTTTACCTATAATCTCTTTCTCCTATCGATGCTTCTGGTTGTTACCGCAAATAATGCATTCGTATTTATGATTGTGTGGGAGCTCATGACGTTGGTCTCATTCTTCCTGGTTGTTTTTGAGCATGAAAATCCGGCAGCAAGAAAGGCAGGTTTTGTTTACATTGTAATGGCTCATATTGGATCAGGGTTACTCGCCGTAGCCTTTTTTATCATGCTCTCTTATGCGGGGTCGTTCAGTTTTGATGATTTTAGAAATGTTGCTTCGCAGGTGCCTGCCACCTATAAAAATATCGTATTCTTTTTGATACTTATTGGTTTCGGAATAAAAGCGGGTATTTTCCCATTGCATCTTTGGCTCCCTATGGCACACCCTGCCGCCCCAAGTAATGCCTCAATGGTTATGTCAGGAGTTATGATTAAGACGGCTGTTTATGGTTTTGTGCGGTTCTATTTTGAATTTCTCACTCCTTGCCCACCCTGGTGGGGGGTTATCATTCTTATTGTAGGCGCCTCTTCAGCTATTCTGGGAATACTGTATGCTCTTATGGAACGAGATATCAAGACGCTGCTTGCATACAGCAGTGTGGAAAATATGGGTATTATTCTTATAGGAATCGGTTTGGCTATGATTTTCAAATCATACGACTTTGTTTCTTTATCATCCCTTGCAATGATTGCCGGCCTGTACCATTTGATTAATCACGCAGTATTTAAATGCCTGCTTTTTGGCTGTGCCGGAAATATTTATTATTCAACTCATACAAAAAATATTGAGGAGTTAGGCGGTTTGATAAAACGGTTACGTGTTACCGCCCCTGTATTCCTTGTAGGCGCTTTATCTATTTCAGCTCTACCGCCTTTAAACGGGTTTATGAGTGAGTGGCTTATATTTCAGTCGCTTTTAAACGGGTTTAACATTCCATCAGTACTTATTAAGATTGAGACCATAATTTGTGGCGCTGTTGTTGCCCTGACGGGGGCCCTTGTTGCTACCTGTTTTATCAAGGCATTTGGGGTTTCCTTTCTTGCTCTGCCCCGTTCTGAGCATGCGCAAAAAGCAAAAGAAGTACCGGTTGTTATGTATGTCAGCATGGGATTCTTAGCAATGCTTTGTGTATGTATGGGTATTTTCCCTGCTAAGATTATGACGATAATTAACCATGTTAACACGCATCTTCTCGGTACAAATATTATGCCTGCTATTATATCCTATGATTGGTTACAAACGAGGTCGATTCATACGAATTTTACCGGTTTATCTCCGAAAAGTACTACTGTTTTTGGTGTAATACTTTTAGCAGTTACTTTTGCTGTATTGACAATAGTAAGGCCTGGATTTGCCAGAAGGTCATATGAAACCTGGACATGTGGTATAACTTCCGGGCCAAGACTGGAATATACTGCTACGGCCTTTACAAGGTCTTTCAAAACTATTTTTAGTAGCTTATACAGGCCAAGAGTAGAGGTGAGTTCTGAGTATTCTGTTCCTCATTACTTTGTGAAGTCTGTAACTTACCTTGGTGAAATAACGCCAATATTTGAAAGATATTTATATACACCGATTTCGAATTTCGTGCTGAACAGTTCCGAAAGAGTAAGGTGGATGCATACGGGAAATATTCATCTGTATCTTGCCTATATCTTTGTGACTTTACTGATTTTAATTATGTTTTTTCAATAACCGAATATGAGTTTAGCTTCCAATATAATACTTCCCATATTACAGATTGTCGTCATCGCTGGATTAGCCCCTCTGGTAAAAGGATTTATCAATAAAATAGAGGCTCGTCTGCAATGCAGAAGAGGGTCGAGTATCTTTCAGCTTTACTACAATCTTGTGAAGTTACTCCGGAAAGATGCCGTAGTTTCAGAGACTGCATCGTGGATTTTCAGGGCAACCCCCTATATAACATTTGTTTCGATATTGATTATAACGCTGCTTGTTCCTGTTCTTTCATCTCATGTGCCGGTAAATTTTGCTGGTGATGTAATCCTTATTATCTATCTTTTTGCACTCGGCAGATTTTTCCTGGTCTTGTCTTCTCTTGATACAGGAAGTGCATTTGGTGGTATGGGTGGAAGCCGCGAGATGATGGTATCTACTATGGCGGAGCCAGCCATGATGCTTTCAATCTTTACTGTTTCTTTAGCGGCAGGTTCTACAAACTTAGGTAATATTACAAGTACTATGCTTAATACGAGTATAATCCTGCTGAATCCAGCCCTCTTTCTCGCTTTTGCCGCCCTTGCTATTGTCATTATCGCAGAAACCGGCAGAATTCCTATTGATAATCCGTATACACATCTGGAGCTGACTATGATTCATGAGGGTATGATTCTTGAGTTCTCCGGACGTTATTTGGCTTTAATAGAATGGGCATCCTGTATGAAGTTGTTGCTGTTGTTAACTATTTTGGTTAATACCTTTTTACCCTGGGGGGTAGCTCCAGGCTTAACCTTTTCGGGCTTAATCCTTTCTTTTGCGGTGTATCTTGTTAAAATCGGATTCTTTGCTTCTTTAATTGTTATTTTAGAGATGTCGTTTGCCAAGATTCGGCTATTCCGGATACCAAATTTGCTGGGAACAGCGTTTGTTTTATCTCTTTTAGCCATTATTTCACACTATATGGTAAGTTGATTATTATGGCACATCAAATTATTATAAACTCTAAAACTATTGATATTCTTGCAATTTTAATGCTTATGTCAACGATCATGCTTGTTGGTACGAGTCGTTTGAAGAATTGTATCTGGGCATATGCATTTCGCTCTTTTATTTTGACATGGGTCAGTGGTCTTATCGCATATTTTTCAGGAATTCATCACATTTATATTGCTACAGGAATCTCATTAGTACTCAAGGTAATTATTATTCCTGGCTTCCTTTTTTATATTGTCAATAAAGTTGAAATTAAAAATGAGGTTGAGTCTTTTATTAGCTATACGTTATCATTGTTACTTTCCTGTGGCATTATTCTTATTGCCTATTACTCTACCCAGTCGATTCTGAAATTTGAAAATGTCTTTATGAGACATTGCCTGCCTGTTTCGCTTGCTATTACGCTTGTAGGGTTTTTTGTCATGATTACCCGAAAGAAGGCTATTACGCAAATACTTGGGCTTCTTGCTATGGAGGACGGACTTTTTTTTGCCGCACTATCTACTTCTTATGGCATGCCTCTCATCGTAGAACTCGGTATGTTTTTTGATATCCTGGTGGGTGTTATTATCATGGGAATATACGTGTACAGAATCAAGGAAACGTTTGATACTATTGATACGGATTTCCTCAGGGAGCTCAGGGAATAATGGAAATTTTAGGGCTGTTACTGGTACCGATAATAACTGCCGGTATATGCGTATTCATTGCAAAGCATAGCATATCAAAATATGTGAGTATTGCCGGTAGTTTTATCACACTCATATACAATCTCATACTGAATTGCGCTATTTATAGTAATCAAACATTGGAAGGATTCCATGGTTTCTTCTATCTTGATTCTTTAAGTATTCTTAGTACCCAGATTGTTACCCTTGTTGGTTTTGCTGCTGCTTTATACTCAGCGGGTTACATGGAAGCAGAGCTTCATGAGGGTGAGTTTCCTGAAAAGAGATTACGGTGGTATTACTTCCTTTTTCATATGTTTATCTTTACCATGTTATTAGTGTGTGTAACTAATAATTTGGGAATTATGTGGGTAGCAATTGAAGCCACGACGCTTTCTACTACCTTTTTAGTAGGTTTTTACAATAAAAAATCTCATCAAGAGGCAGCCTGGAAATATATTATCATTTGTACGGTAGGAATTACCCTGGCATTGTTTGGTGTTATATTGACTTTTCATTCTGCAAAAAGTGCTCCTGGTGAGATTGGTTATGCGCTAAACTGGTCAAATTTACTAAAGGTTGCAGATGGATTCGAGCCTCATCTCATGAAACTCGCCTTCCTTTTTATATTAGTTGGATATGGTACTAAGGCAGGTCTGGCTCCTATGCATACCTGGTTACCGGATGCACATAGCCAAGCACCTTCGCCGATTAGTGCCTTATTTTCAGGTGTTTTACTCAATTGTTCGATGTATGGTATTATACGATATCACATACTTACCTCTAAGTGCGTTGGGCCTGCTTACTCTGGTACACTTCTTATGATATTTGGCCTTATTTCTGTTGTTGTATCAATACCCTTTATTATGATACAAAAGGATTATAAGCGTTTACTTGCTTTTAGCAGCATAGAGCATATAGGTATTATTGCACTTGGTTTTGGCTTTGGAGGTATGTACGGTATCTATGGTGCAGAGTTGCATGCCTTTAACCATGCAATAGTAAAATCTCTTTTGTTTTTCTGTGCCGGTAATTTATTCTTAAAATATAAGACAAGGGATATGGGAAATATTACCGGGGCTATGAAAACTCTTCCTGTCACCAGTGTTATGCTGATTATCGGAGCCTTTGCTATTACAGGCACACCTCCATTTAATATCTTTACGAGTGAGTTTATGGTCCTGGCAGATGGCTTTTTAAGTGGAAATTTATTGTCAATAGTGTTCAGCGCAATACTTTTAGTAAGTATTATTCTTATTTTCATTGGCTTTATTTATAATATGTTTAAGATGATTTTCGGTGTGCCTGCGGTAATCGCTAAGCAAGGCGAGGCAAATAAATTTACTGTTGCGGCAATGTCATTTTTGCTGTTTTTTATATTAGTAGTAAGCCTGTATGTACCACCTCTTTTGAGTAAAATACTTCATAATATATATGATATTGTAAGGAATGTGTAATGGATACCAGCAGACAAGTTTATCTCGATACGTTAACGAACCGGTTCTACGGTACTATTACCATTACAAAAAGTTTTTTGGAAAATGAAATCTATATTTCCACGAGTAAAGAAAAGCTCATAGATATATGTAGTTATATCAACAGCACATTCCAGGCGTCTCTTTCATCCATGATTTGCAACGATGAGAGAAGTCTGGATAAATATTTTAAAATTTACTATGTTTTCTCTTTGCCGGAAGAGGACACATTTTTAATTGTTAACATCCCTGTTAGTGAGCGAGAACCTGTATTTCCATCAATTACTCCGAAAATTCCTGCAGCTCATTGGTACGAGCGTGAGATTAAGGATATGTTCGGGCTTGAGCCTGTAGGCCATCCAGACCCCTATACGCTGGTATTACATGGCAACTTCCCCGATAATACGTATCCTTTACGAAAAGATTTTGATGTCCAGACACGCCTGCCCCATCTTGAGTCTAAGCTGCCATTTAAAAGAGTAGAGGGGGAGGGCGTCTTTGAAATACCGGTAGGTCCTATTCATGCCGGAATTATTGAACCGGGACATTTTCGGTTTAGCGCTGTGGGTGACAGTATCCTGTATTTAGATGCAAAGCTCTTTTATACCCATAAGGGCACGGAGAAAATTTTTGAGACTATGCCGTATACAAAGGCCCTGTTTCTTGCGGAGAGAATTTGTGGTGTTTGTGCAGCATCTCACGCAACGGGTTATTGTCAGGCTATTGAAAAAGTAGCAGGGGTCGAGATACCACCGCGGGCTAAGCTTATCAGGACTATACTTCTAGAATTGGAAAGACTTTATAACCATATAGGGGATATTGGTAATATCTGTGCTGGCGCAGCTTTTCATCTGGGTAGTGCCCACGGGTTCAGAATTCGCGAGTATTTACAGCTGCTCAATGAAACGATAACGGGTAATCGGTACCTCAGGGGGATGATTACTGTTGGTGGAATAAGATTCGATATCAATGATGATCTAAAGAAATATATCGCAACCTTGCTTACCGATATTAAGAAAGATTTCAAAGAGCTTACCGATATCATGTTTGCATCTTCTTCTCTTATAGACAGGCTTGAGACCACAGGAAGGCTTTCTGCTGAAACTGCCAGAGGACTTGGAGTTGTTGGAGTTGCTGCGCGGGCTTCCGGAATAGGCAGAGATGCTCGGGTTAATCATCCTTATGCTGCGTATCGTGAGGTTGATTTTGATGTCCCCGTTTTTTATAACGATGGGGATGTGTATGCGAGGGTAAGAGTAAGAGTTGATGAGGTTTATCAATCTATATATATTATTGAACAATGTTTTGATAAAATGTCAGAAGGTCCTATAAAAACTTCCGTTAAGGAGCTTCCTCCATACAGACAAGCTTTAAGTTATGTGGAATCGCCTCGAGGTGAGAATATATATTGGATTATGACAGCCCCAGACAATAGGTTATTCAGATATAAAGTGCGTTCGCCCTCTTTTTGCAACTGGCCGGCAATTCCTTATACTATTCCGGGGAATATTGTTCCGGATTTCCCTTTAATTAATAAAAGTTTTGAATTATGTTATTCTTGTACTGACTTGTAAACGAGACTGTTAATCTATGAGATTTTGTATGTTATGATAAAATACTTTAAAATATTGTGATTTTATTTGAAATTTTTGCTTTTCGTATATTTCCTGGACTAAAAAATGTTTACAAAATTTCAGAAAAGTTTCCAGACAGGCATAGTTACTTCTTCGTATCCATACGAAAAAGAGCCAGCTCCTTTTCGTTTTCGGGGAAGGATTGAAATAGACAATGAGCGGTGCAAGCAGTGCAATGTCTGCGTGGATGTTTGTCCTACAGGCGCATATACCTGGATAGAACAAGATGGTAAACGGTATCTGCAACTTTCCCATGCAAAATGTGTTTTTTGTGGAATTTGTGAGGAGATGTGCCCCTATAAGGCTATTACGATTACCAACAATTTTGAGTTAGCGGCGACACATAAGGAAGATCTTCTCGTTAAGGCAGGCTTTGATACAAAAGAATCGGTGGAATCGCTTGGAAAAAAGCTTAATGAAAAGATCTTTTCTGTATTCAAGCGATCACTGCATGTCAGAGAAGTGGATGCAGGCTCATGTAACGGATGTGAATGGGAGTTTGTTGCATTATATAACAGTCCAGTTCATGATTTACAGAGATTTGGTATCGATGTAGTCGCTTCTCCGCGTCATGCTGATTGTTTACTGGTAACAGGCCCCCCCACGAGAAATATGGAAACTGCTCTCATAAAAACGTATCATGCTACGCCAGAACCAAAGATGGTTATTGCCTTAGGTGCCTGTGCGAGCAGTGGAGGTATTTTTAGTAATTGTTATGCCACAAAAAATGGAATTGATAACGTTGTTCCTGTAGATATTTATATTCCTGGTTGTCCACCCAGACCACAGGCAATTATCTATGGATTCTTGCTTGCATTGGATAGGGTACGTAAATAATGAAGTGTTAGAAAGGGTACCATCTATGATAAGTAATGATATTCTTTATGAAACAGCGCTCAAGCAGTTTGATACCGTAGCGGAGATACTCAATATAGAAGATGGAATAAGGGAACGCATGAGAAATCCAAAGCGTTCTCTTATTGTTTCAGTGCCTGTTAGAATGGATAATGGTAAAACGAAGGTATTTAAGGGCTATCGGGTACAACATGATATTACCTTAGGTCCTTCTAAGGGTGGTATTCGATATCATCCGAATGTAGACCTCAAAGAGGTTTCTGCGCTTGCCATGTTAATGACATGGAAATGCGCGCTCATGCATATGCCGTATGGCGGAGCGAAAGGCGGTGTACAATGCAATCCTGAAGAAATGTCGCAAGACGAGCTGGAGCGCATGACACGCCGTTTTACTACGGAAATTGTTCAAATCATAGGGCCGGATAAAGACATTCCTGCTCCCGACCTCTACACGAATGCGCAAACTATGGCATGGATGATGGACACTTACAGTATGCAGCAGGGTAACACAATTCCTGGTGTTGTTACCGGTAAGCCGTTACTCCTTGGTGGTTCGCTGGGAAGGGCGGAAGGCACAGGCCGCGGAGTTGCCTATATGGTCATGGAGGCAGCAAGGGTGTTGTATAAGAACCTCCGTGGTTTGCGTGTTGCCATTCAAGGTTTGGGAAATGTCGGTTCTGTAGCTGCCAGGCTTTTAAATGATCAGGGCTGTACTATTGTAGCCGTGAGTGATATTAGTGGTGGAGTGTACAACCCTCAGGGCATTCTTCTTCCTTACCTCTTACATCATATTAAAGAAAACAAACATGTTACCGGTTTGATGGATACAGATGCTATAACAAACGAGGAACTTTTCGAGCTGGATTGCGATGTCATTGTGCCGGCTGCTATAGAAGGGCAAATTACCGAAAAGAATGCTGATGAGATAAAGGCCAAGATTATCGTGGAAGGCGCCAATGGTCCGACAACACCTGAAGCTGATAAGATATTACAGGACAAAAAAGTATTTCTTGTACCCGATATCCTTGCGAATGCCGGAGGGGTAACCGTATCGTATTTTGAATGGGTGCAGGATATCCAGTACTATTTCTGGAGTGAAGATGATATTCAAAAGAAGTTAAAGGATGTTATGATAGGCGCATTCAACAGAATATTAGCACTTTCAAATAAAAAAGGTATTGATATGCGTACCGCTGCATTAATGCTCGGTATCGGTCGTGTTGCAGAAGCTAAAAAGATGCGGGGATTATATCCGTAGGCAATAATCAAAAGTTCTCATATGCAATTATTATTGCTGTTTAGCCGTTGAGGCACAAAGAACAAGTAACTGAAAAGTGTTTTTAATTCATGAGTTTTAATTTTTATTAATCAATCCGTAATTATCAATCCACAATCCAATTATGGATACCCATCTTAAGATTTTAGAATTAATTCGGCAATCACACATCTAAAATCTGGAATTATAAATTTTATCGTTATTGATAAAAAATTCCTCTTGAGTAGATATGTTGTGAAATGTGATATGCTATTGTTCTGACCTTAGGTCTGAATAGTTGTGGACAAACAACAAGAAAAAACTGCTGTTAGAAAAAGCCTTAACCTTTCCATGAAAGATGGTGTTGCGTATGCTGCAACAATTGGATTTGGGGATAACTATATAAATCCTTTTGCTGTTGCTCTGGGCGCTAGCAATTTTCAAATTGGCTTATTGAGTTCCTTTACCCAATTAATTTCTTCATTGGCACAGCTTAAGGTTGCCGATATTACCGAGCGGGTAGGAAGCAGGAAAAAAATGATTGTATTCTTTGTTTTCTTTCAGGCGCTCATATTATTCCCTATTGCATTTATACCATACCTGCCACAATTTACTCAAATCCATGTGCTTATTTGTTTCTGTACCTTATATTTACTCTTTGCCTCTTTTGCGAATCCTGCCTGGGGGTCGCTTATGGCAAACCTCGTTCCTGGCAGGAAAAGAGGGTCATTTTTTAGTAAACGTGGAAGACTTGTTGGCATCGTAACGGTAATTAGTGCGTTTCTGGCTGGTTATATTCTGCATCTCTTTAAAAAGGAATCCTTAACGGGTTTTACTATCATATTTCTTATCGCTATGATTTCAAGATACATCTCATGTTATTTCCTGAGTAAGATGTACGAGCCGTCCTTAGAGATAAAACAAGAACACTATTTTTCATTTAAAGAATTTGTACAGAGATTAAATATTGGAAATTTTGGGAAATATGTAATTTTCCATAGCTCCTTTAATTTTTCAGTATTTATAGCTTCTCCGTTTTTTCCGGTATTTATGCTTCGAGATCTTGGGTTTTCTTACATTACCTATACGTTTATTACTACAATTGTGCCCCTCGCCAGCATATTGGCTGTGAGTTATTGGGGGCATCGTGCGGATGCGTTGGGAAATCGAAAAATGATAAGAATATGCAGTCTGGTTGTATCTGTCCTGCCAGCCATGTGGATTTTTTCAAGAAATATATATTTTCTGATAGGTATTCAAACCTTAGCAGGTATATTCTGGGCAGGATTCAATCTGTGTTCTTCTAATTTTATGTATGATTCTGTAATTCCCGAAAAACGGACTCGCGTTATTTCTTATTTTAACACGTTCAACGGCTTTGCGGTCTGTGTTGGTACTCTCTTAGGTGGGTTTCTCGCTACGCATATACCTCCTCTATTTGGCTATCAATTACTGACACTTTTTGTTATCTCATCATGTTTAAGAATTATAGTATCTATAACCTTGCTAAGGCGAGTAAAAGAGATTAGAAAAATTGCTTATTAAATCGTTACTTATTTTTGCGCTTACCTATAGTATCATCTCTGCCCAAAAGATGAAATGGCATGCGTTGGACAGGCCTTCAGGCGCATTGCTCGGTGCTGTATTGATGGTATTAACTGGTGTGTTAACACTGGAAGAGGCATATCGGGCTATCGATTTCAATACTATTTTGCTCTTACTTGGCATGATGCTGCTTATTGCCTATCTTAAGATGGCTAATTGTTTTCATTATCTTTCTTATTTGTTGGTTACTCATGCGAGAAATTCTTTCCTTTTGCTCTGTTTCGTATCCTTTTCCAGCGGTATTCTATCCGCTCTCTTTGTCAATGATACTATTTGTTTGATGTTTACTCCTCTTTTGGTCCTTGCTTTACATCAAATAAGGCTTAATCCCATTCCCTACCTCATAGCGCTGGCTACTTCATCTAACATTGGAAGTGTGGTTACTCTTACCGGTAACCCGCAAAATATGTTAATAGGTGTTTTTTCGCATATATCTTATGGAGAGTTTACTTTACATCTTCTGCCTATAGGGATAGTAAGCCTTATTGCTAATATACTGATCATTTATGCAATATTCAGAAAGGATATTAACTTTAAAAAATTGGATTCGATTGTACTGGTAAAGCCCGAACTTGATGTAAGACTTACCATACATTCTCTCCTGGTACTTTTCTTTATTTTTTTAGGGTTCATTTTTACCGGTAACCTTCCCCTTTCTGCAATAACAGGCGGACTCGCCTTAATTGTCCTATCAAGAATGAAACCTCAACACGCCATGGAAAAGGTTGATTGGACGTTATTATTGTTTTTCTGTGGATTGTTTATTGTTATAGGTGGTATTAATAAGGCTGGTCTTTTAGCGCTGACACACAATGCCGTTATACCTTATCTGGGAGATACAGTACCGGGTCAAATCGTTCACTTCAGTATTTTCTCAATCGTTGCTTCCAACCTTGTATCAAATGTGCCTTTTGTATTATTATCAGCAACGTGGATTGATAAGCTTATTGACCCAAAGAGTATGTGGTATGTACTGGCCATGAGCAGTACCTTTGCCGGTAATTTAACGATAGTCGGCTCTGTGGCTAATATGATTGTCTTAGAGCTCTCGAAGGACTATGTTCATATCGGATTTTGGGATTTTTTCAAGGTAGGATTTATAACTACCGTAACGTCTACTGGTATTGGGATATGTATTCTGATTTTATACTGCACATGAGACAGTGGTGTTCTATGAACGGCTGTCCTGCAAGAAATGTTTCCTGAATGTAATCACCACATGATATACATCGTATACTCTTTTGTAAGTCAGGATATTTCCCATAGTATCCTAAAGCTTCTATCTTTGTACGAATAAGCTCTCGCCTTCTTCCAAATCCATAGAAAGTCTCCAGAAATGTTTGGATATCGAAGCGTTTCGCTACAATCATGAAAACAGAGAACTCCGCATCTGATTTCTCTAACGGGCTTGTTGTATTAATTTCTGTATAAAGCACTACGGCATTCTTTTTGTTTTTTGCATTTACTTTGAATATTGTACGATCTTTCCTTTTTAGTAATGTGTGCTTAACATAATGAGCATGAAGATATTCTCCCATTTTTTGTTCTATAAAAGATCGTGTAAAATCTGTGTTCCAATGCACCCTGTAGAGGATATATTTTACATCCAGAATATTCCCGCGATTGAGAACAAATTCTTTTATTCTGAACCCGCGGCAATGTTGTTGTATATCAGCAAGTTTTTGAGAGAGCGATTCATAGTTTAATAATTCTCCTATTCTCTCTTTTGAGAGAAACGCAAGGTCATAGACATTGATGCCATACGTAAAATCTGTAGTTGCTTTATCCCCGTCGAAATCTCTCAAATGCCCGGACAGTGAGTGATAATACGGTACAACGTCAGGTATCGTAAGCATGAGTGCACGAGCGACAGCTATTCCGATAAATCTTTTTGGAACCAATCGCATGGATGGTTCTATCTCAGCAATTAATCGCACTATAATTCTGTTCCGTTTGCTTTCTGAAATCCGGTGAAGTTCTTCTAAAAGAAAAGGTTGAGAAGCTTTATGGCGGGTAATTTTTTTTATCTGTGCACCGGTTGGGCAAGCGCCACAGCCGAGGCATTGTGCCTCCACCTGAGGACGGCCCAGGCAATAGTCACGTTCTCTGAAGTGAATTGAGCGCTCATATTCTTCCCACAAAAATTTCTTTGAGACGCCCAAGTCAATATCATCCCAGGGAAAGATGTGGTCCTTTCCCTTTGCGCGAAAGTAATGCCCTTCTGATAATCCCAATTCTGTTAAATAAGTACGCCAGGTTTTGATTATTTGATTTGGTATGTTGTTATAATAGGTGAAGCCATCTGTAATCGATGAACGGACAAGGGCTGGTGTTAATCGTCTGTCGCCCATAGCTAGTAATTGTGTAAGCCATGATTCCTCATGTGAAGCGCTTTCCCGGAATTCCATACCGTGTAGCTTGCATATATGTTCAACCTTCTTTCGTATCTTCTTTGTATCTTCAAGAACTGTTATGCACGTATGAAATTCTAAAGGGGTATGGGGTGAATAATACAGAGGGGTTAGGCTGAAAATACTACGCACGTTGCTCCTACACATGCTTTTTAAATCTGCCAGGCGTTTTACAAATTTTTCAAACTCTAAGAAATCTTCCTCTTGTTCCAGTCCGGTACTAATTAAAAAAATCTTTAGTTCTCTGATGCCTCTCTCAAATAAGAATTCACATGCCTTGTAGACTTGTTCCTCGGTAAGGTTCTTGTGCAGATAGCGCCGTAATCGTTCGCTGATACCTTCCATTCCGCAGCTAACCGTTGTCTTTCCAATTATCTGTAACACCTCTACAAGGAAGCGGTCTGTGGATAGCAAATCGAATCGTTGGCTTTTCAGGCTAATATTGGCTGTTTCCTCATAAAAAGATAAAACCATGGGATACAATTCTTCATGGGTATTAAAATTAAAGCTCAGGAGGTTAACGGTATCGAGTCCTTGATGTGCTTTTGCAGACCGCAATCCTTCTAAAAGTTTTGGTAGAGATCGTTCACGATATGGTTTTCTCTCCCAACTTTCAGCGCAAAAGGCACAAAAGCATGGGCATCCGTTGCTAATTTGCAGGCTTCCCGTGCCCAAACTTTCCGGATCATACCATAGAGGGCATGATTCCATCGTTTTTGTCTGATCAAGGTTATATACAATTGCGCCTTTTACAGGATATGATACATACGGCTCTCTCGGTACGATTCCCACTAAACCTTTTTCATTCGAAAGGGGAATTTTTGTCTCCTTTTCGCAAAGAGAGGATGAGGGGGATGGTTTTTCAACTTGCTCACTGCCCGTTTTTTCTCCTAGTTCTTGTTCTGAATAATTTTGTACAATCATCGTATATTGATGTTCGTATTTATCGGGTTCGTAGAATCCATCTACCTTTCCATGACAGGAATTCAGAATTTCTGCTTTACTTAAACCCAAGGACTTTCCTTCTTTTACTATCTCCAGAAATTGTTTTATGGCATGTTCCCCTTCGCCAATAATTACCGCATCTACAAGTCCATAGTTATTCTCAAATCCCTGATCCTTTATGGGTCCGTGTAACACTGATGTAACTGCCGCATTGGCGCCACCAAGGATAATCAGTGGAATATCAGGCCGGATCATGCGTTTATTTTTGAAGATTGGGATACCTGAAAAATGTAAGAGTCCTGGCAAATTCAATAGCTCGAGTACAAATGAATTACTGATACCAAGTATATCAAATGCACAGGCTGGTTCTTTGGTAGTTATGCCTAACCAAAGCGGGATTTTTGAATCGTTCATTATCTCCATGTCCTTTGGTGGTGGAAGGAAGGCAAAATCTACAAAAACCCCTTTAACCTCTTGGGCAATTTGAGCTATCAGGGAATGAGAGATAGAGACTGATACATCGCGATAGGTTGATAATCGGCAGACGAGAAATCTCAGTTCTGCCTGAGTAAACAAGGCAGCATCCATGGTATTAGGTTCTCCACCTTTTAACCAGAGTCCACTGAGTGAGAGTAAATGATAGTTCTCCTCATACCACTTTTTGATATCTTGTGAGGATTTTAAACAAGGATAAGGTTTAATGTCTAACAGAGTCATAATAAAACAATTATATCAGTTAAACGACAATATGAAAAGATGTTGGGAAAAGTTATTATATTTTATGGATAACAGGAAAAGGATATTTCCTTAATTCAGGTGTTTATTCTATTCCTGTCTGGATTTGAGCTTCTTTTAGCGGTTAGTAATTTCTCTTTCGTTTGCCGCTTAGGCGCTAGCAATTGCCATAAAAAACCAGCAGTGATGGCGCCGGCGGTGTCTGCTAACCAATCAGAGATATTTACAGAACGATGGGGGGTGAAGTATTGATGGAATTCATCTGACATACCATAAAGAGAGGTGATGCCAATTGCCAGAATAGTCTTATATATCATCTTAGTTCCCATGAGAACAGGGGAAAATGACCAGCATATCATAAAGCATAATAAACCAAATTCTACAAAATGAATGAGCTTGTCGGTATAAGGCGGAAGGGGAACAGAAGAGGTATCTTCGGAAGATGCAAGATATATACAATAAGCATAAGCTAAGGTCAATATGCATCTAAAAATCCAGGGTATTTTAATCTTTATGTTCATCCTTTTCGATTCCTTTAAATACACGAAGCCAATAGTGATTCTCATCGGGAGAGGGTCCCTGGTACTTATACAGTGGTTCACCTGTACTACAGGGGGGGTTCCCTTTTTTATTCTTTATCTTTGGTATATCTGCTTTCTTGATATTTGATTTTAGTTCTTCTGGAGAAATATCTTTAAAAATATCCTTCCAGTATTTTGAATCTTTTTCTGATAAACCGTTTTGTTTATCTTCATATTCATCACATCCCCGTTTTTTGGTTTTGTTTATAATTTCTAGAATTTCTTTATAGAATATTTTTGGTTCAATAATCTGACAGCCACATTTTTTCACATGTCTTTTTATATCGTTATCATACGTTACAATACGAACATCTTTGGGATTTTGGCACAGGCTTGTGATATTTTTTATTTCGGTATCGGCATTAATGCCAGATTTTGAATAAACTACGGTAATGCCGGAGTATGTTTGCTTTTTTGGTAAGATAACTTCAGTACAATTACCATCAAATACGATAATTATTTCATAATGTTTTTTTTCTTTGTACTTCGAGAGCAATGAAATTACATAGTTACGAACCGGTTCTATATGGTTTCCTTCTACGTACTTCTCCAACTCTGGCACTGTAAATATGAAATTATAGCCATCAATAATAATTAACATAAAATCGAGCAATTATCAAAAACTACTTTTCCACCAATGAGGGTGGTTACTACTTTGCCTTTTAACGTCCAGCCATTGAAAGGACAATTTCTTGCTTTTGATTCAAATTTTTCGACATCCACGATCCATTCCTTATTCAGATCAATAATAGTAATATCGGCAGGCATACCAACTGCTAAACTGCCCCCATGAATCTTAAATATTTGAGCCGGATTGGTAGACATTTTTTGAATAACTTTTTTCAGTGATAAAATACCGGGATGAACAAGTTTCGTGAGAATAACACTCAGTGCGGTTTCGAGTCCTACAATACCAGATGCGCCATTTTTGATATCCTTATGGGTATGCGGAGCATGATCTGTAGCAATGACATCGACTACATCATTATTTGACACGCCGTTTTGGAGTGCTTCTACATCTTTCTGTGAGCGTAAAGGGGGATTGGTTTTGGGTGCATTCCCATTCATATTTTTGAAATTTTCGTCCAATAGTAAATGATGGGGGGTGACTTCGCACGTTATTCTTGCAAGATTTCTTTCTTTGGCCTGCTGAATAACCTCCAGAGAACTTTTTAAACTAACATGCGAGATGTGTAGCCACCCTTTCGCTTGTTCGGTACATTTAATCTCACGGATAATGAAATCGGTTTCATGGCAGAACGGCTTACCTGGAAAATATGCCACGTTGTGATTTTCTTTTGCTTTATCCAGAGAAATTTGAGAATCCTCACAATGAGGACTTATAACAATGTTGTTTTGTGCAGCCAATTCGCAAGCTTTTTTCATTAATGTTTCGTAAAATACCGGATTGCCGTCATCAGACAAGGCTCTAACGCGTTTATCCTTCGATAGCGCTTTAATATCCGTTAGTTCTTCTCCTAATAATCCCTTTGTAATACACGCCTTTGTATAGATATTGACTACACTCTTTTGGCAAACCTTTTCCATTAAGGAGTCTACCATTTCTAATGAATCAATAGGGGGAATTGTATTTGGTTCGCATATCAGAGTTGTATAACCACCCTTTGCGGCAGCCCGGGAACCTGTTTCAATGGTCTCTTTATACTCTAAGCCAGGCTCGCGAAGATGGGTATGGCAATCGATCAAGCCAGGGACTACATATTTAAGAGTTGCGTCGATAATGGTAACGTCGTTATTTACCCTAATATCGCTTGAAATCGCTTTAATCTTACCATCCTTGATAAAGATGTCTGCACGACTATCAATCCCTGTTGCAGGGTCCACAACATGACCGCCTTTTATCAACACCTCATTACGTATCATTTTATTTGCTCCATAAATAATCTTGCCATGCCTCGCATTATCTCTAATAGAGATATCTTATAAAAATTCTTTTAAAGGACACTGTTCGCAGAACTTCTTGGGCTTACAAAACATCTTTCCTGTATTTACTAATAAGGCATGGTATTCGTTAAATAATTTTACATCTTTTGGCAGATTTTCCTCAAAGAGAGATTTAATCTCATCATAGGAACTCTCTTCAGGAATAAATCCATGCCGTGAAAAGATTCTATAGGTGTATGTATCTACAACAAATGTGGGCAAATTTCCTGCATATAACAGAATAGAATCTGCTGTTTCTGGTCCGATACCTTTCACGGCGAGTAATTCACTTCGAAGTGTTTGCAAATCCTGAGCAAACAACCTTGATAGGCTACCTCCGTAGTTTGAGAATAACCAGTCCATGAACGTTTTTATACGCCTTGCCTTGACATTAAAAAAGCCAGAGGGGCGTATAAGCTGCGATAACTCTGTTACATTCAACTCATGTATTGCTTCTGGGGTAAGCTTCCCGGTATTCTTAAGATTCCTGATAGCCTTTTCGACATTAGACCAGCTGGTATTTTGTGTTAGTATAGCACCAATAATAATCTCAAAGGGGGTTTCTCCGGGCCACCAGTATTGTGGGCCTAAAGTATCAAACATCTTTTGATATATTTGTAAAAGGACTTTTGCTTTACTCATCTCCTGTACCAAGTTGTGAGAGAATACCCATTCTCAATAGTGGTAACATAATCTCATGGTGGCCTGTGATTTCGTATCCATACTGAGTGGGTCTTTTTAAGACATTTGTTCTTGGTCTATAATGTTGAATCATGTCCATATTTACGGTTGTAAAATTTTCAACCTTATAACCCAGATTTCTCGCAATACCAATTGCTTTGAGAAAGACTTCGGGCATAATAACTGCAGAACCTATATTTAACCATACCCCTCCTTCTAATTCCGAAACGACGGAAGCGAGGATTTTAAAATCAATGTGGCTTGATTCTCCTAAGTCTTTTCCCGAAATATTCGGGTGCATGTGGATGGTATCTGTCCCTAATGCAACATGGACGG
>JAANMY010000937.1_pt1 | contig 36725 bp, 35 predicted proteins | sample 7279691 | NCBI WGS metagenome assembly JAANMY01 (sample SAMN14094543, study PRJNA606508) | bioreactor metagenome | isolation source: A lab-scale SPAN reactor treating ammonium-rich wastewater day 388 | place: Ireland: Galway | collected 2018-02-07
TGTCGCAATCCATCACCAGCCCGATGGTGCCCGTGGGCGCGATCACCGTCGCCTGGGCGTTGCGATAGCCGTGCTCCCCGCCCAGGGTCAGCGTAAAAGTGTTTATGGCTGACTTTGAAGACTCGCAGGCACCGAGCTGGGCCGGTGTAATTGAAGGTCAGCTTAACCTGCGTGATGCTAACCTTGGCACCATAAGCTATACCGATGCGCAAAGTGGCAAGCACTATGCGTTAAAGGATAAGCCGGCATTATTAATTGCCCGGGTACGTGGCCTGCATTTGTGGGAAAAGCACGTGTTGGTGGACGGCGAGCAAATTCCCGGCGGCCTGATGGATTTTGCGTTGTACTTTTTGCACAACTACCAAACCCGTTTGGCCAAGGGTACCGGTGTTTATTACTACGTGCCTAAGCTGCAAAGCCATTTAGAGGCCAAATGGTGGGACGATGTCTTCCGCTATACCGAGCAAAAATTCTCTCAGCCAATTGGCACTGTGCGCGCCACTGTGCTGATTGAAACCCTGCCCGCCGTGTTTGAGATGGACGAAATCCTCTATATGCTGCGCGATCATATCGTCGCGCTTAACTGTGGCCGTTGGGATTACATCTTTAGTTATATCAAGACGTTAAATAACCACCCGGACAGAGTGCTGCCAGACCGGCAGGTGGTTACCATGAAGCAGCCATTTTTAAATGCCTATTCGCGCTTACTGATTAAAACCTGTCATAAGCGTGGTGCGCTGGCGATGGGCGGTATGGCGGCCTTTATTCCGGCCAAAGACCCCGAGCAAAATGCCGCAATTCTGGCCAAAGTAACCGCAGATAAAGAACTTGAAGCCAGTAATGGCCATGATGGTACCTGGGTGGCACACCCGGGCCTGGCGGCAACCGCCAATGCAGTGTTTGACAAATATCTGGCGGGCGATAAAAAGAACCAGCTGGAAGTCAGCCGCAGCGAAGATGCCGAGATTACTGCAGCCCAATTGCTTGAGCCTTGCGATGGCGAGCGTACAGAAGAGGGCATGCGCACTAACATTCGGGTGGCACTGCAATATATTGCTGCCTGGATTAGCGGTAAAGGCTGTGTGCCAATTTACGGTCTGATGGAGGACGCGGCTACTGCAGAAATATCCCGCACCTCGATATGGCAATGGATTAAACATGGTAAAAGCTTGTCTAACGGCAAGCTGATTACCAAAGCGTTATTTGCTTCTATGTTAGAGGAAGAGGCAAAAGTGGTGCGGGCAGAGGTAGGTGAAACGCTGTGGGCAGAGCAAAATTTTGCCAAGGCGCAAACGTTACTGCTTGATATCACGACTTCTGATCAGCTGGTAGATTTCCTAACCCTGCCAGCCTATCAGTTACTTGATTAACCTGAGTAAACCAAGCCAAAGGCGCTGACTTGCTGACAGCGCCTTTTTTTATGTGGTTGAAAAATGCAGCTTAATGAAGGATGGGCTGGAACCCCGTTTTGGTCGGCACAGAGTGTCTGAGTGAGTGCGCCAGCGCGAGCGAGTTGCTGTGACGAGCCAAGGCGGGTGTTGCAGCACGTTCTGAGCGCAAATACCGGAATAAAACACTTTTCCTCATTCGGCGGGGCAACTCGCCCTTATGCCTACGGCAGGGCTCAGACACTCCCCACCTCATTCAAAAAAGGTTTTATCCCTCTATGCTAGGCTCAGTTTAATTCATCTGCAGTTTCAACAATCAGCCGGCGAAACCAGATATGGCTGGCGTCCTGATGCAGCAGAGGGCTCCAGATCATTTTCAGTTCAATGGATGGTATGGCAAAGGGCGGATCCATAATGGCCATGCTGCTATCATTTTCGTACAACTTAGCGGCGCGGCTGGGCAGCGTAGCAATTAAGTCTATGCCTACGGCTAAATGCATCGCCACGTGATAGTTTCGGGTAAACACAGAAATATTGCGCTGTTTGCCCAGTTTGGCCAGGGCTTCGTCTACCCAGCCCAGTTTCTGCACGTCTTTTGGATCCATGCCGACGCCGACACCAAAACCGGTTTTACTGACCCAGATATGCTGTGCCTTTAAGTAGCTGTCCAGGTTGAAGTTTTTCAGTACCGGGTTTTGCGCATTAATCAGGCAAGAGAAGCTATCGCGCCAGACGGTTTTTTGGTGAAACGACTGCGGCAGCTGATCAAAACGGTTAATCGCCATATCAACTTTGCCGTTTTCCACGTCGTGAAAGGTCACATCGGACGGTGTCATAATGTCCAGACTGGTATGCGGTGCCAGTACACGCATTTTTTTCAGCAGCGCCGGTATCAGGGTAGAGGCGGCATAATCGCTGGCCATAATACGAAACACACGCTGACTGTTTAGCGGTTCAAAGTCTTTATTCGGTTGCAGCGTTTCTTCCAGCGTTAATAATACGCCGCGTACTACTGGTGCTAATTCACGGGCGCGCTCGGTAGGCACCATACCATCAGAGGTACGCACTAAAATCGGGTCATTTAGTAAATCGCGCAACCGCTTTAAACCGTTACTCATGGCGGGCTGGGTAATATTTAACTGGTTAGCGGCACGGGTGACGTTTTTCTCCCGCAGCAGTACATCCAGGTACACCAGCAGGTTTAAATCCATCTTATTAATATTCATTGTTTAAATAACCCAAGCCTTATTCATCACTGAACTGAATCATAGCATTAGCGCGGTGGCCAGCGTCAAGCCAACTTTAGTATTAATCGCATGAATGGCCGGCATCACAAAAATCACCTTTATGAATTATTAAAATGAAACCTATAGTGTAAGGCAACAGGTCACCATTCAGCCTGGGAACAGTCAGCGTCCGGCAAGCCGGGCAACAAGCAACAAGAGGATACTGCTATGTCAGCTTACCAAGATGCCATTCAACACCTTACTCAATTACGCCAGCAACAGGGCGACGCCTGGGCAGCAATAAACCCTGAGTCTGCTGCACGGATGAAGCTGCAAAACCGCTTTAATACCGGGCTGGATATTGCTAAATACACGGCGAAAATTATGCGTGCCGATATGGCCGCCTATGATGCTGACAGCAGCCAGTACACGCAGTCATTGGGCTGCTGGCATGGCTTTGTCGGCCAACAGAAACTGATTGCCATCAAGAAACATTTCGGCACCACTAAACGCAAATATCTGTATTTGTCCGGCTGGATGATAGCGGCGCTGCGCTCTGACTTTGGCCCGTTGCCGGATCAGTCAATGCACGAAAAAACTGCCGTTCCAGCACTGATTGAAGAGCTGTATACCTTTTTAAAGCAAGCCGATGCCCGTGAGTTGGGCGGCTTATTCCGCGAGTTGGATGCTGCCAACGCAGCCGGTGATACCGCTAAAGCAGCAGCGGTACAAAGCAAAATTGATAATTTTGAAACCCATGTGGTACCGATTATTGCCGATATTGATGCCGGCTTTGGTAACGAAGAAGCCACCTATTTATTAGCAAAGAAAATGATTGAAGCGGGCGCCTGCGCTATCCAGATTGAAAACCAGGTATCGGATGAAAAGCAGTGCGGCCACCAGGATGGCAAAGTGACAGTGCCACACGCTGACTTCCTGGCAAAAATTAACGCTGTGCGTTACGCCTTTTTAGAGCTTGGCGTCGATGATGGTATTATCGTCGCCCGCACTGACTCACTGGGTGCTGGCTTAACCAAGCAAATTGCGGTTACCAAAACGCCGGGTGATCTGGGCGATAAGTACAATAGTTTCCTGGATGGCGACTACATTAGCAGTGCTGATGATATAGCCAACGGCGATGTGGTGGTAAAAGCCAACGGCAAGCTGTTAAAACCAAAACGTTTAGCCAGTGGTTTATTCCAGTTTAAGCAGGGCAGTGGTATCGACCGGGTAGTGCTGGATTGCATTACCTCATTGCAGCACGGCGCCGATTTACTGTGGATTGAAACCGAGAAGCCGCATGTGGGCCAGATTGCCGAGATGGTAAACCGCATCCGCGAAGTGGTGCCTAATGCCAAGCTGGTATACAACAACAGCCCAAGCTTTAACTGGACACTGAATTTCCGCCAGCAGGTGTTCGATGCCTGGAAAACCGCTGGTAAAGATGTATCTGCTTATGATCGTGCTCAGTTGATGAGTGCTGACTATGATACGACAGAGCTGGCAAAAGAGGCCGATAACCGCATTCGCACTTTCCAGGCCGATGCGGCGCGTGAAGCCGGTATCTTCCACCACCTGATTACGTTGCCAACGTACCATACGGCAGCACTGTCTACTGACAACCTGGCCAAAGAGTACTTTGGTGCAGCCGGTATGCTGGGCTATGTTGAAGGTGTGCAGCGTAAAGAGATCCGCCAGGGCATTGCCTGTGTTAAACACCAGAATATGTCTGGTTCAGACATTGGTGATGATCATAAAGAGTATTTCTCTGGTGAAGCAGCATTAAAAGCCGGTGGCGCGCATAACACCATGAACCAGTTTTAACCCTTACGCTACGTGGTCAGGTAACTGACAGTTGGGCAGCTTCGGCTGCCCTTTTTTATTGCCAACTGTTACGGTATAAAATTTGTGCTATACCAATATAGCGTTAATTTTTCGATATAGACCAGATGCTGTACTGCTTTGATAGTTTAGACATTGACAGTGATGCGTTGCAGTTGCGCGTTGACGGTGTAGTGTTAGAGGTTGACGCACGCTGTGTTGAGTTACTGGTACTGCTGACAGAGGCCTGGCCCGGTTATTGTGAATCAGCCGAACTGTTACAACAATTATGGCCCAGAACCATAGTGACCCACTGGTCGTTATCCCGTCTGGTATCAGATTGCCGTAAGGCGTTAAAAAAAGCTGGTTTTCAAACAGCTTGTATTCAGACCATACATGGCAAAGGATACCGGTTGGCGCCGGAGTTGGCGCTAAGCCTTTTACCTTCCGACGAAAAAACAGCCCTGGTAAAGCCTGCCTCTGGTGCCCATCAGCTGCGTGCGCAACGACGTTGGTTATTGCCGGTTATTCCGTTGGCGGCGGCTTTAATCAGTGCGTTTTGGTGGTTCCCGCTTGAATATCGTGCTGATGACGCGACCCCGCTGCAAATCGGTGAAGCCGCCGATAGCCGGGCCCGCGTGTTGTGGGTAGACGATAACCCGCAAAACAACCAGCAAGAACTGGCTTACCTTAAGCAGCATCAGGTGGCGGTGTACACCGTTACCAATAGTAATGATGCTTTGATACTGCTGTCGCTGTATCACTATGATGCGGTGATTTCTGATATGGGCAGAGCTGATGACCCGCTGGCCGGTTTAAGGTTGCTGCAAGCTATGCGGCAACAAGGAATTAAGACAGCGTTTTATCTCTACACTATCATGCCCTCAGCCGCCAAAGCGCAGTTGTTGCAGCAACACGGCGCTCAGGGCGTTGCCACTGAGCCGGAACAGCTATATCAGTACATTTTAGCGAACCCGTCATAGACCATACTGTCCGTTGTAACTTATTGTTTCTTAACACTTCAAAAGATTTCACAGAATTTGAGGGGCCTTATTACGGCGCCAACTGACAGTTAACCTATATTTTCCGATGCAGTTTCAACATTTTGTAGCTGTTTGTGGTAACCGAAGGTAACGTCATAAGGATCAGAGTTATGAGTAATAGAAGTAAAAAGCTGATAGTGGTTATGCTGTCTGCGGTCATGCTGTCTGGCTGTTGGTCAGACGATGATGATGCAGTAGCGGATGCGGGCACGGCCCTGAATTTAAAAGAACGTCGCAGTGTGACCATAGCAGGCGCATCGGGAAGTGGTGAGGGAGCCGTGACCGTGGCGTGGAGCCAAACCTCCGGGCCGGCAGTCACCATTAGCGGCGCCGATACACTGACGCCACAAATTACTGCCCCATCGGTCGATGCCGATGCTACGGCCGTGTTGCGGCTTACCGTGACAGACAGTAAAGGCCAGGTAGCGACGGATGATTTAACCGTTAGTATTATTAACAACACCTTGCCCGTGCTGACTGCGCAACCAGAGCCGGTAGCAGAAAAAACTGAGGTTGAAGTCACTGCCGCGCTGAGTGATGACGGTGAAATAGCATCTGTAAGCTGGCTACAGACAGCCGGGCCGGAGGTGGAGCTAACAGGCGCCGATACCGATACCGTAACGTTTACCTCTCCCGCCGTTACTGAAGCGACCACACTGAGCTTTATGCTAACGGTAACCGACGATGATGATGAAACAGCAGAGCTGGAGCTTACGGTTGAAGTTGAGCCTAATCTGGTGGCTTTTACGCTGGCTGGCGCAGTAAGCGGTGCAGATTTTAGTGGTGGCACAGCCGTGTTAAAAGGTGCTTATGAAGAGGTCAGTACTGAGGTAGATGATAACGGGGCTTTTAGTTTCGATTTGCAGCTTGATGATGACCTGATTGACAGTGTGGTTGCGGTTACGGTAAGCAGCCAAACTAATAGCCGTTTGGCGTACAGTTCGGTGTATTCAGGCTTTATCGCACCGGAGACTGTGGCAGTAGCATCGGTTAAACCGCTTGTTAAAGATATTAAGGTTAGTGTGGCGTCAGATGGCAGCAATACTGTCTCCGTAACAGCCGTATCTACAGCGCTCTACTCTTTACTGGTATCAGCAAATGGCGGTGCTGTGCCAGCCAACATTGAGCAGTTGGTGTTTGTGGAAAAATCAGTCGACCCTCAGGCGCTGATTGAGGCTGCTGCTATCGTAAAAATCTTTACTGATAATCCCGATTTGGCTTTACCTGACGGCGTTACGGATCTCACTGCCTTGCTGATTAACGTCACCGCTTACAACGCGGTAGTAGAGCAAATTAACGCCGACTCGCCTGAGCTGATCACCGACACTATTGCCGCGATTGCAGAAGATCCGGCGTTAACCCCGCCGGTAGCAGCTGACAGCATTCCTACCCTGTATTTTCAAATATCCAGAGCGGCACCTGGCTTTGTCGCCCGTTTTGGCCAGCGCTGGCAATTTGATGTCGGCGGCGCCGGCAGTCGTACCACCAATAATGCAGCCTTCGCTTATGACTGGTCTGTGGTAGATGGCAAAATTACCGTCACTTATACCGACGCTTTCGCTTCCAGCAGTTTTAGGACGCCTTTTGCAGGACTTGCCGGATTAACACAGCAGCAAGTGGATACGTTACTCAACGACGGTATTGGACAGGTACAGATTATTTCCACCACCACAAGCTCCGAATTAACGCGCATTACTACTGGGCAAGCAATTGATACTTTTCGTATTGTCAGCGAAATCGCCGATACGATGCCACCGGTCAATACCAGTCAGGGTATGATTACTACTCCAGGTAGCACTTTTACCAGCGAGTCAAGCATACTGATGCGCAAAATCGTGAACAGTGCAGCAACGCCATTCTCAGATGCAATGATGCCTGGTGTCTGGGCGATGAACTCGTATCTGACCAAGCAACTATCTTTTGGCGCTATCAGCAATTTCTATCTTGATCCGCTGCAATTTTCTGCCGATGGCACGGGTGTTGGCCTGGATACTGACAGAGCCTTTAGCTGGAGTATTACAGATGGCCAACTTACTATCGACTTTGCCGACGGTACCGGGTTGATTAAACAGATCCTGGATCAGGTTGATGACGATTTCTCAGTGTTTACCATCGCAACAGACACTGAGGGGCAGGTTATCGGTTCCAGCGCTGATTATGGTTTTAAAGTAGACCCAACAGTGACATTCACAGCCAGCAATATGGTGAACCCTGAGGGCAGTTACTGGCAAACCACCATTAACCAATGGACGTTCAGTAACTGGGTTGATGGTCGCCTGGTGTATTGTGCTAATAATGAAATAGACGGCGATGGCTGTGCCTTTAACGCTAACAATTATTTTGGCTGGCAAATTAACGCAGACAATACCGGTTTACGTGCCTTTGGCAGTACAGGCTTACCGCCTGAACTGGTATTTACACCTAATCTTGCGGCAGATACGCTGGACGTGACGTTGACGGAAGATGCGACTGTCAGCATGCAATATAATAATTGTGGCTTTGACCAGGCGCAAAATTGTCAGATCAGAGAATGGCAATTGCTGAAGATCAAACAAGGCTTATTAGGACGTAAAATCTACGTTATTGAAGAAAACTTCTTCAGGCCAACACAAGAGTCCGGTTTCCTGTTATCTATTGGTACACGAATGAATATGTACGAAGAAATTCCTTATGAGTACTGGAATGACAGCGTACAGAGCGTATCAACCGCCACGGCAGCTAAACAGAAACAACGCAAAGTGTTATACCCTGAACGCTCAGGAGCAATAGTGCGATAAATGAGAATAGGGCAGCTGCGGCTGCCCTTTTACTGCAATCTAATTAATAACGCTGCTTTACGTAACTCACCACATCCTGATACTTTTCCTGCATCAGGCGAATATGTTCGTTAATCACCGGCCAGTCGCTTTCTTCGGCGGCTTTCTCCAGTTTCAAGGCTTGCTCGGCTAAACTTAAGGCGCCGATGCTTTTAGCGACCGCTTTAAACTGATGCGCCACTGAGCGCACACCACTGCGCTCTTGCGCTTTAACATGCTGTGCCAGGGTTTGCAGCAAGTCGGCAGCGTGTTTAACGAAGTAATTCAAATGCTCCTCATGCTTGGCCGGATCATTACCAAGGAAATTGGCGATAGTGGTAAAGCAAATCGGCGAATTATGCTGGCCGTTATCGCTAGCAGCTATTAACGGCTGCTTTGGCGCAGTGGGGTGGGGTAACCAACGTGACAACATGGTTTGTAAGGTGGCAAGCTCTATCGGTTTGGTGATATAGCCGTCCATGCCAATGCTTAAGCATTTTTGCTCTTCGCCTTTAAGTGCATTGGCGGTCACGGCAATAATGCGGGTAAACTCGGCGCCCTCACTAATATGTAAGCTTTCTTTACGAATGGCGCTGGCTAAATCGTAGCCGCTCATATTGGGCATATGCAAGTCGGTCAGCAGCAGCGGGTAGTGGTAGCGGCGCCATTTTTCCAGCGCTATAGCGCCATCGTCAGCTACCTCCACCGCATAGCCCAGTGCATTAAGCTGGTCGACTATTACGCGTTGGTTCATCAGGTTATCTTCTGCCAACAGCACCAGACGCCGCTCTTTACGGGCCTGTTCTATCGACGGTGCTGCGGCTACTGCCACTTTTTCACCGGCGTATACCGGTTTAGCTTTGCGTTTGGCGGCAATGAGCACGGCATCATACAAGTGGCTGCGGCAGATCGGCGAGCTATGCAGGTAATATACCCGGTCATTGCTGCGCTCAGAAAGCTCTACCTGGTTGGTGATCACGACAAACTGCACCTGGGCCATGCTGTCCAGTTGTTGTAACTGGTCAATCTGGTTAGCTGAGATTTGCTCGTAAGTGGCGTCCAGTACCCACACTGCAGCTTGTTTCGGCGGCAATGGCCGCATCTGTTGTGCGCGTTGCAGCAGACTATCAAACTGGCTTTCAGTCTCCAGTTCGGCACCGGTGTGGTTAAAGTAAGCCTGTAAATGTGTTTGGTTGTGCTCATCACTGCTAAACAGGCACAGATGAATATCCCGCAGCAACTCTTTGTCCAGATAGTGAATTTCATCCGAGCGGCGCATCGGGATACGCACGGTAAACTCGGTGCCTTTATCGACCTGGCTGCTGACATTGATATCGCCATACATCAGCGTGGTTAAGCGCTGGCAGATTGATAACCCCAGACCTGTGCCGCCAAATTTACGGGTAATGGAGCCCTCAGCCTGGTTAAATGGTTGAAAAACATAGCTTATCTGGCGCTGTGTCATGCCTTTACCATTGTCGATAATGCTGAACTGGATTTGGCTGAAATCCATGTTTTCTTCCAGCAACTCGGCTTTAATAATCACTAAACCGGTTTTTTCCGGTGTGGTCTGGGTAAATTTAATCGCATTACCGGCCAGATTGTACAGAATTTGCCGCAGCCTTACCGGGTCGCCAATCAGACCATCAGGAATGCGCGGGTCGATAAACAGCTTAAGGTCAATTTGCCGCTGATGGGCTACCGACACCAAAATGCGGCCCACGGCTTCAATAATTTCGACCAGCGACAGTGGTATAGTTTCCAGTTCCAGTTTACCGGCTTCTATTTTGGAGAAATCGAGAATGTCGTCCAAAATGCGCAGTAACGAGAAGGACGACTCGCGTACGGTGTCTGTCATCCTGAATTGCGAGGTGGATAGCTGGGTTTTTCGCAGTAAATCTATAGTGCCTATAATGCCATTCATCGGTGTGCGGATTTCATGACTCATGGTTGCCAGGAAGGTAGACTTAGCCTCGTTGGCTTTTTCAGCGGTTAGTTTGGCCGTTTCCAGCGCATCAGTGCGCTCTTTAATGCGGGTTTCTACTTCCTGCTTCAGCGTTTTAATGTTTTGCTCTGATGCCGCCAGGCCTTGCTGAGCCTCATCGATACGACGAAACAACTGGTTAATACAGCTGGCCAGCTCGCCATAACTGTCTTTCGCGTGGCTGTCCAGGCTGGCATTAAACTGCGCTTTCTCCAAGGCCTGGCGGGTACCCTGTAACAGCGGCTTAATGCGGCGGCTAAAAAAGCCGGCAATACCCACGGCAAATAAGCCGCTGAGTACCAGTGCCAGTAAAAGGCTAATACCAAAGGCTGCGGCATAAGGCCACCAGGGTTTAACCTGTAGTTGCTGAACATACACCAGCAGTGCCGCTGGCTGCCCCGGTGCGCTAATCACCTGCTGCACCACTAAATGTGGGTCTTGCTGAATGCTTTGTGCCTGCCATAACGGCTGTGGCACAAAGCCCTGCACATTATTGGTATTGGCAATAAGCTCAGTAGTGCCATCAGCGGTCTGCCGGTACAGATATAAAGCGCGGCTGGCATCGCCGTTTCGGGTTTGCAATAACACCTGCTCGGCGGCGCTAATGTCATTAGTTTGCAATAAAGGCGTGAGCGCGCGTGACACCAAACGGGTGTCAGCCGTTAACCGGTCCAGCTGCGCAGCGCTCAGGCCTGCTTCTGGCTGGTTAAGTAAGGTAAACATGGCGGCCTGTGCAACCAGCGCAATGACTGATAACAGTGTCAGGGGTTTAAAAATGGCTTTACTGAAAGAAGTCTGTTCCATGCGCTATCCAATTTCGTGGCTGCATATCACCGCAGTCGCTGTGTTTTGCCCGCTATTTTAACAACTTTTCGCAATTAACATAGCGGCGTATTTTATGCTTACTGTTGCCTGTTGTTTCGCCGTTTATCTGGTTAAATGGCACTTTTGTTCAACTAATAAGCTAACGCACCAGTGCCACTAAAATATCTGTTGACTTAACAAGCCAAAATCCGTTTAATACGACCCGCGTTGCCCAGATAGCTCAGTCGGTAGAGCAGCGGATTGAAAATCCGCGTGTCGGTGGTTCGATTCCGCCTCTGGGCACCATAAGTTTCGGTGCTAAGTTGTTGTAAGATATCAAACTTAAACAGCTTTTTCCACGTTGTCGCAGCCGCTTTAGCTCAGTTGGTAGAGCAACTGACTTGTAATCAGTAGGTCATCCGTTCGACTCGGATAAGCGGCACCATTTAGCGTGACTCAGTTTTGCCCAGATAGCTCAGTCGGTAGAGCAGCGGATTGAAAATCCGCGTGTCGGTGGTTCGATTCCGCCTCTGGGCACCATAATGTAAAACGCCAGCCTAGTGCTGGCGTTTTGCTTTTTTTACCTGCCGCATTTTTCAGACTAAATGCAGAGAAAACCTGCTAGGCAGAAATAGGCAAACTGCGGCATCTTTGTTAAGCTCAGGCCCGATATAACAACAAGAATCCGAGGTCCTCTGCGATGAAACATCTGTTAAGTATTGTTGCTGTGTCTTTGCTGGCCGCTTGTGGCGGTGCACCAGAGACAGACAGTAACAACCAGGCGAATAACACCACCACTATGACACAAGAAAAGAAAGCCGCTATCAGCTACCCACAAACGGCAAAAGGCGAGGTGGTCGACACCTACTTTGACCAGCAGGTTGCTGACCCTTACCGCTGGCTGGAAGATGATCGCAGCAGCGAAACTGAAGCCTGGGTTAAAGCGCAAAACCAGGTGACGTTTGATTATCTGGCACAAATTCCTTACCGCGGCGTTATCCGTGACAAGCTGCAGCAGTCGTGGAACTTCGAGCGGGTAGGTGCGCCTTTTAAAGAAGGTAAATATCAGTATTTTTACCGTAACGACGGCCTGCAAAACCAGTTTGTGCTGTATCGCTTAAAAGACGATGGCAGCAGTGAAGTGTTTTTAGACCCCAATACTTTCAGCCCGGATGGCACTACCTCGATGGCTGACATCAGCTTTTCGCGTGATGGCAGCCTGGCGGCCTACGCTATATCGGAAGGTGGCAGTGACTGGCGCAAAGTGATTGTTATTGACGTGGAAACCAAGCAGCAAATTGGCGATACGCTGGTAGATATTAAATTCAGTGGTATCAGCTGGGTGGGCAATGACGGTTTCTTCTACTCAAGCTATGACAAGCCTGATGGCAGTGAGCTTTCTGCCATGACCGATCAGCATAAACTGTATTACCACAAGCTGGGCACACCACAATCGGCCGATCAGGTGGTGTTTGGCGCCGCTGAAGCTGAAAAACACCGCTATGTGGGCGCAACCGTGACCGACGATGACCGTTATTTACTGGTCTCAGCGGCGGTGTCTACCTCCGGCAATAAGTTATTCGTTAAAGATCTGACTAAAGCCGACAGCAACTTTGTCACCGTGGTCGACGATACCAGCTCTGATGTCGACTTACTGGATGCTGTGGGTGATAAATTGCTGTTGATTACCAACCGCGATGCGCCCAACCGCAAAGTCGTGTTGGCCGATGCCGCCAAGCCGCAGCCAGAGCACTGGCAAACCCTGATTGGCGAAACTGAACATGTACTGCGGGCTAGCACAGCAGCCGGCGCTATTTTTGCTAACTACATTGTCGATGCCGTAGCTCAGGTAAAACAGTTTGATTATGACGGCAAACTGGTACGTGACATAAGCCTGCCGGGCGTAGGCAGTGTAGGCGGTTTTAGCGGCAAGAAAGATGACAGCGAGGTGTACTACAGTTTTGCCAATTACACTACGCCCAGCAGTATCTATAAATTTGCCCCGCAAACCGGTGAATCAAGCCTGTTTAACCAGCCGAAAACCCAGTTTGATCCGGCTAATTACACCTCTGAGCAGGTGTTTTACACCTCAAAAGATGGCACCCGGGTACCGATGATCATCAGCTACCGCAAAGATGTGAAACGTAACGGCGCTAATCCGGCCATTTTGTATGGCTATGGTGGTTTTAATATCAGCCTGACACCGTCTTTTAGCGTAGCTAATGCCGTGTGGATGGACTTAGGTGGTGTCTACGCGGTTGCCAACATCCGCGGCGGTGGTGAATACGGTAAAGCCTGGCATGCTGCCGGTACCCAGCTAAATAAGCAAAACGTGTTTGACGACTTTATAGCGGCGGCTGAGTATCTGCAAAAACAAGGCTACACCAGCAAAGACAAGTTAGCGCTGCGTGGTGGGTCAAATGGTGGCTTATTGGTGGGCGCAGTCATGACCCAGCGGCCAGACTTGTTCAAAGTAGCCATTCCGGCGGTGGGTGTACTGGATATGCTGCGTTATCACACCTTTACGGCGGGAGCAGGTTGGGCCTATGACTACGGCACCAGTGAGCAAAGCCCGGAGATGTTTAATTACTTACTGGGCTATTCACCGGTGCATAATGTGAAGCAGGGTGTAACCTATCCGGCCACCATGATTACCACTGCCGATCATGATGATAGGGTAGTACCGGCGCACTCGTTTAAGTTTGCTGCCGAGCTGCAAGCCAAAGACAGTGGGGTGAACCCGCAGCTGATCCGTATTGATGTTAAAGCTGGCCACGGCGCAGGTATGCCGGTATCAATGCAAATTGACCAGGCTGCCGATGTGTTTAGCTTTGCGCTTTACAACATGGGTTATACTCAGCTGCCTTAAGCACTAGCTTAAACAATTAGCGTTATCCCGCTAACACACCCGCCAATTGGCGGGTGTGTTGTTTCTGGCTGGGCAGTTGTAAAGTCATCGCCTTCGTTTTACACTGCGTGCCCTTTTTTAAAATGTCGTCGCAGGTTGCGGCGCTGCTGTAACAGCCGTTATGCTGTTAACAGACAAAGAATTCCAGTGCAGGAGCAGGACTATGGCAAAAAAAGCGGTGATCCTGGTATTAGACAGTTTTGGTATTGGTTATGCGCCCGATGCTGCCAAGTTTGGTGATGTTGGCGCTAACACCTTTGGCAGTATCGCCAAAGCCTTTAAAGTGGCCAAAGGCCGTCAGTTAGCATTACCCAACCTGGCACGTTTGGGTTTGGTAAAAGCCGCTAAAGGCGCAGCACAGGGTGTTGCAGCCGACGTGCAGGATGCCCAGCAGGTTGTTGGCGCCTACGGCTATGCCCGTGAGCTCAGTAGTGGCAAAGATACGCCCAGCGGCCACTGGGAAATTGCCGGTGTGCCGGTATTGTTTGACTGGGGCTATTTTCACGACAAAACCGACAGCTTTCCGCCGGCGTTAATTGACGAGCTGTGCCGGCGCACCGGTGTGCCGGGTATATTAGGCAATTGCCACGCCTCGGGTACCGATATTCTGGTTAAGCTTGGCGACGAGCACATTAACACCGGTAAACCGATTTGCTACACCTCGGCTGACAGCGTGTTTCAGGTGGCAGCGCATGAGCAGCATTTTGGCCTGGAAAAACTGTTGCAGTTTTGTCAGGTAGCGCGAGAGCTGTTAGATGAGTACAACATTGGCCGTGTTATTGCCCGGCCTTTTACCGGCGATAGCGCTCAAACCTATGCCCGCACCGGCAATCGTCGCGATTACTCGGTATTACCGCCAGCACCTACCTTGCTGGACAAGCTGACGGCAGCGGGAGGCACGGTAATCAGCATCGGCAAAATTGCCGATATTTATGCGCATCAGGGTATCAGCGAAAGCCTTAAAGCCACTGGCCTTACCGCCCTTGTCGACAGCACGCTGGCACAAATGGCACAGCAGAGCGATAACAGTCTGATCTTTACCAACCTGGTGGATTTTGATCAGAACTTTGGCCATCGCCGCGACCCCATTGGTTATGGTGAAGCGCTGGAATATTTTGACAGTCGCTTAGCTGAGCTGATGGCGGCGTGCGACCAGGATACCTTGTTACTGCTCACGGCCGACCATGGCTGTGACCCAACCTGGCAAGGTACCGAGCACACGCGGGAATATATTCCGGTGCTGGCCTATAAACCTGGCATGCGTGCAACCGATTTGGGTGAGCGCATGAGCTTTGCCGATATAGGCCAGACGTTAGCCGAATACTTTGCGCTGGATACGATGGCATACGGCGATTCGTTTATGGCACAGCTTAACGAACAGCACCACTAATTAACTAACAGCATATTTAAGAGAATTCTATGGCAACTCCGCATATTAACGCGCCTGAAGGCGCTTTTGCTCCAACTGTTCTGATGCCGGGCGATCCACTGCGCGCTAAGCATATTGCTGAAACCTTTTTAACCGATGCCGTTTGCGTAAACACGGTACGCAATATGTTTGGCTATACCGGTACTTATAAAGGTAAGCCGGTGAGCGTATTGGGCTCGGGTATGGGCGTACCGTCCATGTCTATTTATGCCACTGAGCTGGTAAAGTTTTACGGCGTGAAAAACATTATTCGTATCGGCTCTTGCGGCGCCTTACCGCTGGATGTGAAGGTGCGTGATGTGGTAATCGGTATGGGCGCCAGCACCGACTCCAGTGTCAACCGTAACCGCTTAGGCGGGCTGGATTTTGCCGCTATTGCCAGTTTTGAGTTACTGGAGAAAGCGGTTGCGGCTGCACGGGCGAAAAACATTAACGTCAAAGTGGGTAATGTGTTTACCTCTGATTTGTTTTATAACCCCAGCGAAACCCTGTTTGACACCCTGCAAAAATACGGTGTGCTGGCGGTAGAGATGGAAGCGGCCGGGTTATACGGTGTTGCTGCAGAGTACGGTATTAATGCGCTGGCGATTTTCACTGTTAGCGATCATATCCGTACTGGCGAAGCCTTAAGCGCAGAGTTACGCCAGACCAGTTTTAACGAAATGGTTGAAGTGGCACTTGGCTGTCTATAAACCGGTACTGTCTGTAACCGCTGTTAATTATTTTGCAGGACAACATTATGTCATTATCAACCAATAAAATGTTTTACGTGTCGTGGGAGGCCTTTCACCGCGCCACCAAAGAGCTGGCACACCAGCTACTGGGTAAAAACTACACTGCTATCGTCGCGGTAAGCCGCGGTGGTCTGGTGCCGGCCGCGATTTTAGCCCGCGAGCTGAATATACGCGTGGTAGACAGTATCTGTGTAGCCAGCTATGAGCATGACAAGCAAGGCAGCTTACGTATTTTAAAAGATGCCAGTATCGAGGATTCTGCGCAGTTGCTGGTGGTAGACGATCTGGTCGACACCGGCGAAACGGCCAAAGCCCTGCGCGAGCATTTCCCTAAAGCCTGCTTTGTTACCGTGTATGCCAAGCCGCAAGGTAAACCGCTGGTTGATCACTATATTACCGATATTGAACAGGATACCTGGATCCAGCTGCCATGGGATATGGAACTGGCTTACAGTAAGCCGCTGGCCGACAAATAACAGACCATCGGGCCCGCAGCAGCGGGCCTTGTTTTTTAAGGATTATCAATGACCAAGCATCAGCTAACACTGCACCTGCCAGACTGGATAGACGAGGTGGTGGACTGGGATAAAACCTATCGCAGTGATGAAGAGAAAATGGCCCTAGCGGTAGAGTTGTCCAGGCAGAATGTGCTGCGCGGCAGTGGAGGCCCTTTTGGCAGTGCCATTTTTGCTATCGACAGCGGTAAGCTGCTCAGCGTAGGCGTAAACCGGGTCATGCCGCTGCATAACTCGACCGCGCATGGCGAAATGATGGCTATCATGCTGGCCGAGCATAAATTGCAAAGCTTTAGTTTGGCAGCCGATGGCGTTAAACGTGAGCTGTTTACCTCTTGTGAGCCTTGCGCCATGTGTCTGGGTGGCACGCTTTGGAGTGGTGTAAAACGCCTGGTATGCGCCGCCACTGCCGATGATGCGCGCGCTATTGGCTTTGACGAAGGCCCGGTATACGACAGCAGCTATGCGTATTTGCAACAGGCCGGCGTTGAGGTAGTGCGTTTGGTGTTACGTGATGAAGCTAAAGCGGTGCTGGATAATTATCTAGGCCGCGGCGGTGCTATTTATAATGGCTAAATGATAACGGTTAAACAGACTCTAACGGTTAACAAGTTATCACGGTTAACTACTAGTGCCCGGCGAACCGGCAAAAGCTGTCTCAGTATTACTGGTACAGCTTTTTGGTGATATACAGCTGTTCTACCTTTTCTCTTGCCCAGGGCGTTTTGCGCAAAAATTTCAGGCTGCTTTTTACCGAGGGATCAACTTTAAAGCAGTTAATATCTATTTGTTGCGCCAGCGCCGGCCAGCCAAAGTGCGCTACCAGTGCGGTAACTATCTGCTCCAGCGTGACACCGTGTAACGGGTTATTCGGTTGTGACATCGTCTTTTCCCTAATCAAGTTTGCTTGTTGCACGGCAAAAAAATAGCCACCCAAGGTGGCTATTTTAGCAAAACTATCGCTTATAAACGCTCTAACACAGCAGCAGTAAAGTCGGTGGTGCCAAAACTGCCACCCAGATCGCGCGTGGTGCGATCGCCTGAGGCAATCACGTCGGATAACGCATTACGGATTTTCTCCGCTTTATCCTGCATACCCAGGTATTCCAGCATTTGAATAGAGGCCAGGATCACCGAGCTTGGGTTAGCCAGGTTTTTGCCGGCGATATCAGGGGCACTGCCGTGTACAGCCTCAAAAATAGCACAGTCGGCACCAATGTTGGCGCCTGGCGCCATGCCCAACCCGCCGACTAAACCAGCACATAAGTCTGATAAAATATCGCCAAACAGGTTGGTGGTGACAATAACATCAAACTGTTGCGGGTTCATCACCAGCTGCATACAGGTGTTATCGACAATCATTTCCTGCGCTTCAATATCCGGATATTTCGCCGCCACTTCGCGCGCTGTCTTTAAAAACAGGCCTGAAGTTGATTTTAAAATATTGGCCTTGTGCACTATGGTGACTTTTTTGCGTTTTTCGCGCCGCGCCGTTTCAAAGGCAAACTCGGCAATACGGCGTGCGCCTTCTTTGGTGACGATACTGGTGGCTTCTGCCACTAAACCGTCGGCTGACACGACCTGACCATGGCCAGAGTACATACCTTCAGTATTTTCACGGATAGTAATAATGTCGATATTGTCGTAACGCGCTTTGGTACCTTTAAACGAAATGACCGGCCGCACGTTAGCGTACAGGTTAAACTTCTTGCGCAGTGTCACGTTAATCGAAGTAAAGCCTTCACCTACCGGGGTAGTTAATGGGCCTTTTAACGTAATTTTATTGCGCGCTATAGCGTCCAGTGTAGCCTGAGGCAGTAATTCACCGGTTTTTTCCAGTGCGGTTAAGCCGGCATCAACATATTCGTAGTCAAACTCACAACCGGCTTTTTCCAATACCGCAATGGCGGCTTCAACAATGCTTGGGCCTATGCCGTCGCCTTTAATGACAGTAATTGTTTGCTTGCTCATGGGGATCCTTAGCTGTCGTAATTATGCAAAAAAATGGGCCTCTGGCGGGCCGGAAAACGGCGTGGAATATAGCATTTTTCGGCACATTCCGCCACTTAAGCCCAGGTTTAGCGCTATTTTCGCCGTTATACCCTGTATAAGTTTGCTGAATGTGGTAATAAAACTACAGTGTTAACAGAAGTACGTATGTTAAGGCGAGCGGCTTACGGCCTGATACTTATGGCCTGGTACTGGGCTGTGGCGTCTTCACCAATCGCCACTAAACGTCGATTTTTAAACAATAGCGCCGTGCACTCATCTGCGGTGGTAATACCATCGGGTGCACTGCGATGTGTGCGGTAATACAGTAACTGGAAAATCTGGTTATCCACTTTAACCGCTGCGGTGATGTCGGGGCTGCCCAAGCGTGCTATCACCTGCTGCTGGCTCAGGTTATCGGCAAGCTGATAGCGGCTTATTACCTTGTGGTTAAACACCTCGCGGTCTACCCAGCTCATCTGCTCGACATCATCCGGGTAATACAGCAGCACCAGTAATGTCAGTAGAGCATACAGCACCAGGGCGCCGATAAACACAGCCACTCTGTTGTGTCTAAGCCAACTTACCAAAGGCTTGGGCTTTACAGTGTGATTAGACAGCGGCATGGTTAAGTCGCATCTGTTGCAGGTTCAGCCCCAGCTGAACATCGGTTTTAAGCGTTAAAATGTGCATAAAGATTTTAATCTGCTCTTTGTGCTGCAGTATTTTCTCTTTCAGTTTTTTCGGGCAATCCGGGTGCTCCAGTGCATCGGTAAGGGTAGCGCCCAATGCCATTAAATCGTGGGCGCCTTTGGGGCCAATGCCCGCCACGCCAGGCACATTATTGGTGCTATCGCCCACCAAGCTCCAGTAACGCACCAGTTGCTGGCTGGGCACGCCGAATTTTTGCTGCACCATAGGCTCCGTCAGGTACTGTCGGGCAAAGGTGTCATAAATCTGTACGCCGCTTGAAAGTAGCGGCAAAAAACCTTTGTCGGTTGACACTATGGTCACGGTCTGGCCGTGCTGCGCGGCCCGGCTGGCGGCAGAGGCAATCATATCATCGGCTTCAAATTCATCCCGTTGTATGCTGCTGATGCCAAGCGCCTGGGCTTCCTGTTGCAGTTTGGGTAGGGCATCAGCCAAAATCGCCGGCATCGGTTTGCGATTGGCTTTGTATGGCGGATACAGTGTTTTACGCCAGACACTGTCGCGGCCATCAAACACCAGCAAAGCATGGCTGGGACTAAGCTCCTGCACCAGACGCTGTAGCGCCTGGCGCAGCATGGCGGCGGTGTTAACAATGATCTGCTGTTTGGTGCTCTCAGCCACCTCGTCAGGCAGCGGCAGGTAGGGCCGTTCCTGCACCGCGTATAAGCGGCGAATAAGGTTAAGTGCATCAATTAACAGCAAATGTGGCATCAGCGAACCACTCTGTAGCAGGGTTCGTACTTGCTGCCTGGCAGCTTCATCCGGCCCTGATCGACAAAGGCTTGCAATAGCGTATCCATCATTTGCATCAGTTTGGGCTCACCACTTAGCTGGAAGGGGCCATGTTGACGGATGGCTTTAATGCCTTCGTCTTTTACATTGCCCGCTACTATACCGGAAAACGCCCGGCGTAAATTAGCCGCCAGTGTTGCGCTGTCCTGGTTCAGGTGCAAGTCCAGTGCGGCCATATTCTGATGATTCGGGATAAAAGGCTGCTGAAAACCCGGCTCAATTTGCAATGTCCAGTTAAAGTGATAGGCATCGCCTACCGATTTACGGTAGTGGCGCACTTCGGCTGCGCCAAGTTTCAGTTTACGTGCGACGGCTTGCGCGTCATCAATAATAATATCGAACAGCTTTAGCGCCTGCTGCCCTAGTGTGGCCTCGATAAAGCTGGCAATTTCACGAAAATAGGCCTCGCTTTGTTTGGGGCCGGTCAGTATTACCGGCAAAGTTTGTTGCTGATTGTCCTGATGCAGCATAATACCCAGCAAATATAGCAGCTCTTCAGCGGTACCCGCACCACCGGGGAACACGATAATGCCATGGGCAACACGTACGAAGGCTTCCAGCCGTTTTTCGATATCAGGCAGGATAACCAGCTCATTCACTATCGGGTTTGGCGGCTCGGCGGCAATAATGCCGGGCTCTGTCAGGCCAAGATAACGGCCGGTGGCGCGGCGCTGTTTGTTGTGGCCAATAGTGGCACCTTTCATTGGGCCTTTCATTGCGCCCGGGCCGCAACCGGTACAAATGTCCATCCCGCGCAAGCCAAGCTCGTAGCCTACTTCTTTGGTGTACTTATATTCCACTTCGTTAATCGAATGGCCACCCCAACAGACGATCATGTTCGGCTCGTTGCGGGCGTCGATCACGCGGGCGTTGCGCAAAATATCAAACACGGTATGGGTAATATGGGCGCTGTTTTGCAGGTCGAGCCAGCTTTTGTTGCTTTGCAGCCTGCTGTGGTAAAACAAAATATCCCGAAGCACCGCGAATAAATGCTCGTGAATACCTTTAATAATTTGGCCGTCGACAAACGCACTTAGTGGCGGGTTAAACAATTCGATTTTGATACCGCGCTCACGGCTTAGCAGGTTAACGGCAAAATCCTGATACTGCTCATAAATCTCAGCAGAGCTGTCGGTATGGCTGCCCACGTTTAACACCGCCAGACAACAATTACGAAACAGCCGGAAGGCTTCTTGCTGGGTATTTTGCTTTAAATGATCGACTTCCAGTTGCGATAATAAATCCATCGACCCTAGCGGGTTTAGTTGCACATGCATGTGCGCTCCTTAGTTAGCTTGAATGGGGAAATATCAGCTACCTTTTTTCAGCACCACCTGATCGCGGCCGGCCTTTTTCGCTTCATATAAGGCTTCATCAGCACGGTCAAAGGCAGCGCGGCCAGAGTCTGAGGCCAGCAGTTGAGTGGCGCCAAAAGAAATGGAAATAGGCACACTGACATTTTTAAATTTAAACGGGATCTTCTTAATTTTTTCTCTCAGCGCATTTAACGGCGCTTCCAGCGCTGATAATTCGGTTTCGGGGAATAACAGCACAAACTCTTCACCACCGTAGCGGGCAATAAAGTCAGTTTCACGCAGGTTTAATTTCAGCGTTTTCGCAATAACTTTCAGTGTTTTATCGCCAGCGCTGTGGCCGTAGTTATCATTAATACTTTTAAAATGGTCGACATCGCCCAGCACAACGCACAGCGGTTTTTTGTAGCGTTGCCAGCGTTTTAACTCCAGGGCATAGCGTTCATCAAAAGCGGCACGGTTAGGTATCTCGGTTAGCGCATCCTGCAGGCTACGGAAGTTTTGATCAGCTATGCGCTTTTTAAAGGTTTTTGCATCGTTCTCCAGTTCACCCAGCCGCCGCTCCATATCGCCCAGTGTAAGCAGTAACTGATGACGCTCTTGCTGTTCCAGCTGATCTTTTTCCCGCAGTGAGCCGGTAATAGCCGATAAACGCTCGCTGACCAGTGTTTTGAGCTGCTCCAGTGAGGTGGCTTTTTGACTGGCCTGGCCTAAATGGTCAATTTGCTGCTCTATCTGCTGGTTCAGCAGCTGCATTTTTTGCTTTAGCTCAGCTGAGTCATTCAGTGACGACACCACCGCCTGTTGTACGCTGGATAGGGCATCATTCAGTTTTAGCAGGAAGTTCTCTGCCGATTGCCGCTCGCGATTAATGCTGTTGATGATAATACTGATGGTTTTCAGGCAGGCTTCCAGCAGCGCATCTATCGGCAATTTATCCAGCAGGCTTAAACGGATTTTATCCATTTCGGCAGCGCTGTCTTCAGCAAAGGCCAGCTCACTGAGTAAGTTGGTAAGCTCGACACTGATTTGCCGGCAAATATGGCTGTAGCGGTCGTCGTCGCTGTTATTGTCTTGCGCCAGTTGCTGTTTAGCCTGCAATGCGTGCTGGTACAGCTTGGTCAGATCCGTCAGGTGCGGTAAAAACGCATGCACAGTAGCCGAAGGCTGTTCGACTTTGCCCAAGAGTTCACGCAAGTCGCGGCGTAATTGATCTGGCAGGCCTTTTTGCTGTTGCAGCAACTTGCCGGCTTCCGCTAAGCCTTGCTGTACTTTGTGTACATCGGTTTGTTGTTTAGCTTCCAGCAGCTTTAAGTTCTCACTGGTGCCCTCAATAAAGGGCAACAGCTTTTCCAAATCGGTACCCCGGTTTAACTCGGTGCGCAGCTTAGCCAGACGATTATCCAGATCGACATCAACCCCTTTGCAGGCTAACGATAACCGGGATACAAACAGCGCCAGTATTTTAAATTGCGCCTCATAAGTGTCTTCCAGCGCTTTACGCGCTTTTAGGGCATTGCTCAGTTGCTGTTTAGTGTCGTCCTGCAAGGTGATCACCTTAGAGCTCGTGTTAAATCCATGTTTAGACTTAAGTATATCGACAATCGCGCTAAATGCGATCACTGATTAGGCAGAAAAGTGGCTTTGACAAAAAAACAGCGGGCCAAAAGGCCCGCCGGGGTAGGGAATATAGTTATAACTGGTTGCTGTTACAGGCTGTTATTTCTTACACAGATAGTAAGGTAACCAGGATGCTTCTTCAGCAGAGGTCAGATATTGCATAGTCAGCAGTCCTTGTTGGCACTTTAGTCTGGCAGTCCATCTGGCAGACGCTGCATATTTAACCAAAAAACGCCGAGTTTTGAAAGTGTATTGGTAAGTTTTCTTTCGGATTTTCAGTTTTGGTAGGGCGGGATGTGTTGCTGATAACCGCATTAAATTTTAACTTATTGATTTAACTTGCTTTTTTGGTTTTGGCGGTTTGCAAGCTGCTGAAACCGCCGAAAGAAGTTTACCAGGTTGCTTACAGGGTTATTACTGTCGGCTTAAGCGAATAGCCGGCGGGCTGCAAGGTTCGCTACTGCGCCAGGGGTTAATATCCAGACCGCCGCGGCGGGTGTAGCGGGCATAGACGGCTAAGAACTCCGGCTGACAACGCTGCCAGATATCGGTAAAAATGCGCTCAACGCATTGCTCATGAAACTCGTTGTGACTGCGAAAGCTGATCAGGTAGCGTAGCAGGCTGGCATGGTCTATCGCTGCGCCGCGGTAATGGATATACACGCTGGCCCAATCTGGCTGCGAGGTTATGAGGCAATTTGATTTCAGCAAATGCGAATGCAGCTTTTCTTCTACTTTGTCACTGTTTGCCTGTAGTTGCAGTAAAGACGCATTGTATTGATACTGTGTTATCTCAATATCCAAATCGTCAATGCAGCGGCCTGGGATCCAGGTAGGCTGAAACGCCATAATTTCGTTGACGTTATGCAAGCTGACTTTTACCGCTTTACCGGCACAGGCAGATAAATCGCGCTGCAGATGTTGGTATACCTGGCCTAAGTCGGCAAAACGGCTTTGGTTAAAACTGTTTAAATACAGCTTAAATGACTTAGACTCAATCAGATTCGCCGAGTCAAACGGCACGACAAAAGTCGCCAGTGCTACCATCGGCTTGCCTTTGGCATTGAGCCAGGATAACTCGTAACCGTGCCAGATATCCTGGCCGCAAAACGGCAGGGCCGCAGCATCCAGGCCAATATCGTCACGGCCTAAACTGCGCGGTACCGCCTGCAATAAGCTGGCATCGTACTTGTCGGCATAGGCGGTTACTTTACCCAGGCTAAGCCCGGCGAGCGCGTCTGCATGGCCTTTCATCATCTCTGTTGCTGTCATCCCAACTGGTTAGCGTTACAATGGCGCAAGTTTATCATAAAGTTTACAGGAAGGTCGCGTGAGCCTGACCGACATTTACCACGATTTTGTTAACCGTTGGCACGATTGGCAAAATAGCCAGCAACACCCTTTAATGACTTGGGCCGACCCTGCCAGCCCTTCGCCGTGCCAAATCGGCAGAATTAAGGCTGAGCAGGTGCAGTGGCAGCCAGTAAAGCAGACGCAGCCGGCCAATTTTGCCAATATCGAACAAGCATTGGAGCTTGAGCTGCATGCTGACATTAAGACCTTTTATCAACTGTATTTCGGTGCCGGTTTAAGCGCTGAGCATCCGCGTGGCAAGCTGATGTTGCTGATGGTGTGGAATGACGATGATGTGAAGCGGCTGCAGGAAAACATCATCGGCCATATCATTATGAAGCGCCGGCTAAAGCAGCGCGAAACGGTATTTTTTGCCACCACCGAAGATGATGATATTTTGCTATCGGTATTAAATAGCACAGGCGAAGTGTATTTAGAGCACGTAGGGCAGGAAGTATCAGAGAAACTGGCCGATAACCTGGCGCAGTTTCTTAGTCAGTTAACACCCTGCTCGCCAGAGGGACTCTGACAGTCCCAGGCGATATTACTCAGTAAACGGCAGCGGTCACATTTAAAGTCGAATAGCTGATGCAGCGGCTGTGCCAAACGCCAGGCCCGGCCGCAGCCGGGGCAGGGCTTGTCTGCTTCTGCGGCGCAATGTTGGCTGCTACCGCTATATAGCGCGTAATACACTGGTTTTTGGCTTAGCCGTGCCAGGGTATTGGCTAATTGCCTGCCCTGACGGTTAAGCCGGCTGTGTAATTGCTGCAGGCTGCGCTCGGCGCTGTGGCGCAGCACCCGGCTTTGTTGCATCTGAATTTCATCTAATGCCTGATATTGTAGCTGCCAGCGGATCAGCGCTTCATGGTCACCGCTGGCTGCAGGTAGCTGATATAGCGGTACCGGCGCAAAGTGTTCGCCACAGCGTAGCGGCGAGCAGGTGTCATTAAAGCGACTGTAAAAAATGTAATAAGGCGCAGATGCACAGGGATCGGTATGGTTCGACATCAGATCCATGCCAAGTACGCTAAGTTGCGGATAGCCAATGCCGGCAGCGGCCAACTGCTGCAGGGCGGCCAAACCACGCGGGCTGTGATATTGCTGTTTTAACGCCTCGGTTGCCGGCAGCACTATCCGGCTGACAAAGCAGTCCTGCTGCCAGGCGGTAGGAAACTCCCGGCCCAGCAGCTGGCCGTTAAATATCAGCGCTTCCATATAGCGGCGTATCGCCGCTTCCGCCTGGTCAAAGTCGGTATCGGCAATCACTTTAAACTTAAGCTCAGCCAGATACATGGCTAGCGCTCCAGCTTACTGAGCAGCAGATCCAGTTTGGCTTCAATACGCGCCAGGCGACAGGCAATATCGTCAGTCTCCGCCTGGCTGGCAGGTAAGCTATCTGGCGCTGCCTGTGCCGGAGCTGTGCTGGCGAATACCGGGTTGCTGCGCCAGTGCTGATAAGCGGCGAATAGCTGCTGGGGGGGCACCCGGCCGGCTAAGCGGGCACGAAACAGCGCCAGACTGGGCGTTTTGCCCTCCTGTTGTAACTCGCTGGCCACGTGTTGCAGCAGCTGCTGAATATCGTTCATATTGTTTGCCTTATTGACTAACTAGTGGCGAAATTTACCACCCTTTAGCAGTTAGTTATAGTGGTGTGTTTTTAAGTTATTGTTTTTAATCTACTTAATGGCTGGCATGCTGCTTGCTGCAACCTCGCAGGCTGTAACAGCCGTAGTGTATTACAACAACAAAGGAAATTGACTATGTTTGCAAAGATGGTTATGGCTGCTGCGCTGGCAGTGAGTTTGTCTGGCTGTGTGGTGGCAGTGGGTGGTAATCATGAGTTTGATGATGACAGTAGCTGGAAGAAAACGCAGCGGCAAAATCAGCAGAAAATTAATAACCTGACGCTGGATATGAGCGCAGAGCAGATCCGTACTTTGCTTGGCACGCCGGATTTTACCGAGTCGTTTAGCAAAGACGGTGAAAGTGTGCAGGTGCTGTTTTACCGCACCCATCATGTAAAAAGCGATGGTAAAACAACCAAAGATGAATGCACGCCACTTATCTTTAAACAAAACCGGTTAACTGGCTGGGGCGACAAAGCCTATCAGTATTTGTAACTCCGCTTGGGCCCCGGCAAACTAATGCCGGGGTTTGCTGTTAATGCAGCAGTGCGTTTAATTCATCAATCACTTCACACCAGTCTGCATCCTGCTTTAATGATTCGCGTAAAAAACTGGCTTGGGCACTATTCCAGAACGGTGCATCCTGAATCGCCATGCCGGCAGCTAATTTGTGCTGGCGAATAAAACGGCTTATTGCCTGGTCGCTACTGTCTAAGCCGAGTTGGGCAAATAAGCTGTTAAGTGTCGGGTTTGTGCTGTGCATAAGGTTCTCCTGTTTGCCAGTGCTGAGTAAAGCTTAGCGTTGTTTCGCTATTTTGCTTAAGTGGCCCGCTTGGCAAGTTATGACCTTGCTGCTATTGTGGATAAAAAAACAACAATAGTGCGCTTAACAGGGAGTCAACATGCTGGCAGAAATCAACACGCTGGAGCTGGAACGGTTAAAAGCGGTTTTACTCAGTGCTGATGAGTTAAAGCTGGCGGCATCACTGTTATACCAATCGTACTTTGATGACCCTTTGTTTATGGAAATCTTCCGTGCCGATAAAGCGGATTATGAGCAGCGGCTGCGCGCCGCTATCCGCGAGGAGCTTACCACCTTCTGGCAGGCCGGCCAGCCGATGATTGGCCTGTTTAACGGCGAGCAATTATTTGGCGTGGCCTGTGTGATTAACCCTGACTCTGGCATTGGCGCCAGCCGGCTATGGCACTGGCGGTTAAAAATGCTGCTCACCGCAGGCTATGTGTCTACCCGACAGTTGTTAGAGAAAGAGCAAAAAATTCATGCGGCTATGCCCGCTGAGCATTATCATATGCTGGCCTTTATTGCGGTGGCTCCGAGGCACCAGCATTTGGGGCTGGGACATTACCTTATTCATGCGGTGGACTCACTGGTTGATAAAGATCCCCGTTCAGCCGGCATTGGCGTTTTTGTTACGCTGGAGAAATACAAAGCCTTTTTTGCCGGTGATCATTATCAACCGGTGACTGAGCTGGCATTTAACACCGTAAGTGGCACCCTGATGTTCCGGCCGCGGCAAACGAACAGTTAAGAGCAGAGAAACCTAGACAGAGAACGCGAATGAGTAAATTCAGTAGTTTCGCCGAGTTTTATCCCTACTATCTGGCCGAGCATCGTCATCCGCTGTGCCGTGCCCTGCATTATTGCGGCAGTCTGGCGGTGCTTGCCGTGCTGGGCTATGGCCTGATAACCCAGCAATGGCAGCTGTTATGGCTGCTGCCGCTAATAGGTTATGGTTTTGCCTGGCTGGGGCACTTTGCGTTTGAACACAATAAGCCGGCGACCTTTAAGTATCCTTTATACAGCCTGGCGGCAGACTGGGTGATGTTAAAGGACTTCCTCACCGGCCAGTTAAAACAAAAGCTACCGGCTAATTGATGCGATAAGCCGGTAAGTTAAATGCTGCCAGACGCATCCCGCTAAGCAATAGCTCGGCCTGATAGCGGCTTTCGCCATCACCGCTAAAATCGACCTGATATTGGGTAATAAACCTCAGCCGGCCATTAATTTTGCGAAAACTGTGGCCGCTGCGGCCGCAGTCTAATAATTGCAGTTGCTGCTGCTGGCATAGCTGGCGCGCCACCACGATAGCCCGCTCATCCTGTTTACGCTGCAGCCAAAACAAATAGCACACCGTGCCCAGTGCCAGCAGTAATAAAATTGAACCCATAACACTCTCCCGTCACAATGTAGCGATCATGCTGATTAGCCGTGTGTTTTACAAGAGCTGGCTGGTGTTTTCGCTTGTGATACACTAGACGCTTGCTGTAAGAGAAGTGATATGACCGAACAGATCCCGCCATTATTAACTGCCCTTGAAACTGAGCTAAAACACCTCGGCTTGTGGTCGGCGTTGCCGCCGGATGCGCAGGCGCTGGCGAGCCGCTTACCCTTTTGTATTGATACGCTGCGCTTTGAGCAGTGGCTGCAGTATATTTTCATCCCCAAAATGCAGTTGCTGTTAGATACCGCTGCGCCGCTGCCGACTAAGATTGCGTTGTTGCCGCTGGCAGAGCAGGTTTTTAACGATACTGATACGCGTTTTAGCCGCTTGCTCAGCATTATTTCAGCTTTGGACAGCCGGCTAACGGAGGCGCCATGAGTGCGGCGACGCCTTTTCAGTTAGACGCGCCGCTTAAGGTGCTGTATCAGGACGAGCATCTGGTCGCGATAGATAAACCCAGTGGCATGCTAGTGCACCGCTCTTTTCTGGATAAACACGAAACCGTGTTTGTCATGCAAACGTTGCGCGATCAGTTAGGCCAGCATGTATTTCCGGTGCACCGGCTGGACCGGCCTACCTCAGGTGTGCTGTTGTTTGCCTTGTCCAGCGACGTGGCGCGCATACTCAGCCAGCAGCAGGAGCTTAAGTTGTGGCGCAAATACTATCTGGCGGTGGTGCGCGGGTTTATGGCGCAGGGCGGTGAGCTGGATTACCCATTAAAAGAGCAACTGGATGATATTGCCGATAAGTTCGCCCGCACTGACAAAGCACCACAGCAAGCGGTGACGCGTTATCAGCCAATGGCGCGGGTAGAGGTGCCAATACCGGTGAGTAAATACCCGGCCGCGCGTTACAGCTTAGTAGCACTGCAGCCATTAACCGGGCGTAAACACCAGTTACGCCGCCATCTGGCACATTTACGCCAACCGATCGTGGGCGACACCAGCCACGGTGATGGTAAGCACAATGCGTTGTTCAAACAGCATTTTAATTGCCACCGCTTGTTGCTTCTGGCGAAACAGCTGCAGTTGCCACATCCGTTAACCGGCGAACCTTTGATTATCAGCGCTGGTCTGAACGAACTTGAAAGTCTGTTTAGCCAGTTTGGCTGGCCAACAGATGAGACTTATTATCAGCAGCAATTTGCTGAACTTTTTGCGGAGGAGAAATGGCAAAAATCGCAGTAATGGTAGGCAGTGTGTATGGTGGCGCGCAATATGTTGCCGAAGAAGCAACCTCATTGCTTGACACTATGGGGCATGACACCAGGCTGTTTGCAGAGCCTAAACTGGATGATGTGCTTAGCTTTAATGCCGATATCTGGCTGGTAATAAGTTCGACCACTGGCCAGGGCGACATTCCGGATAACCTGTTGCCATTTTACCTGGATGTGCAAAGCCGCTTTCCGCTGTTAACGGGCAAACACTTTGCGGTGGTAGCGCTGGGCGATAGCAGCTACGACACCTTTTGTGGTGCCGGCGAGCAGCTGCGCGCCTTGTTACTGGAAATTCAGGGCACAGAGCTCTCACCGATGCTGCGCATTGACGCAGGTGAAACACTAGAGCCAGAGACAATCGCCTTGCCCTGGCTGAAACAACAGTTTAGTACGCTGAGTTAACAATATTTATCCAGCTTGTCGTAGGCTTTAGCGCCCGGCATCTTAAGCGCAGGGTCGTTTAGTGCTGCCAGCTTATCCACCCACATGGCGGTGGCGCCACACACTGCTATGGGCATGACAAACAGGTTAAACAACGGGATCATGCAGGCAATATTTACTGTAATGCCAAAGGCAAAGCTATTCCCTGGCTGGCTACGTAATTGCTGGCGCATGCTGCGAAAGTCTATTTTGTGGTTATCGTACGGATAGTCGACATACTGAATAGCCAGCAGCCAGCTGGTAAATAAAAACCACAGGATCGGGCCTACCAGCGGCAGAAATAAAAACAGTACAAATAAAATAATGGCACGCGGCAATGCGTACAGCAGTTTTTGCCATTCACGCCCCAGCATCCGCGGCACGTCTCTGATAAAGCCGGCCATACCTGCATCGGGAAGTTTTTTGCCAGTTAAATGGGCTTCCACTTTTTCACTGAGCAGGCCATTAAAGGGCGCGGCAATAAAGTTGGCCACCATGGTGAAACTGTACGCCAGACCAATCACCAGCGTCATCACACCCAGCGGGATCAATAAGTATTCCAGCCAGTGCAGCCAGGCCGGTAGGTACTGCTGCACGGCCGCCACCATAGCATTAACTTGTTGCAGTAGCAGGTAAAACGCAAACGAAAACAACAGCAGATTAATGCTAAGCGGTACCAGCACAAAACGCTTTAAACCTTTGGTGTGGATCAAAGTTAGGCCGCGAAAAAAATAGTACATTACAACCTCGTTAACAGCGTGCAGTAACCCATAGCCGCAGTATAAAGCTTTTGGTTGCGCTGTTATGGGGGTTATTGGCCGTTTTTTCGTAACAGAATATAACGCTGTTACACAGTGCTGGCATAACACCTGGCATTTTATGCTAGAATAGCGACAGTGTTTACCGCAGCGCGGTGCAACCGTTTAACGTTTACTAAGGGTGAGATATGGCGATGTTAGCTTCGGCGCTGGTATTTGGATTAACCACTTTATGTTTGCTGGCAGGCTTAACCTGTCTGATTTCTGCCCTGCTGGTGCCTGCAACAGAGGGCGCCGAGAAACAATTTGAAAAGCGGCTTGAGTACGGCATGTTTGCCGCTGTGGGTTTGGTTAGCTTTGCGGTGATGCTGTATATCGGTTAACGTCGTAACAGCCTAATTTAAAAAACGGCAGGGATTACCTGCCGTTTTGCTTTATAGCAGGAAATTATTCCACGCTGCGTAGTAAGGCGTTAATGCCCACTTTGGCCCGGGTTTGCGCATCCACTTTTTTCACGATAATGGCGGCATACAAGCTGTGGCTGCCATCTTTACTGGGGATAGAGCCAGGCACTACTACCGCACCGGCCGGCACGCGGCCATAGCTGATTTCACCGGTTTCCCGGTCGTAAATGCGTGTGCTCTGGCTGATATACACGCCCATTGACAGCACGGCGCCTTCTTCAACAATCACGCCTTCTACCACTTCCGAGCGCGCGCCAATAAAGCAGTTATCTTCAATAATGGTCGGGTTGGCTTGCAGTGGCTCTAATACGCCGCCGATACCGACACCGCCGGATAAGTGCACGTTTTTACCAATTTGCGCGCAGCTGCCCACGGTAGCCCAGGTGTCGACCATAGTGCCTTCGCCCACATAGGCGCCGATATTAACGTAAGAGGGCATCAGCACCACGTTTTTCGCCACATAGCTGCCGCGACGCACTGCAGCAGGCGGCACCACGCGCACACCTTCGCTGCGGAACTGCGCATCGCTGTAGTTGGCATATTTCATCGGCACTTTGTCAAAGAAGCGGTTTTCCGCGCCGTCCATCACCTGGTTATCGTTAATGCGAAATGACAACAACACGGCTTTTTTCAGCCACTGGTGCACTACCCATTCACCGGCAATTTTTTCTGCCACCCGGGCGCTGCCGTTATCTAACATACTGATAACGCTTTCTACCGCCTGTTTTACCTCGGGGGTTACCGTGCTTGGGGTAATGTCGGCACGTTGTTCAAATGCCTGTTCAATAATGCTTTTTAACTCTGACATTGGGTGTATTAGCCTTCTGTTTGCTGTGAAAGTTGCTCGATCAGTGCACGTTTCAGTGCGCTTTGTTGCTCACTGGACAGCGCCTGATCGTCGCTATTTGAAATCATAAAAAAGTCTTCAGCCCGCTCGCCAATGGTGGTGATTTTGGCGGCATGAATGTTTACGTCGCAGCGCTGAAATACTTCGCCGATATTGGCCAACAGGCCGGGCGTATCCAGCGCCGCCAACTCTATCATGGTGCGTTTGCTGGTGTTACCGGGTAAAAATACCACCTTGGGCGGCACGTTAAACTGGCGCATCTGGCGCGATAACTTGGTTTTTTGCCGCGATAAATCGGGTTTGCCGGCAATATACAGCTCCAGCGCGCGCTTAATACTTTGCTGGCGCGACGGCGAGTTCACCGCTTCGCCGTTTTGCTCTAGAATCACAAAGGTGTCCATGGCATAACCGTCTTTGTTGGTCATGATCTGGGCATCAAAAATGTTCACTTTTTTGCTGTCCAGCGCCGCCACTAAGCGGGCAAATAGCTTGGGCTGATCTTTGGTGTAAATAAACACCTGGGTGCCGCCGCGAATAGGGGCCTTACTGATCAACACCAGCGGTTCATCCGGGTTTTTATGCCGCAAAATATGCTCGCAGTGCCAGACAATTTGCCGGGCGCTGTAGCGGGCAAAGTAATCGGCTTTAATGCGGCTCCACAGCTGCAAAATTTCGCTTTCGCTAAAGGTTTGCTTTAGCAGCAGCGGCATGGCTTCGCTTTGGTTTTCGCGGATTAAATCACGCAGGTCCATCGGCTTTTCCAGGCCGCGGCGAAAGGCTTTTTGCGTGGCTAAAAATAGCTCACGCAGCAGTGAGCCTTTCCAGTCATTCCATAAGTTGTCGTTGGTAGCGCGGATATCGGCCAGCGTTAAGCAGTACAGGTAATTGAGCCGGGTTTCGTCACGTACTTTTTCGGCAAACTCCGCCACCACGGCCGGGTCGTGAATATCCCGGCGCTGTGCGGTAACCGACATTAGCAGATGATGCTCGACCAGCCAGGCCACTAACTTACTGTCAAAGTCACTGAGCTTGTGCAGTTTGGCAAATTCACGCACGTCCATGGCGCCAAGCTCAGAGTGGTCACCGCCGCGGCCTTTGGCAATGTCATGAAAAATGCCGGCTAAATACAAAAGCTCGGGTTTTTCCATCTTGCGTACGATATCGCTGCACAGCGGAAACTCGCTGTCATGTTCACTTAATGTGTACTTGTACAGGTTCTTCAATAAACGGTGGGTGTGTTCGTCCACGGTGTAGGCATGGAATAAATCAAACTGCATTTGGCCGACAATATTGCGCCACTGCGGTAAGTAAGCCGCCAGTACACCATAGCGGTGCATCAGGGTGATGGCTTTATCCATACCTCGCGGGTGGCGGATAATAGCTAAAAACAGCTGACGGCAGGCTTCGTAGTCTTGTAAATCGCCCATTAAACGCCGGCGTACCTGGCGTATAAGCCGCATGGTGGCAGAATGCACACCAGTGATATTGGAGTTATTGGCAATATGCCAGAACAGCCGCAGCAGGTTGTCGCGCCGGGCAAACACGGCATTGTCACGGGCGCAGATTAAATGGCCTTTTAGCTCAAAGTAATCATCCAGAATCAGGGTCTTTACTTTCTCTTTGTTGTTTAAAATGCTGCCATCAAAATGCTGTAGCAGCATTTCGTTAAGCTCACTTACCCGCTGTACGGTACGGAAGAACCGCTTCATCATGCGCTCGACCGAGGCTTTACCGTCAGCACCAAAGCCAAGCCGCTCAGCCACAGCCGGCTGATAGTCAAACAGAATACGGTTTTCGTTGCGGCCTGCTTCCAAATGCAGCGCAAAACGCATTTGCCACAGATAAGCCTCACACTCCATCAGCTCCTGATATTCGTCTTCAGTCAGGTACTGATATGCCACCAGTTCGCGCATGGTGCGGGTTTGGAAATGCCGTTTGGCCACCCAGCCAATAGTTTGAATATCGCGCAAGCCGCCGGGGTTGGCTTTTAAATTGGGCTCCAGATTATAAGCAGTGCCGTGGTACTGGGCATGGCGCTGCTGCTGCTCATGGCGTTTGGCCTGAAAAAACGCCTGGCTGGTCCAGAAACTGTCTTTACTCACTTCTTGCTGCAGCTGGTCAAACAAGGCTTTATTACCGGTCAGCAGGCGCATTTCCAGCAAATTGGTGGCAATGGTAATGTCGTCTTTGCCCAGCTTAACTGACTCTTTTACCGTGCGTACACTGTGGCCTACTTCCAGGCGCAGATCCCACAGCAGGGTAATAAACTGGCCAATCGCCTCTTGCTGCGCCACCGACAGCCGGCCTTCAGTTAACAGCAGTAAATCAATGTCGGAGCAGGGGTGCAGTTCACCACGGCCATAACCGCCAACAGCAATTAAACTGAGATCTTTGCTTTTATGCAGCTCCAGGTTATGCCACAGCTGCACCAGCACCTCGTCAACAAAGCCGGCGCGGGCTTTTACCAGGCTGTTTACCGGATGCTGGGCAAAGCTTTTGCTTAGCCAGTCGTTAAAATCGGCGAAGTGCTTTTTGTAGCTGTCCAGGCTGTAACTGTCGGGAAGGGCTTTGCTAAAGGTTACCGCCTGGCTCATGCTGGTCTCCGCTGGGGTTATTCTGCAGTTAAAATGCGCTCGATAGTGTCATCCTGGCGCAGGGTTAAAATTTCACAACCGGTGTCGGTAACTAAAATAGTGTGCTCAAACTGGGCTGATAAACTACGATCTTTGGTCACTACCGTCCAGCCATCGGCCAGCAGTTTGCTGTGACGGCCGCCGGCATTAATCATTGGCTCTATGGTCAGGCACATACCGGTTTTCAGTACTTCACCGGTGCCGGGTTTACCGTAATGCAGCACTTGCGGGTCTTCATGAAACACAGCGCCGATGCCATGACCGCAGTATTCGCGCACCACTGAATAGCTGTGCGCTTCGGCATGTTGCTGAATAACATGACCAATATCGCCTAAACGTACGCCGTTTTTCACTTTTTTCAGTGCCAGGTACATACACTCCTGGGTAACCCGGATTAGCCGCTCAGCCATAATGCTGGGCTTGCCGACGACAAACATCTTAGAGGTGTCGCCGTGGTAGCCATCTTTAATTACTGTGATGTCGATATTGATAATATCGCCGTCTTTCAGTTTTTTATCTGCCGGTATGCCGTGGCAAATTACCTGGTTAACCGAGGTGCAGATTGATTTAGGAAAGCCGTGGTAATTTAGTGGCGCCGGTATTGCCTGCTGCTCGTTAACAATATAGTTGTGGCAGATGGTGTTAAGCTCGTCGGTGGTGACGCCGGCTTTTACATAAGGCTCAATCATTTCCAGCACCTGCGCGGCAAGACGGCCTGCCACGCGCATTTTTTCAATTTCGGCCGGAGTTTTGATAGTCGCTGTCATGCTGTCTCTCTGTTTGGGGCTGAGCCAAGGTGCGGCCCGGCTGCTGCAAAAATACACATTTCATTGTGTTTATAGGGTGTCTATGGTATAAAGCGCGCCGCAAATTAGCAAATCGCATTCGCGTATAAGGCAGAACCTTTTGCTCTTTACCGCGTTGTAGTGTGCTGAATTAGCGTAATTAAACAAAACACACATGTATCGACACATATTCCGGGGTGCTTTGCCCTGCACTGAACCACAGTCAGGCCAGAGTCGGCGTATGGGATACATGGAGGCTTAACCCCTTATACAGGAAATTAAATCATGGCAAAAGTTTCTATGCGCGACATGCTCCAGGCGGGCGTGCACTTCGGTCACCAAACCCGTTACTGGAACCCAAAAATGAAGCCGTTCATTTTCGGCGCGCGTAACAAAGTTCATATCATCAACCTGGAACAAACTGTTCCTATGATGAACGACGCTCTGGCATTCATTCAGCAAGTAGCAGCGAAAAAGGGCAAGATCCTGTTCGTTGGTACTAAGCGTGCCGCTTCTGAAGCCATTAAAGAAGCTGCAGTTAAGTCTGATCAGTTCTACGTAAACCACCGCTGGTTAGGTGGTATGCTGACTAACTGGAAAACAGTTCGTCAGTCAATCAAGCGTTTAAAAGATCTGGAAGCGCAAAGCCAGGACGGTACTTTCGACAAGCTGACCAAGAAAGAAGCTTTAGACCGTACCCGTGAAATGGACAAGCTGGAAAAGAGCTTAGGCGGTATCAAAGATATGGGCGGTTTGCCGGACGTACTGTTCGTGATCGACGCTGACCATGAACATATCGCTATCAAAGAAGCGAACAACTTGGGTATTCCAGTTGTAGCTATCGTTGATACTAACTCTGATCCAAAAGGTGTTGACTATGTAGTACCAGGTAACGATGACGCTATCCGCGCTATCCAGTTATACCTGGGTGCTGTTGGTCAGGCCATCCTGGAAGGTCGTGACAAAAACATCGAAGTTCAGGCAGAAGCCGAAGCCTTCGTTGAAGCAGAGTAATTTCATTGTCACAGGTGCCCGCTAAGCTGGCGCCTGTGCAGTGCAAGATTGCGACAGGGGCCAGACGGCCCCTGTTTGTCCAACCAGAATGAATACGAGGAAGCTCCCATGGCTGTAACTGCCGCTTTAGTAAAAGAACTTCGCGAGCGCACTGGCGCTGGCATGATGGATTGTAAAAAAGCACTGGAAGAGACTGCAGGTGATATCGAAGCTGCAATCGACGCCATGCGTAAAAGTGGTTTAGCCAAAGCTGCCAAGAAAGCTGGCCGTATCGCCGCTGAAGGTACTATTATCA